>Ga0208373_1001714_pt1 | contig 27625 bp, 23 predicted proteins | sample RifOxyC2_FD_184036 | JGI IMG/M metagenome (GOLD analysis project Ga0208373, IMG submission 184036) | Soil microbial communities from Rifle, Colorado - Rifle Oxygen_injection C2 (SPAdes) | ecosystem: Environmental > Terrestrial > Deep subsurface > Rock core/Sediment | place: Rifle, Colorado... | reverse complement strand
AAAAACAGCGAAGTAATGATTACCCGCCGCATCTTCCGGGAAGGAGAAAGTGAATACACCATCAACAAGGTCCCCTGCCGCCTCCTCGACGTCCGGGAATTTTTTATGGGCACGGGTATCGGCGCAAGAACCTACTCGCTTGTCGAGCAGAACAGCGTCGCCTCGCTTGTCGAAGCAAAGCCTGAAGAGCGAAGACAATTTATAGAGGAAGCTGCCGGAATATCAAAATACAAAAGCCGCAGGGAGTTCGCCCTCCGCAAGATGGAGGCCACCCAGGAAAACATCCTCCGCGTCAACGACATTCTGCGTGAGGTAAGGGTACAACTCAACGGATTGTCCCGCCAGGCGAAAAGAGCCGAGCAGTATAAGGCACTAAAGCAATCCCTCAAGGACGCCGAGCTGAAAGTCGCTCTGCAGACCTGTTTTGATCTAAACGCTGAGCGAATCTCCCGCGAAGAGGAGAAAAAAGCCCTCCAGGACAAAATCACCGGCCTGCGCACCCATCTGCTCTCCCTTGAAACCGCAAGGGAAGAGCTGAAGGCGGACGTCATGGAACAGGAAGCCCTTATCTTTGAGCTTCAGGAAAAACTTTACGCCACCCGCAATGCCATCAGCAGCAAGGAACAGGCCGTTGACTATTCCCGCCGGAAGATAGCCGATCTTGCTTCGAGAAAGATAAAGGATATTGAGTATATTGGGATACTGAAACGAAAAGCGGAGGAGGCCGGCAGCGAAATCGCAGCCCTCCGCAACACCGCGTGCGAGGCGGAAAAACTTCTGGACCGTCTGCGGGGAGAAACCGCCGAGGCTGCCGGCGCCCTCGAAGAGCTGCGGCGCATGGACCAGACATGCCGGCAGGCTATCGAAGCAAAAAAGGGGCGGTACGTTGATCTGGCAACCGAAAAAGCCAGAATCAAAAACACCCTCTCCGGCCTTGTCCGAATGGGCGAGGATCTGGAAAAGAGGGAAGAGCGTGAGATCAGCGAGATAGAAACAACCCAAAAAAGATCCGAAGAACTTAAGCTGACAAGGGAAAGGACCGCCGCCGGGCTTTCAGCCGAACAGACGAAGCTCGCCGAACTTTTCCAACAGAAAGAGGGATTATCCGAAACGGCAACGGACGCCCGCCGAGAGCTTGCGGAGGCGGACGCGCAGATATCGGAACTGAGAGAACAATACACTGGCAAATCTACCCGCCTCTCCTCACTCAGGGAATTCGCCGAGAATTATGAAGGCTGTAACGAGGGGATAAAGTCGCTGCTGGCCGGCAGCCAAAAAACGGACACCCGGGACTCCTTCCGGGGATCGTTGCTGGGGCTTGTGGCCGACGTGATCCATGTCCCCCGGGAGTACGAAACAGCGGTAGAGGCCCTCCTCGGAGAAAAGTTGCAGTACGTGGTGGTGAAGGATCAGGAAGAAGGCATCCAGGCTATCGACTACCTGAAGGGCGCGTCGCTGGGGAGGGGCAGCTTTGCCCCCCTGGAAGTTCGCTCCTCCGGTCGCCCCAGGGAATCGCACGCAAACTACGGCCATCTCCGGGAAACCGTTCCCCTGATCGATGTTATAAAAATCCGGGACGATTGCCGGCCAATCATCGACGAACTTTTGGGCGACGCGCTGCTGATACCAAACCTTAAAGACGGGATAAAAATATGGAAACAAAACGGTTTCCGGGGAACATTTGTTACCGCAGAGGGGGATGTCATCAGTCCGGGCGGCATCCTTTCCGGCGGGAGCGCCAGCGGGAAGGAGCGAAGCCTGCTGGGCAATCGCCGCGAAATATCGGAACTCAGTGAAGAAGTCGTGCAACTGCAGAACAACCTTCACGAAAAACAGGAAAGGCGGGGGGAAATTACCGCACTAATCGCCCAGGCGGATGAGGGGCTTCTGCGCCTCCGGTCGGAAACCCACCTGACCGAGCTTAGGATAAACGGCCTGGGCAAGGACGTGGAACGGTACGACAGCGAACTTGGCCATGTCGGAGAACGCCTCAAGGCGCTTTTCTTCAATCGTGAGACCATCTCCGCGGATGCCGCCGCGACTAAGAAAAAGATTTCCCTTCATGAAGCGGCGCTGGCCGCCCTCATCGAAAAGGAGGCCCTGCTCAAAGAGGCAATGACCGCCGAACAGCAGCGTGCTGATTCTGTCCGTGACCAGCGGGAAGAATGCGAACGGTCGATGACCGAAAAAAAGGTGCGTCTTGCCACCCTTGAAGGGAAATATAACGCCGACAAACAGACCTTGTCCCGCCTGGAAAACTCCCTTGTCGATAATGACAGCGAGATTGCATCCCGATTATCCGATGCAAATATCTGCGAACAGGAGGAGCATGATCTGACGGGGCAGATTGAAACCGAAAAGGCAACCCTGCAGGGGATCTACGTTAAAAACGAAACCATTGCCCGGAATCTTTCCGGAAGGCGTGATACGCAACAGGATAAGGAGGCTCTGCTCCGGAATCGGGAAACGGAAATCCACGAGATAAAGAAAACCCTTGACGGTCAGCTCCGCAACGAAGCGGCCCTGGAGGTTGCCCTCCGGGAGACGGAGATGCAGATGGGGAACCTTCGGCAAAACATGGATGAAAAACACGGTGTCGATCTGCTGTCACTGTTGCCCGAATTTCAACCGCTCGATGATCAGGAGATAGCCGCCGCCGCAACTCGACTTGCCAAGGAGCGGCAGGCAATAAACAATTTTGGGGAGGTGAATCTACTCGCCCTGACCGAACACGAGGAATTAAAGACCCGTTTTGAGTTCCTGTCAGCTCAGATCGCCGACCTCAACGCCTCCCTGGAAACCCTCCAGAGAACAATATCCCGAATCAATACGATAACCCGGCAGCGCTTCGCCGAGACCTTTGCCGGCATCAATGGCTGCTTCCAGGAGATTTTCTCCCGCCTTTTCCCCGGCGGCAGGGCGACCTTGAAAATGACCGATGAAAATAACCTGCTGGAAACGGGCGTTGACATTGAAATCCGCATCCCGGGGAAATTTACACAGAATGTGATGCTGCTGTCGGGTGGGGAAAAATCGCTGTCGGCAATTGCCCTGATCTTCTCCATCCTCCTCTACCGCCCCGTGCCCTTTCTCCTGCTTGACGAGGCCGACGCGGCCCTGGACGACACCAACATCGCCCTCTTCAACCAACTGGTGAAAGATACCGCCACCCATTCGCAGATACTGATGATAACCCACAACAAAAAATCAATGGAGATCGCCGACAGCCTCTACGGCGTCACAGTCAGAAAGAAGGGCATATCAACACTGGTTTCTGTCTCCCTGACATGAAAAATTAATAAAGGATGAATAGATGGACGATAGTAATGGGAAAAAGGGGTTTTTTGACCGACTCAAGACAGGACTTGCCAAAACCCGGAAACTGCTTTTGACCGATGTTGACGATATCATTCTCGGCAGCAAGCAGATCGATCAGGCGCTTTTCGACGAGCTGGAAGAGCGGTTGATTGTCGCCGACGTAGGACCGGCCTTTACCGCAGAACTGATTGAATCACTGAAAGAAAAAGTGAAACGCAAGGAACTCGCCTCTCCCGAGATACTCCGCGGGGCGCTCCGGGAAACAATGCGGGCGATACTTCTAAAAAACGAGGCCCCCCTGAAAATATCTCATGATCAAATCTACACGATCATGATGGTCGGGGTAAACGGCTCAGGCAAGACTACCACCGCCGGCAAGCTCGCACATAATTTTAAGGATGATGGCTACCAGGTAACACTGGTCGCGGCAGACACCTTTCGCGCCGCGGCCGTTGAGCAACTGGAGCTCTGGGCAAAACGCGCGCAGGTCAAAATTGTCCGGCAAGCCGCGAACGCCGACCCCGCCGCCGTCGTTTTCGACGCGATGCGCATTGCCAAGGAGGGTCAACCCGGGGTTATCATCGTCGATACGGCCGGTCGCCTTCACACAAAGATAAACCTGATGGAAGAACTCAAGAAGATGAAAAGGATCATGGAGCGGGAAATCCCCGGCGCCCCGCACGAGGTTCTGCTCGTCCTCGACGCGACAACCGGCCAAAACGCCATCGCGCAGGCCCGGATGTTCAAGGACGAAATCGGCGTCACCGGCCTGATCCTGACAAAGCTCGACGGAACGGCCAAAGGCGGCGTTGTTGTTCGCATCGCGAAGGAGCTCGGCATACCCCTGCGTTACATCGGCATCGGAGAAAAGATTGACGATCTGCAGCCCTTCCGCGCCGCAGAGTTTATCGACGCCCTCTTCGAAAAGGAATGATCATTCTTGCAAACATCACCCCTTATCTTTGGTCTGGGGCAGTGCTCCCTGGATTATATCGGCACAACAAGAGCTTTGAATTTCTCTCGAAATGTTATTATTTGTCATTCCCGCGAAGGCGGGAATGACAAGAGTGGGGAGATTTTCAAAGCTCTCGCAATAGATACCACCGGCTGCGGAGACGTTTTCCACGCCGGGGTTATTTACGGTATCGTCCGGGGCTGGGCTGCGGAAAAATGTCTTGACTTCGGGGCCTGGGCCGCGGCCCTCGTCAGCACCAGGATGGGAGGAAGGAACGGCATCCCTGCCCCCAAAGAATTACAGGAAAGGGGATATTGATCCCTCATCCCGCGGGGATGAACATGCATATCCTCACCCATATCATACCAAAAGGTTATCTGTTATTGAAGTCAGTAAGGGAGGCGGATGCTTTTTGCAGCAGAGTTCGATCCGCAAGTTGCACCGACGGTCAACGCCTCCACATTTCGATTGGTTATCAATAGGGCCAATCGTGATTAAATGCCAATAATCATAGGCTATTCTCCACCTGCAATGGGTGAGGATACGCTCTCTCTATGAGATGAATACTCACGGTTTGACAACAATGACTGGACATTTTGAGCCTTTGACAACTTTGTCTGCAACGCTTCCAATCAGATGCTTGAGAATGCCGGTCTTCCCATGAGATGCAATAACAATCAAATCAATCTTTTTGGCCTTCTGTTCACTTAGAATAACCTCTTGAGGCACACCCTCCTTGATGACAATAGATATTGCTACACCTTTTTCTTTAGCAATGGCGTCTGCTGCCGTTTTCAGCTTATCTTTGGCGCCCTTGATACTTTGCTTTTCGAGTTGCTTAACGAGTTGAAGATCAAGGCAATAGTCGGCCATGCACCGCCGAATGTGCTCAGTAATAACGTGGAGCAGATAGATCTTCGCCTTGTACTGTGTTGCGATATCCACCGCTTTGTCCAGTGCCACATCAGAATACTTTGAAAAATCTGTTGGGACCAAGATATTTTTCGGTGCGAACATAATCAACCCTCCTATATTTATTTGCAAGGATTATACATCTATTTTGCTTTTTTAAAACTTTTTTTAACACGGCAAAACCTGGGAGTCGGCGGGTGACATTAGACCTCTTTTTGTGAGGGCTCCGTCTTGACTATGTCGCCGCGTGCCCTAACCATCATGGTTCTCTTGTGCCGGATGCAGATCTTGACGAGTTCCATTGAGATCGCCGAGGCAAAGAAGAACGGCAGCATGAAAAGCCAGTCGTCCGGCGTCAGGGTGACCGTGTAAAAGAAGGGTTGCAGGAACGGGGTGTAGACAACGGTCAGCACAAGGAGGAACGAAAGGACCGTCGCGCCGACCATCCAGCGGTTGGAGAAAAGACCGATCCTGAAGATGCTCAGATACTCGGAGCGGGCGGTGAAGGCCCGGAGCAGCTCCGATACGCTCAAGGTCACGAAGGCCATGGTCTGGGCGGCCTCGATCTGACCCGGATAACGGCCCATCCCGAGATAGAACACCAGCAGGATGGCTATCGCGTCCGCAATAGCGACCACACAAATGCCGATGATCATGTCCGCATTGACCAGCGGTTCCGAGGGCGGTCTGGGCGGTTGGATCATTGCGTCGGGTTCGCCCTTTTCCATCCCGAGGGCCAGGGCGGGGGCGCCGTCCGAGATGAGGTTCAGCCACAACAGGTGAATGGGCCGGAGCGGAATGGGCAGCCCCATCAGCATGGCGCAAAAAACGATCAGGACTTCACCGACGTTGCAGGCCAACAGAAAGTAGACGAACTTCCGGATATTGGCGTAGATGATCCGGCCCTGCTCGACGGCGGAGACGATGCTGGAGAAGTTGTCGTCCGTCAGGACCATGTCCGCCGCCTCCTTGGAGACGTCCGTTCCGGTTATGCCCATCGCGATGCCGATGTTCGCCCGTTTGAGCGCGGGCGCGTCGTTTACGCCGTCGCCGGTCATCGCCACGATGTGGCCGCGCGCCTTCATGGCGTCGACGATCCTTGTCTTGTGCGCCGGAGAGACGCGACAGCAAACCTCCAGTCTGTCCGCTTCGGCGGCGAGCTGCCCGTCGCTCATCCGGTCGAGCTCGGTTCCGGTCAGAACCAGACCGTCCGGCGTCTTCAGGCCGATCTCCCTCGCCACCGCCTCGGCCGTGTCCCGGTAATCGCCGGTCACCATGACGGTCTTCAAACCGGCCCCTCGCGCCACCCTTATTGCTGCAATCACCTCGGGCCGCGGCGGATCGATCATGCCGAGCAGGCCGATGAAGGTCAGATCCTTTTCAAGCTGATCCGGGTCGGGGCTTTCGGGAACGGCCTCCAACGGGCGGTAGGCCACGGCGAGCAGCCGGAGGGCGTTGCCGGCCATTTCACGGTTCCGTTCGAGAACCTCCCGGCGCATCTCGTCCGTCAGCAAAACGGCTTGCCCGTCTTGAAGAATATGGCCGCAGCGGTCCAGAACGACGTCCGGCCCTCCCTTGACGAAGGCGAAGAGGGGTGGAAAGGAGAATCCCGCCGGCGTGGCCGTCCCGGCGGCGGCAGGGTCATGCCGGTGGATCGTGGTCATCCGTTTCCTGTCCGAATCAAAGGGGATCTCCGCAACCCTCGGCAAGGCCTCGGACAACTCCGCGCGCAGCAATCCTGCCTTTGCCGCCGCGACGACCAGGGCGCCTTCCGTGGGATCGCCGATGATGCGCCAGGAGCGACCCCCCGCTTCACCGGCCGTTTCCTCGAGAGAGGCGTCATTGCAGAGCAGGCCGCCCTGGAGGAGCGCCGCGACATCGGCTTCCCCGCGCGGATCGAATCCCCGGCCGTCCCGTGTGAATTGCCCGGTCGGGGCATACCCCTCTCCCGTCAGATGGAATCCCTTCCCGCCGGTCCACCCCTGCACAACGGTCATCTGATTCTGCGTCAGGGTTCCTGTCTTGTCGGTGCAGATCACCGTGGTGCTGCCGAGCGTCTCCACGGCGGCGAGCTTGCGGATCAGCGCGTGGTGCTTGATCATCTGCTGCATCCCGATGGCGAGGCAGATGGTCACGATCGCGGGAAGCCCCTCCGGAACGGCGGCGATGGCGAGACTGACGGCAATCATGAAAAGACCGATAATTTCCGTCTTCTCGGCCAGGAGATAGTTGATGAAACCGTCCTGAAAGACGCTGGCGATATGGGTGTCCCGAATGAGACCGTAGACGAAGACGAATACGCAGATGGCCAGGACGGCGCTCCCGAGAACCTTTCCCAGTTGGGCCAGTTTCTTCTGGAGGGGGGTGGCCTCTTTCTCATAAGACTGGAGCATCTCGGCAATGAGGCCGATCTGCGTCTCCATTCCCGTTCCCGTCACGACCCCCCTGCCGCGGCCATAGGTGATCACCGTGCTCATAAAGACGGTATTCTTCCGGTCTCCCAGCGGGGTCTCCCTGCCCGGCACGACCTTGACGTTCTTTTCAACCGGCACGGACTCTCCGGTCAGCGAGGCCTCTTCGACCTTGAGATTGACGCTCTCCACGAGGCGCATGTCGGCGGGGACGTAATTGCCGGCCTCCAAAAGGACGATATCGCCGGCCACCAGCTCCCGACCGGGAATCGATATCTGATGCCCGTCACGGATGACCTGGGCCTGGGGGGCGGCCATCTTCTTGAGGGCGGCGATCGCCTGTTCGGCCTTCGACTCCTGGATCACCCCCAACACGGCGTTGAGAACGATGATGACCGTGATCGCGATCGCGTCGACATATTCGCCCAAGAGAACCGTCACGACCGCCGCGACGATCAGGATGATCACCAGGAAGTTGTTGAATTGGTTCAGGAGCAGCGCGAAAAATCCGGGCCGCGGCCGTTCCATGAGCTCGTTGGGTCCGTACTTCCGGAGGCGAACCCGCACCTCGACCTCACTCAGTCCTATGGCGAGGTCCGTATGAAGCCCGCGGACCACCTCATCAATCGACTTTTCGTGGCTTCCCGTTTCCATCTTTCAAGGTCTCCTGGTTTTTCGTCATCTGTTTTTCATCGATCCGATAGATCAAGCCAATCCCTTCTCCTTCAATCCGATGAGGGTCTTGCGGCCCGCATGATGAAATATTGGAACAAACCGGCGGATCAGCGGATGGTCATAGCCGAATGCAAACGGAATATACCATCCGTTGTGGAGAATGACAATTAATGATTAGTCCACAAAAATGGTTTTTCAGATGAAGGAGGCAACCGCCTTGCTGATGAAAAAGGCGTAGAAGACCAGAAACAGCAGCCCTTCCGACGGGGATATCTTTTTGTCCTGGGTCAGGAGGTAGAACAGGACGGAGGCGACGACAAACACCGGTAAGGAAAAACCGATCAGGTATTCGGGAACCTGAATGGCGCCGAATCCCGACACGGCTCCGGGAATAACCAGGGCGTTGAAGACGCAAGAACCCAGAATGTTGCCGACGGCGATCGCCGTTTTCCCCTGCCGGATGGCCGTGATGCTGACCGCCAGTTCCGGGAGGGTCGTTCCCAGCGACAGAACCGTCAGCGAGATGAGGGAAGGGGGAACCGCAAGATACTGTGCAATCTCTATAATGCTCTTAACTGTATGGTCGGCTCCGATATAAATGCCAACGCCTGAAGCCAGCAGGATCAGCAGCGCCTTGAACGGGAAAACGGTTTTGATCGGCGAGTTCGTCCCGTTCATTTCAACGAGGGGTTGTTGGCCGCTCCTGAGCAGGAAGTGGCTGTAGATGGCATAGGTCGCAAGCAGGAAGATGCCCTCGGAAAACGCAATTTCACCGTCCATCATGATCAGGCCGAGCATAAGTGACGATCCGATCAGAAAATTGAGGTCCACCATGATGTAGCCGCCACCCAGATCGATACCCTTCCGGGACAGCACGGCGATCAGGCCAAGAATCAGGAAAATGTTGGAGATGTTGGCGCCCAGAATATTTCCGGAGACAATCTCCGAGTTTCCGGCCAGGCCCGCCAGAACGCCCGCCACCAGTTCGGGCAGCGAGGTGCCGATACCCACGATGAACACCCCGATCACAAAGGACGACATGCCGAAATAAAGGCCCAGCCTTTCGGCTGCCTTCGTCAAGAATCGTGCGGAGACAAGCAGAACCACTAAGCTAATGATGAAAATCAAGTAGAAAACGAGCATGGCACCCCAAAAAAATTTCCGAATGATGTCATGGCGCGCGAAGCCATCTATTGGGCGAGGTCGGATAGAAATACGGCGCGTGCATGTTTAGGGCAACGCCTCCCACTGTTTCCGCCGTTTCCAGCTTCGCGGCAAAAAGATACCACCACTGCCTTTGATCAATTTTATATTTGAGTTGGGATAATTTGCCTTTAATTCTGCCTCCACACTGGAAGCCTGAGGAAGATAGTTTCATACACCGCAATATTCAATAAGAATTTCCCTAATGCCCCCTCAAATCAAAATATGCGTAAAGCGCTATAATCTTGGCTCTAACGTATCCATTATTGGCTATTTTATCATTTTTTATAACCTTTCTCTATGCTTTATGCAAAGAGCAACTGACGGCTTTCTACAATAGCATTTGGAGAGAAAAGACGAATATTATCTTCTATTTTTTTCAATTGCATATCAACTTTTTCCGATGAAATACCAGTAGGCGCGTAAGCAACGTAAAGAACGTGAGATGTCTCTAAGGAAATAGGGGACCGATTATCCTGCCCATAAATAATTGAACAACATATGCCCTGCGCGTCCCTCATAATCATGTCGCCCTCGCGGATTGCTTTAAAAGTGCCATTCATCTGGGTGATATGTTCTCCCTCTCTTGAAACGTCTATGAGAACCGGTCCGTGCAGTTTTCCAACATCATGTCCGGCAGTAAGAACAAACGTCTCGACTTCCGCCATGAAGTTTGAATCAACCAGGGGAATTATCGTTGGCAGGTCCTTCCCCTTCAGCACGATTGATTCAACTTGAAGCTGCACATGATAAGTCTTGTTGAATCGTTTGTAGTACCTTTCGTAATGCGAAATTACAGGCAGCGACAAGAAATCCTGTCGAGTAAATCCGTTATAGCGTTCTCTCAGGCGCTTTTCCGTCTCCCGTTTCCGCTGCTCCAATTGAAAAGATGAGGGAGTCTTCTCCACAACGGAAAGTTCCAGAAGGCCGATAATCGCCCCGGTATGAGCGGCATGCCATTCATGGGTTGCTGAAATCGAAAGCATAGTTAGCTCCAAAGTAACGATCGCCAAAATTGCAGAGCAGTATTTTAACTGTCGTGGCCGGGTGCATCTGCTTTACATCATGACCTGAGCTTGTGAGGCACACCATCAAACGTGCGCCCGCACAATCGAGTGCATCCCTTCGTGGCGGCGGACAAGCTCAACGTCCATAAATCCTGCCGACTGCAGATCGTCCTTTATCTCGGTCAAACTGTAGCTGTTGCCTTTCGCAGTAGCCGACAGCATGTTGACGGCAAACAGTGCGCCGGCAACCGGCGCCGTGCGGGACGGCTCCATGACAACGTCACGAATGTAGATCCAGCCCTGCGGCTCCAGTGCTTCGGCAATCCGTCGATACAGCGCACGGTTCTGGTCCGGTGAATTTTGGTGAATGATGGCGCTTACCCACGCCAAATCAGCACCTTTAGGCAAGTCATCCGTGTTGAAATCCCCGGCACGCATCTCCACGCGCTCGGCGAACGGTGATGCGGCAAAACGCTCACGAGCCATCGGAATCACCTGCGGCAGGTCGAAGATGATGGCGCGCGCTTGCGGTTCTGTCTTCAGCCAGGCCACGGTCCACGACCCGGATGCCCCCCCCAGATCCAGTACGCAACTGACACTGCCGGGGTGGATTTCCTGAACCAGCTCGTCCGCTACGCCACGCGACACCACGTGCATTGCTGCGATGAAGGACGCCCTATCCGCGGCTTCCCCCCGGATGCTCGGTCCCGGATATTCCGGCTTTCCCGAGTACACTGTCCACGGCAATCGCGACCAGTTACGCAGGCAGTTTGCCTGGTGACGCAGCATGGCTACGACGCTCTGCGGGAATGCCTCACATAGAAACGGCGCAAGCTCCGCAGAAATCGAGTACTGTTCATCCCGCTTGACGATCACTCCTACTGCTGCCAGCGCATCGAGCAGAATAGTCACCGCACGCAAATCACAACCGGCGGCGGCGGCAACTTCCGAGGCGGTTCGGGGCGCTGGAAAGAGTTTCTCAAACAGATCCAGATCGGCCGCCGCGGCCAGCAGACACGGAATCTGATAGGCCCGCATCATTTCCAGAATCTGTTCACCGGTATTTATACGCATAGTTTGAATCCTCCCCATTGAATTGATAATCAGATTACCCGCCGCGCCTTCTAATACCTGTGCAGACGCCCGCTACGAGATAACGGCATTCAGCTTTTCGAAACCCTCATAGGCAAAATACCCCGCAAACACAATGAGAAGGGCTGCGCAGACAGCAATAAGGCCGCGGTAGAGGCGATTGGTCAGAAAATGTCTGCCCCCTCCCACCGCAACCGCAACAAGTGAATACCAGACCAGGTCAGCCAGAATATGTCCGACAAAGAAGAAGGCTATGCCCCAGAAACCAAACCGCCAGGAATAGAGAATATAACCCAGGCCGATCGTTGCCCACCAGATGATCCAATAGGGATTGGCCACACTCATCAATATGCCGCTGATCATGGGGTGACTCCTCCGCGTATGGTCTCCCTCCCAGGAAAGACGCAGGGAAGGCAAGGAACGGAACATCCCGAAGGCCATCCAGAAGAGAACTGCGGAGCCGGTCAGGGCGGTTCCCACAAAAACCACCGGCTGCTGCAATAAGGGCGCCAGCCCCAGCAGAAGGGCGATAACGAGTACCAACTCCAGGATGGCATGACCGGCAATCAGAAGTGGCCCCGCGATGAACCCGCGTTGCGAGCCTTCACTGATTGCTGCGGTCAGAAGCGGCCCCGGTATCATGGCTCCGGATAGCGCGATAACAAAGGATGAAGCAAAAATTGTGAAGAGGGTCGTCAACACCGGTATTCCGATTTCTTTCTCATAAGCTGGTTCGCCAATCGCCTCGTCCTAAGATAATCTCAAAGCTTTTCCGCAAGCTTCAGGAAAGGCTTGAACAGGTCGATGGGAATCGGGAAAACCGTTGTCGAATTATTCTCTGCGGCGATCTGGTTTAAGGTCTGCAGATAACGAAGCTGCAACGACATCGGCTGGGTTGACATCAGCGCGGCCGCCTCGACCAGTTTCACCGCGGCCTGCATTTCGCCTTCCGCGTTAATCACCTTCGCCCGCCGCTCCCGTTCCGCTTCGGCCTGTTTGGCGATCGCCCGTTTCATCTCCTCCGGAAGGTCGATCTGCTTTACCTCTACATGAGACACCTTGATCCCCCAGGGACCGGTGCTGCGATCGAGGATCTCCTGGATCTGGAGGTTCACCTTCTCCCGTTCGGAAAGGATTTCGTCAAGTTCCATCTGGCCACAGACGCTTCTTAGCGTTGTCTGGGAAAGCTGGGACGTGGCGGCAAAATAATTTTCGATATTGATCACGGCAGAGTTTGGATCTATTACCCGGAAATAGATAACGGCGTTCACCTTGATGGAGACGTTGTCATGGGTGATGACATCCTGCGGCTGAACTTCCATGGTGATCGTCCGCAGATCTATCTTGACCATCTTGTCAATAACGGGGATAAGGACGATCAGCCCCGGTCCCTTTGTGGCAATTATCCTCCCGAGACGGAAGATGACGCCCCTTTCGTACTCGTTGAGCACCCTGATGGCCGAAGCAAGAAACATCACAACCAAAACGATCACTACGACAAATGTGTACATAAACACCTCCCTTTTTTTATTTTTCCATTGGTTCCACCTTGAGTTTCAAATGTTCAACCTCGATGATCCTGATTTTACTGCCCCCGGCTATCGGAACATCGCTGAAGGCATCCCAGTATTCACCGTCAACGAGAGCCTTCCCCTCCGTATGGACATCGCTCACTGCAATTCCTTCCCGCCCTGCCATCCCCTCCTTTCCTCCCTGCCGGGGCCGCAACTGCGCCTTCATAGCAATTCCGACAATGGCAATGAAAAAGAGCGAGGTTATCAAAACCGCCGGAATCAGAACGCTCCAGGAAACCTGGAGTGAGGAGCCGGATGTCTTGAAGAGCATCAGCGATCCGATCAAAAGCGCAATTACCCCTCCCACGGAAAGAATCCCGTGGCTTATGACCTTGATTTCCGCGATAAAAAGAATGATGGCAAATATTATCAGTGCGATACCCGCATAATTTATCGACAGGGTCTGCATCGCGAAGAAAGCCATGATAAGCGATATGCCGCCGACAACCCCCGGGAGAATGACCCCCGGCGTAGAAAACTCGAAATAGAGACCGGCAAGACCGATCAGAAGGAGAATATAGGCGATATTGGGATTACTGAGCGCAGAGAGAATCCGGTCCCTGGTTCCCATTGCCTTTTCATGAACAACGGTCCCCGCCGCAGCGATGGTCCGCTCGACGCCTTTTACATCAACCTTCCTGCCCTCGATTTGCTGCAAGAGAGAATTGTTGTCAACCGCCACGATGTCGATCACGTTCAGGCGAAGCGCCTCTTCAGCGGGGATTGATTCGCTTTTTCTGACCGCCTTTTCCACCCACTCCTCATTGCGACCCCTTTTTTTGGCGATCCCCCTTACGTAAGCGGCGGCGTCATTTTCCACCTTCCGGTTCATCGTCTTGTCCGTTTGCCCGCCGATGCCAATACCGATGCCAACGGGGTGGGCTGCGCCGATATTGGTGCCCGGGGCCATCGCCGCGACATGAGCTGAGACGACGATGATCACCCCCGCGGAGGCCGCCCTGGCCCCGGCAGGGGCAACATACAAAATCACCGGCAGCGGGGCGTTCAGGATTGCCTTGGCGATATCCCGCATTGCCGTATCGAGACCGCCCGGGGTGTCCAGGCGGATTATCAGCCCCTCGGCCTTGCCCAAAGCCGCCTCGGCGATGCTTTTTTCTATATATTCGGCTATCGGAGGGGTAATCGCGGCCTCGACGGAAATCAAATCAAAAAAAGGCGCATTTCCCGCTTTTACCGCCGGCAGCGCCGCCCCGGGCAAAAACAGGACGAAAAGCGCCAACATAGCCGCCACAGCCGCCTGCCTCAGTTCCCGTCTTGCGCATATCCCGCTTCGCGTTATCAAACCATTTGTGACGGTTGCGCAAAGCTTTCGCCTGTTTCCCGGGGCGGAGTCATGATTATTCCTCATACCGTCGTACCCCTTTTCGGCAATAATTCCATAATCTTCTGCACATCTTCCCAAACCTGTTTCTTTGCCCCCTGGTTCCTGAGCAGATAGGCCGGATGATAGGTAGGCATCAGCGGTATCCCCTGGTAGTCATGAAAATGGCCGCGCAGCAGCGTGATCGGGATCTCCGATTTCAGCAGGGTGCGGGCCGCGAAACTGCCGAGGGCGCAGATCACCCGCGGCTTTATCGCTTCCAACTGGCGGATGAGAAACGGCTCGCAGGAAACAATCTCCGCCGGAAGCGGGTTGCGGTTCCCCGGCGGGCGGCATTTCAGGATATTGCAGATGTAAACATCCTGGCGCTCAAGCCCCATCGCGATGATGATCTTGGTCAAAAGCTGCCCGGCGCGGCCGACAAAGGGCTTCCCCTGGAGATCTTCGTCCCCGCCCGGCGCCTCGCCGACAAAAACAAGCTCTGCGGCGGGATTGCCCTCGCCAAAGACAATGTTGCGGCGGCTGTCGGCAAGTCGGCAGCGGCGGCAGTCGCCAAGCTCTCCCCGTGCCTCTTCCAGCGCTGTTTCCTGCTCGCCGGAAAACGTATTTTTCCGAAATTTTTCGCGCGCCGCTTCGGTAATCGGCAAAGGATCGACTTCATTGACAAAGGCGACCTTCCCGGAAACAATATAGGAAAGCGGCATCCCCAGCTCCCGGTCGAGAAGCACCCGTTCTTTCAGGGAACTGGCCAGAAAGCGCAGCTCCTCACGCTCGCCCGCATTATCACCCATGTTGAAATCCCTTCCCCGGAAAGACAGACGCCTGTTCTGCCCTATCTGAACCACTGGCCCTTGAATATTTCTGCAACGATCCCTCTGAATTTGTCCGCATCCGGGTTAAGTGGGGGTATTTTTAAAGGGTATCTCAACCTTCGCGGGGCAATCGCTCCCGCATTTTTTTCACCCGGTCGAGGATGACGTCGGCCACTTCGAGTTTGCTCAAAATCGGGAACTCCTCCGTGCCGCCCTCCCGGTCAAGAATCCGGACAATGTTCGTATCGCCCCCGAAACCAGCCCCAGCCTCGGTCACATCGTTGGCCACGATAAAATCCATTCCCTTGTCAAAAAGTTTCTTGCGGGCGTGTTCCAGCAGATGATCCGACTCCATGGAGAAGCCGACAATAATCCGGGTCCCCTTCTGCCGGGTTATTTCGGATATTATGTCGGGATTGCGCTCCAGAAGGAGCGTCATCCGACCCTCTTGCTTTTTGATCTTGGACTCTTCGCAGACGGCGGGACGGTAATCGGCAACTGCGGCGGCCTTGATGACGACCGTGGCGGTCGAAAGACCAGCCAACACGGCATCGCGCATCTGCAGGGCTGTCTTTGCAGGGACAAAAACTACCCCTGGCGGCGGGGGAAGGGCGACCGGACCGCTGATCAGGGTCACCTCCGCACCGCGGCGCCTGGCCGCAACAGCCAGCGCATATCCCATCTTTCCTGAGGAGTAGTTGCTGATAAAGCGAACCGGGTCCAGAGGCTCCTGCGTCGGGCCGGCAGTAACAAGAATGCGCTCTTCCCGCAGATCCTTCCCGGCAAGCAGATACTCAACCTCTTCGGCAATATCGACCGGTTCGGGAAGCCGTCCCCTCCCTTCGGTGCGGCAGGCAAGCTTGCCGTATCCGGGCGCCATGATCGAATAGCCGCGCGCGGACAACTCGGCAAGGTTTTTCTGGACAATACCGTTTTCATACATGTTTACGTTCATGGAGGGGCAGAATAAAACCGGTTTCGTCGTCGCCAGAATAACCGTGCTGAGAAGATCATCGGCAATTCCCGCCGCCGCCTTGCCGATGATGTTCGCCGTCGCCGGAGCGACAACAAGGAGATCGGCGAATGCGGCCAGGGAGATATGGGTTATCTCGGCATGAGCGGCATGGCTGAAAAGATCGGTAGCAACCGGATGGCCCGACAATGTCTCAAAGGTAAGCGGGGTTACAAACTTGCAGGCGCCCTCGGTCATGACGACCCGGACATCCGCCCCGCGCCGGACAAATTCCCGGAGCAGCTCGGCGGCCTTGTAGGCGGCGATTCCCCCGGTTACACAGAGCACTATTTTTCTTTCCTTCAACATCTTTATGGATGTCCCCTCGAGTTTGTGATCCGACCGATTTTTTAGGGTGCGGGTCGCTTATACCAATGATCCCCGAAAATATCAAGAAATTCATCTTTTACGCCTCACCCCTGACTCTTCAATTTTCCGCCCATCCCGCCTTGCAATCCGCTCCAAAAAAAGTTATAGCCCAACCTCAAATTCAAGGAGGACAACAAATGAAGAGGAAATTCTGGTATCTTGGCATTTTGGTTATGCTGCATGCCGTCGGCGCCTGGTGGTTCTTTGCCACTGTCGGCGAAAAGGGCAAACCTGCCGTTGAAATAGGGGCAGAGGCCGGTTTTATCGGCAGACAAAAAGCAATCAGCGTCGTTTTCTCGGACAGCGGGCAGGGGCTTCGCCATACGGAGGTATCCATAATCCAGGACAATATTCCCCGCGTTCTGTCGACGATCGACTACCCGGGCAAAAAAGAGTCAACTAAAAAAGTGACCGTTACCCTCGACACAGCGGCACTGAAGCTGCATGACGGCCCCGCCGTCATAACGGCCTTTGCGGTCGACCGTTCCCTCTGGAAAAACCGCACCGAGGTCGCAATCCCTGCGCAGATAGACCTCCTTTCGCCCCAGATATATCTCCACACCGCGCAGAACCATATCAACATCGGCGGCGCCGGGGTTGTTTCCTACAACCTCTCCGAACCGGTTTCCCGAACTGGTGTTCAGGCCGGGGGAATTTTCTATCCGGCATACAAAACAACCATCTCCGGGAAAGAGGCCTACGTGGCGTACTTTGCCCTGCCCGATGAAACTCCGCCGGGAGGGGGGGCCTGGAAAATAGCCGCCCTCGCAGTCGATAACGCCGGAAACGAGACGCAGAACACCATCCCGGCCCTGATCAAGAAGAAGAAATTCCACAGTGACAAGATAATCCTGACCGATGACTTTCTCAACCGCAAGATGCCGGAATTTCAGGCCTCAATGCCGGAGTTGCGAGGGAAAACGCCTATGGAAACCTTTATGGTCGTTAATTCCAGCTTCAGAAGCGACAATTTGAAGGCAATCCAGGCCGCGGACGGGAAAACGGAAGGACGGCAGCTTTGGAGTGGCGCCTTTCTGCGGATGAAAAACGCCGCCCCCAGGGCCCTTTTCGGCGACCGCCGTACCTATTTTTATAACGGACAACTGGTCAGTGAGAGCATCCACAACGGCGTCGATCTCGCCTCCTTGGCCCATGCCCCGATAGAGGCGGCCAACGATGGCATTGTCCGTTTCACCGGCGCGATGGGAATCTATGGAAATTCGGTAATCATCGACCATGGAATGGGACTCTCGACGCTGTATTCCCACATGAGCTCCATCCTCGTCAAACCTGATCAGGGGGTAAAAAAAGGAGAACAGATCGGCGTTTCCGGGATGACCGGGCTTGCCGGCGGGGATCATCTCCATTTTGGAGTAGCCATCAACGGTCAGTTTGTCGATCCTGTTGAATGGTGGGATCCGCACTGGATCGCCGATAATATAACGAAGAAATTGGCGCAGTAATTCCGCGGCCCTTTCCCGTTGCCGGAAAAAAGACAGCGGTGATTTTTCACGACTTCCCGATATCGCGGTGGGTTATGTTTACAAAATAATCCTTCCCCGAAAAATAGGCGCCCAGAAGATTGGCAATAACTACGGAACGGTGGTGGCCTCCGGTACAGCCGACGGCAATCGTGAAACGGGATTTGCCTTCCTTTTCGTACATGGGAATAATAAAATCCATAAAATCAAGCAATTTAACGGTAAAGGCCCGGCCGCCTTCCGACTCTATGACGTAGTCGCGCACCCGGGCGTCATGGCCATCGAACGGGCGAAGCTCATCAACAAAATAGGGATTGGGCAGGAAGCGCACGTCGAGCACCATGTCGGCGTCAACCGGAAGCCCGTAGCGGTAACCGAACGAGCCTACCTGGATGATCAGGCTTTTCTTCTCCGCGGAGAGAAAATGCCTCTGGATGATATCCTTGAGCTGGTGGACATTGCATGAAGAGGTATCGATGACCTTGTCGGCCATCTTTTTCAGCGGGGCAAGTTTCTCCTTCTCGAGACGAATGCCGTCGAGAATAGAACCCCGGAGGGCAAGGGGGTGAACCCTCCGGGTTTCACTGAAGCGGTGCAAAATGACCTCGTCCGAGGCATCGAGAAAGATAATCTCGATTCGATAACCTTTTTCCTGCAGTTGAACGAAAATCTGCGGGTACTTTTCGAGGAACTCATTTTCCCTGAGGTCCATGACCATGGCAACCTGCAATACCCCTTTGGCAGGAACCGACTGAATGGCAAGAAACTCCGGGAGCAGAATAACAGGCAGGTTATCGACGCAGAAAAAACCGATATCCTCCAGAGCCCTGATCGCGGTGCTCTTTCCGGAACCCGACAATCCCGTTATGATCACAACTTGCAGCGACTGCATAATCAGGCTCTCCATAGATCAGGGCTCATCGTCCTTTTCGGAGATAACCGCAAACAGATCATCGGCCAGTTTTGCCTCCATAAGATTCTTCCTGAAAACAGGATCCTTGAGCATTCTTGCTATCTTGGCCAACACCTTGAGGTGCAGACCGGCGGAATTTTCCGGGGCCATCAGCAGAAAAAAAAGATGAACGGGCCTGCCGTCCATTGCCTCAAAATCAATCCCCGCCCGGCTCCTGCCGAAGGAGACCATTGTCTCCTTCAAACCGGCCATTTTGCCATGGGGAATTGCAACACCCTCGCCAATGCCTGTACTTCCCAACCTTTCCCTGTCTATCAAGATCTTGAGCATCTCTCTGGAATCCAAGGTTGTTTCCACCTTTTTAAACACCCCGGATAGCTCCGCCAGTACCTCTTCCTTGTTTTTCCCCTTGAGTTCTCCCCAAACGAACTCTTGTCTGAGCATCTCGGTTATTTTCATGCCTAACGATCCTCAAAGCTTAACGACTTGTCTCCAGCAACAGAAATTTACCGTCATCGCGCCTGCAGATTACGTTTACATTTTCCGTCAGCGAATCGCGATAAACCAGAAAATGGTTTTTTGTTGTTTCCATTTCCAGGACAGCATCTTCAATAGACATTGGTTCCAACACGATCTTGCGGGTCTCAACCACCTTGAAATCAGGGATTTCCTCACCCTCTTCCGGCAGAGCCTCCAACCCCGGTTCCCCTCCCCGGGCGGCATTGGTTTTCAAATCGCGGACCCGCTCCTTGTGTTTCTTCAACTGTCGCTCGATCTTCTCTATGGCGTTGTCAATAGCCACATGCATGTCCTTTTCTTCTTCCTTGCCGTTTACACTCAACCCATTGGACGACAGATTTATCTCCGCTGTATTCCGGAATTTCTCCACCGACAGTATGACACGGGCATCAACTGGATCATCAATATACTTCTTGAGCCTTTTCAGTTTCTCTTCAGCATACCCCCGTTGCCAATCTTCCGCCTCATCCGCATTCCTGAATGTAACAGAAATCTTCATTATCCAATCCTCCTGTCTGTTGTTTACCTGCTAATTTACCTGAAAGCGAAGCTTCATGTTTATAAAATGCGTGCATAAATTGTTTATTTATAATGGGTCCCCTTTCAGGCAACCGTTACGGACGCGACGGAGCGCGTCCCGCCAGCATAATCTTATGAACACTAAGTTTCGCTTTATGAACATTAAACTTCGTTTTATGAACATTAAACTTCGTTTTCATCCTTCTTTGCGACGGCATACCGTCATAACTGCTTCATTGATACTTCTTTCTCATTGACGATGGCAAAACCCCCATGATATCTCGATATTTTGCAATAGTTCGGCGCGCTATCGTCAGTCCGGAAGCTTCAAGACATCCGGCAATCTTCTCGTCGCTCATCGGCTTGCGGGGGTCCTCAGACGCGATCATTCTTTTTATCTCCTCCTGGACGCTTTTGGAAGAGATATCGTCGCACCCGGACTTGTGAATGCCGCTCCCGAAAAAAAACTTCAATTCAAACAGGCCCTGGGGAGAGTGCATGTACTTGTTTGTTACAACCCTGCTTATCGTGGATTCATGCATCTCCAGTTCATCGGCAATATCCCTGAGTATCAAAGGCTTCAACGCGTCTATCCCCCGGTCGAAAAAATCCCTTTGAAAACGGACGATACTTTCGGCAACCCGGCGAATCGTTCTCTGCCGCTGCTGAATACTCTTGATGAGCCAACTTGCCGACTGCATTCGCTCCTTTATATACCTCCTGCCGTTGTCCTGTTTCGTTTCCCCCCCTCCGCTCCCCGCTATCTCCCGATAGTAATTGCTGATTCGAAGCCGTGGAACCCCGTCTTCGTTGAGCAGGACTTTATAGTCATCCCCGCTTTTAATAACATAAACGTCCGGCACGATAGCCTCTATGCGGTCTTCATTATAAACGCTTCCGGGATGGGGATCCATGCTGCTGATTATCTTTACTGCCGCTATTACATCTTCGCTCGACTCTTTCAACTTTTTTGATATGTGTTCGTAATTTCTGGTTTTCAGGTCATCGAGATGATGGAGAATAATCTGCTCGACAAGAAAACGGGCCTCACCCGCCATTCTCGCCTGGATCAAGAGGCATTCACTCAGATCGCGGGCGGCGATCCCGGGGGGATCAAATTCCTGAACCCTCTTGAGGACCTCTTCGACAATGGCCGGTGTAGTTTTAGCGCCGACGGCGATCTCCTCCAGACTGGCGGCCAGATAGCCGTTCTCATCGATGTTGCCGATAATCTGCTCGCCCGTGCGACGGTCTTCCGGGGTAAATTGCGACAGCATAAGCTGCCACATCAGGTGGTCGGTTAGCGATGTTTTCCCGGCAACAGTAGTTTCCCAGAGAGGGGCGCTCTCTTCATTGCGGCCCTGGGCAGAACCAACCGGCGTGTAGTCGTCGATATAACCCTCCCAGTCAAACTCCTCCCGACCGTCTCCCTCCCCCGTCAACTCCTCCTGACTTCTGACAACCGTAACCCCTTCCGGAGGTGCGTCTTCACCATTGGCCTGTTCTATCTTCGCCTCTACCTCAGGCACTTCATCAGAGACAATTTCTTCAAGGAGAGGATTTTCCTCCATCTCCTGATTGACGGCATCGATCAAATCCAGACGCGACATCTGCAACAGCTTTATTGCCTGCTGCAACTGCGGAGTCATAATCAGTTGCTGTGTCAATTTTAAATTCTGTCTCAGTTCAAAGGCCATCTTTTCTCAAGCTCTTTATTTTTAGAATCTGAAGTCGGCGCCAAGGTATATCTTACGCGCAATCTCGGATGCGACGATAAAATCAGAGGCGCCCTCAACAAGTATTTTTCCTTCATTTACGATATACGCACGATCACAGACCGAGAGGGTCTCCCGGACATTGTGATCGGAGATGACGATCCCGATCCCCTTGCCCCGAAGACGATTGATGATTTTTCCGATATCGGCAACGGCCAGCGGATCAATCCCCGCAAAAGGTTCGTCGAACAGAATATATTTGGGCGATGTTACCAGCGCCCGTGTAATCTCCACCCGGCGACGTTCGCCTCCGGACAGGGAATAGGCCATGTTGTCCGCCAATTGCGTCAGATCGAGTTCGGCCAAAAGGACACGCAAATGCTCCTGCTTTTCTTCCGGAGAAAGCGGCAGGGTTTCTATAATCGCCAGAATGTTGTCCCGCACCGTCAGCTTCCGGAAGATGGACGGTTCCTGCGGCAGGTAATTCAAGCCATTTCTGGCCCTGACATACATGGGGCTGTCGCTTATATCGTTGCCATCAAGGGAAATAACCCCTCCGTCAGGTTTTATCAGCCCGACTATCATGTAAAACGTCGTTGTCTTGCCGGCGCCGTTTGGCCCCAAAAGGCCGACAACCTCGCCGGGGCCGACCTCCAGATCAATCCCGTCAACCACCCTTCTTTTATTATATATTTTTACGAGACCGGTTGCCGTCAGCTTTCCCATGCATGTTCCTTATAAAATGCCCTCGGCGGTCGGCTGAATGTCGAGGGCCCTCTCATTTTTTCTCGCCGGGATAGATCGTCGCCGAAACACGCCTGTTCGCACCGCCTTCGACAACACCACGGTTTTCTTCGAGAAAGATGACGACCTTGTCCCCTTTTATTATATTTTCTCCCTCTTTCAGAACGGCATCGCCGGTCATCGTGATCTTCTGGGCTTCCTGATCGAAGACGGCGGCATCGCCGGTCGCCACCCGGCCGCCTTCGCTGACCGTAACCTTCCCTTTCGCCTCTATTTTTTCGACACTGCCCGAATCCTTGAGAGCGGCGGAAGGTCCTCCGGCCACCTTCTTGTCGTCTTTATAATAAACCGTCAGGCGCTCGGCATGTATCGTCCGTCCCCCCTGAGAAGCAACGACATTTCCGGAAAACACAACGGTCCGTTTGTCGTTGTATGCGTCGAGGCGATCAGCGTCAACCTGCAACGGCTGATTTCTGCTGATCGCAACTTTCGGTTTTGTTTCGCTCCACACCCCCGCCGGATTGCCGACAAGCACTAATAAGATGCCGACACCAGCGGCTTTTCTCATAATATTAACCATCATTTCCCCATTTCCCTGCTATCTTGCCAAAGATTTCGCCCGTACCTGAGACAGGATGGTAACCTTTTCGCCCTTCAGATTAAAAATCATCCCTACCCCGTTTATCCGTATATTTCTGGTCTCCATGACGACCGGCTGGTCAGTCTCGATCCTTTTGAGGTCATCCCGATAGCTCAGCCGCCCGGTCTGGAAACGATCCCCGCCCTCCGAAACCAATATAACGTTCCCATCCAAATTCAAATCCTTCGAGAGCGTGTTCAATCTCCCCTTGTCGCCGCTCATCATGAAGGTGCTGCCGTCTTTCATTACCACCCTGGCCCTGATCTTCTCAAACAGGGCCAGGTCTTCCTTCTTTCGATAAAAAGCCGAGTCCGCCGTTATCTCCCATTTCATGCCGGAACTGCCAACCTGCGTATAGCGGACGTGTTTGGCCTGCAAATCCACCTTGTCGGCCATTTTCTCAAGCAATGCCTTCCGGGGCGCCTTGCCCACCCCGATAAAGACAGCCGTCGCTGCCGACAAGGCCAAAATCAGCAGGCCAACTGCGAGGAAGGTTTTTTTTTTGGCATTCATAATCAATAGCTTTCAGCGGTTGGCGGTCAGTTTTCGGGACACTGTAACTTCATGCCCGCTTCGGGATGAGCGACCGATACGTCCGCTTCGGGGTAACTCTACCATCCGTGGCCGCAGATGTAAAGATCAAACCGTTTCTTCCCGCTTCTTGTCAAATCCGTAACGGGCGGCAATATCGCCCCAAAGGTTTTGCGCCTTCAGGATCATTTCACACACCTCCCGGACGGCCCCTCGCCCCCCGGGGCTCGTTGTAACATAATCAGCGCTTTCCCTGACCTCGCGGACGGCATCGGCAACGGCAACGGAAAATCCCGCCCTTCTCATGATGGGAATATCGACAATGTCGTCTCCGATACAGGCTGTTTCTTCCGGAGGGAGATTGCGCCTTTTGATAATTTCCTCAAAAACCTCCCCCTTGTCATGAACACCCTGATGAACCTCGGTAATCCCAAGATCCGCCGCGCGCCATTCAACCGCCCGTGATTTCCTGCCGGTAACAAGGACAACATCTACCCCGTACCGGAAAAGCAGTTTCAGTCCGTGGCCGTCCCTGACATCGAATTGCTTGCTTTCCAATCCCTCATCGTTGATGATTATCCGGCCATCGGTCAAAACACCGTCCACATCCAGGATCAAAAGCTTCACACTTCTGATTTTATTCAAAAGGTTCTCTTCTGCTATCCCCATCGTCATTTACTGCAACCTGTTCCTCTCTTCTGCAAATTCATATAAAAACGACCGCGCTCTTCTGTAATCTCCACCTTCTCTGCGCCGGCGTTTTTCTTAAGGGGCGCGCTTCGTCGCGTCCTGATTCAGAACAACTCCGGACGTACGACCAAGTATATTTTCCTGAGCATCGCCAACAGCGCCGGCAGGTTTTCCAGGGCCAGGGAATTGGGGCCATCGCTCAGGGCCCGGTCGGGATCCGGATGAACTTCGAAAAACAGGCCATCGATACCTGCCGCCACCGCCGCCCGGGCGAGACAGGGAACCATCGTGCGGTCGCCCCCCGAGGCAGTTCCGGCGGCGCCGGGAAGTTGAACGCTGTGGGTAGCGTCAAAGATAACCGGATATCCCGTTTTCCTGAGAACCGGCAGGGAGCGAAAATCGACGACGAGGTTGTTGTATCCGAAAGATGCCCCTCTCTCCGTCAGCAGGATGTTTTCATTGCCCGCGGCTGCCGCCTTTCTTGCGATATGGATTGCATCCTGAGGGGCGATAAACTGTCCCTTCTTGATATTCACCACCTTCGCCCTGCGGGCTACTTCCATCACGAAATCGGTCTGACGGCACAAAAATGCCGGAATCTGCACAACATCAAGGATTTTCGCCGCCGGGGCAATCTCCTCAAAACGATGGACATCGGAAAGAACCGGGATGTCGAGCTCTTTGCGAACCTTGTTCAATATCTCCAGGCCGCGGTTCAACCCCGGTCCGCGGAAGGAGTTATGTGATGTTCTATTCGCCTTGTCGTACGACGCCTTAAAGATAAGCGGCATACCGGATTCCGCAGCCATTTTTTTCAGTTTTCCGGCAATGTTCATTACTGTGTCTTCGTCTTCAATAACGCATGGTCCGGCGATAAGAACCAGCGGCGCCCCGCCGCCAATTTCAAAGTCTCCGATTTTTATCTTCTTCATTCTGAAAATGCTCCTTTGGCAGGCGAAACGCCTGTCCGGCTCAGGCTGGTTCAATCTCACTCTCGTTCCCACGCCGGAGCATGGGAACGAGAAAATACGGGCTCGGTTCAAAGCGCCGCCGGCCCGGCTACTGTTTCTGACGTATCATCATGATCTTTATCCGGGGAATATTTTTTGCCGCCGTTTGCGAATCAGGATTCAACCGGTACGCAGTCGTATACGACTGCAGCGCCTCCTGCAAAAGCCCCTTCTTTTCATAGGCGGCGCCCAAATTGACATGGGCATCGTAATCCTCCGGATCGTATTTGAGCGACAGATGATAGTACTCTATTTGTTTGTCAGTGTCACCTTTTAAACCATACAGGTAAGCAGCTCCGGAATATAGCGACGCCTTCTTCGGTTTTAACTTGATAAGCTTCCGGTAAACGCCGAGCGCCTTGTCATAATCCTTTTCCCTGCTGTATATCTCCACTAATTTGTTAAGGGTCGCTTCTGCCGGTTTTTGGGATGCCATTTTTTCATACAGGGCCTTCTCCTTCCGGACATTCCCCCCTTGTGCATAGAGCTTCGCCAGATTAGCCGGAATTTGCGGGTCCTTCTCTCCATGCCGAATGGCCTTTTCCCAGTTTTCCGCGGCCTTGCCGGGCTGTTTCATCTCCGTATAAGAGAAGCCGAGGCGGGTATAGATAGCAGCTTTACCGGGATTTTTTCGGATAATTTTTTCATAGAGGACAACCGCCTCCCGGTATTTCTTTTCAATAAAAAGGATATCGGCAAGCCTCTCGGCAGCCTCATAATCGTTCGGGTTGAGTTTCAACGCCGTTTTATACTCCGCCCCCGCCTCGGCAAACTTTTTTCCCTTTTCATAAGCAACCGCCAGATTGAAATGAATTACCGGATCTCCAGGCTTCAATTCAACAGCCTTTCGGTAATGGGAAATCTCTTCCTGGTGATTGCCTTTGCTCCCCCAGGCGAAGCCGAGATTGGCATAAATGGCGGCGTCCCGGGGCTGCCTTTTGAGCATCTCCCCGTACAATTTGATTGCCCCGTTGAAATCCCCGGTCTTTAACAAAAGACCACTAAGGGACGTCGCCACCTGATCGGCCTTCGGCGCCTTTTCCAGGGCCAGGCGGTACTGCTTTATAGCCATCTCCAGTTTGCCGCTCTTTTCGTAGGCCTCCCCCAACCTGTAGAGCACCTCCGGATTGCCGGGACGCAGTTTCAAGACTCCCTTATAGGCAGCAATTGCCCTCCCCCAGTTTCCGAGACTTCCCCACGCCATGGCGATATCTGCCAGCAGCAGGTCATCCTGCGGATTGATGGCAAGGGCCCGGGAACCCGTGCGGATGGCTTCATCATACGCACCGGTTTTAAGGTAGCATTTGGCGAGCCCGGCAAGGGCCGGTCCGTCATCCGGCTTCAATCTCAGCAGCTCTTTATACTGGTTGATCGCCTCCGCTGTCAGACCTGATTTGAAATAGAGAGAAGCAAGCATCCTGCGCACGTTTGTATCTTCCGGGGTCATTTTGATAGCCCGTTTGAGGTATTCTATCTGAACCTCCTGGTTTTTTGATTCACGGGCATAACGAAGCCAATCCTGGGAAGTGACAACCACCCGTATCGGAATGGACGCAATCAAATTACCCCGATAGGATACCCTGAAGCTTAATTTGCCACCCCCTTTTTCCGCTCCTTCATTTTTCCCCGCGGACACTATTTTGTCAACAAGCTCCATTCCTTTTACAAGCTTACCGAAATCGTCCCTGTTGCCTGCTCCCTCGATATTCAACCCTATCCCCTTGCCGGAGAGAACGTCTGTTTCAATCTTTTTGACAATAAATTGATCCCGAGAGGAAACCTCGAAAACAGTTTCTGTCGACAGGATGTGGTCTTCCCCGTTTTTTTCCACGACAAGCGAATAAAAATGCGGCGTTCCGGAAAAAACAAGAAAAGAGAGGGCGTTTTTAGTCCGCACCAGCGCCGCCGAGACTGTCCTTGCCTTTTCCGGCAGCAGATACCCGGCGGCGGCAATGCAGAAGGCCGCCAGCAATGAAGCAATCAGAATGAAAACCCCCGTCCTGCTGATTTTTACCTTTACCCTTTTTTCTTTCGGCGCCCTGCCCGATTCATATTCCATATTTACCCCTCACTCCTGCCCCCTGGACTCCTGTCTCCTGACCCTGGCCCCTCACCCCCTGGGATGATACCGGCGGTGGACCTCCTTGAGCCGGTCCCGGGTCACGTGCGTGTAAATCTGGG
>Ga0208373_1001713_pt1 | contig 27625 bp, 28 predicted proteins | sample RifOxyC2_FD_184036 | JGI IMG/M metagenome (GOLD analysis project Ga0208373, IMG submission 184036) | Soil microbial communities from Rifle, Colorado - Rifle Oxygen_injection C2 (SPAdes) | ecosystem: Environmental > Terrestrial > Deep subsurface > Rock core/Sediment | place: Rifle, Colorado... | reverse complement strand
GCGCTTTGGCACAAATCTTGGCAGTCTCATGAACGGTGCGCCGGTGGCGATCAAGCACATGAATGGCAGTCGAGCGACAAGGCCTGATCCAACGGTTGGCGTCACGTCCTTGGCTAGCATCAAGCCGATGAAGACCAAGGCGGAAATCCGGAAACAGCAAGAACGCGAGGCGCGCGAAGCGCTGAAGGCCGAACTCAAAACGCAATGGCTTGACGAGCCGAAAGGAAAGACGCAGGCGCGAGTTGATTGGCTGGAAGCCAAGGCGCAAGAATTGCGCGATCGCATTGCGGCGGCGGAAAAAAAACTGGCGGCTTTGCGAGTGGCTGATGATCAAGCGGCCGAGAAGTACAATGCAGAGTTCGCCAATGGCGACAAAGGCAACGCTTACTCGCTCTGGGCCAAGTCGTCCGAGGCGGTCAAGACCGCCAACGCGAACCTGGTTGAATTGAAAAAAGAGCTGATGACAAAGATTGACAACATGGAAATCGAGGCACTCGAGATCATGGAGGTTCTCGAGGCCAACTAACACAAAGGACGGAACCCGCCACGCGGGAGCCGTCCTTTTCTTTTTGGATAAATGCTTGTATCATCTATGTGGGTAAGGGCAAAGGTCAAAGAGCAAAGGGCAGAAATAGGATTAAAGACAAAAAAGAAAGCAAAAAATATTTTTAAAGGATTTTATAAATAATGTTACTTTGGTTTTTGTCTTTGATTTTAGGCTTGTTTTTGCCCCTTGACCTTTGCTCTTTGCCTTTCTCTCATTTTTATGAAACTTTCTCTATTCAATTATAATCTACCAAGGGCGCTCATTGCCCAAACCCCGGCTTCGCCGCGCGATGCGTCACGCCTTTTGGTTTACGATCGAAAAACAAAAAAAGTTGTTCATGACCGCTTTTATAATCTGCCAAGGTATTTAAAACCGACTGATGTTTTGATTTTCAACAATTCGAAAGTTTTCCCGGCGCGTTTACTTGGCCACAAGGAAACTGGTGGAAGAGCCGAGGCGTTATTATTGAAGGAGTTAAAAGCGGGGGAATGGGAAGTTCTGCTCGGCACAGGCAGGCCAAAAGTCGGCCTAAAATTGCGTTTTGCGCGTGGTTTAACAGCTGAAGTTATCAATCAATTTCCCCACAAAACATGGCTGTTAAAATTCAATTTTGCGGGGCCTGCTTTTTATGCAATTTTGAACAAAATCGGTCAAGTGCCGTTGCCGCCGTACATAGAAGCAATGAATCAACGAAGCAATGAATCAAAAAGACAATATCAGACAATTTACGCGAAGCACATTGGATCGTCGGCGGCGCCGACGGCAGGGCTACATTTTACAAAACAATTATTCGAGAAAATAAAAAAAATGGGTTGCCAAACAGAGTTTGTCACGCTCCATGTCGGGCTCGGAACGTTCGATCCGGTAAAAACGGAAAGAATTGAAGATTATCAAATCCACGAAGAGTGGGTGAGTGTTGACAAAAAAATAATTGAACGCTTGACTGAAGCGAAACGCGCGGGGCGGCGGATTATCGCCGTGGGAACAACTTCGGTCAGGACGCTGGAAACGTTGTTTTCGCAAATTCAACTTCCAAAATTAAGCACTCCCATGATACAGTGCATGGGAGCAAAGCAAGTCAATGATTTCAACAGCAACACGCGAATCTTTATTTACCCCGGCTACAAATTCAAATTCGTTGACGCCATGATTACCAACTTTCATTTACCAAAATCAACCCTGCTCATGCTCGTCAGCGCCTTGATCGGTCGCACCAACGCTCTAGCGCTATACAAAAAAGCCATTCGTTTAAAATATCGGTTTTTCAGTTTCGGCGATGCCATGTTGTTAAAATAAAAATCAATTTTAAAACCCGGGACATGGCCCGGGTTTTTTTACGCTAGCACATAAACGGCCTTGTCGTCTGCAACCGCCGCGCGCATTTCGCTTTGAATTAGCCAATCGGGATGTTTAATCTTGAGTTGCGCGATCAAGGATGCGGTTAGACGGCTGGCCGCGGCCTTGTCAGGCTTAAAAGTTTTAGGAAAAACTTGATTCAAAACAATAATTTGTACGGTTCCTTCCAGCTTTTCAACAAGCACCTGTGCTACCCAGCCATGTTTGAATTCATTGTCAGCCATTGCCTTTCCTCCCTATGGCAAAAGAACCATTGACAATAAAATGTTACCATCGACAACACGCCCTGTCAATGCGCTTGGCATTTGTCGAACGTGATTTTTCTTGTTATAATTCAATCAGTTAAACATGCATTATGCAGCTTTCGGCACAAAACAAAAAAGAATTGCTTGACTACGCACATCGAGTTTTAATCGGAGCGGTTAACAGCGGCGCCGGCGAAGATGAAGATTGTCCGGACGCGAATTATAATCAATCGGCCGGCGTGTTTGTTTCCTTGCACAAAGACAAGGAATTGCGTGGCTGTATCGGCTACATTGAGCCGGTTTCAACGATCTGGGACGCGGTCAGAGACAACACTATGGCCGCGGCTTTGCGCGATCATCGGTTCGATCATGTGGTGCCAGAGGAGCTCGAAGAGATCAAAATTGAAATTTCCGTTTTGACTCCGAACAAACAATGCACCATTGATGAAATCGAAACCGGCAAACATGGTGTTGTTTTGCAACAAGGCGGACGCAAGGCCACCTACTTACCGCAAGTATGGCAAGAGTTGCCGGAACGAGAAGCGTTTTTTTCCACGCTTTGTCAAAAAGCCGGATTGGAAGCAACTTGCTGGAACAATCCGCGCACTAAATTTTATAAATATGAAGCAATTGTCTTTAGTGAATAATCAAAAGCTTACACCCAAAACTATGAAAAATCATTTTATAAAGGACATGCAATCAGGCGATAAACTTTCGAACGAGTTGCTTGCCGTGAAATCCGTACGCAAGGGAAAAACCGCAGACGGGCGCGATTACGTTGACTTGGGATTAGCGGACAAATCTGGCGAAATCGCCGGCAAAATCTGGGCGGACAGTCTGCCTCATTGCGATACCGTTGTCGAAGGCGACGTGGTCAGTATCTGCGCCACGGTTGACGAGTACCGTGACAAGCAACAGTTGAAGATCACTTTTTTGCAAAAAACGGACAGTTTCGATATCGCGGACTTTTTGCCCACCACCTCATGCGACATCGGTGAACTGTGGAAAACCATCGACTCGACCGTTAGCAAAATTGAAAATAAATCACTGCGCGCGCTGGTCGAACACTTTTTTGCGGATGAATCGTTCGCGGAAAAGTTCAAACGCGCGCCCGGCGCGGAACGCGTGCATCATGCTTATCTCGGTGGGCTGATGGAACACACCGCGCAGATGGTTAACTCGGCCGAGGCGACGCTGAGAGATTTTCCCGACATGGACAAGGATTTACTTTTAACCGGCGTTTTGCTTCACGACATCGGCAAGATGGACGAGCTGGCTGCCACTCACGTGATTTACCGCACGCTTGACGGAAACTTAATCGGCCACGTCAGTATCGGCGCGATGACGATTGACAAGGCGATTGACAAAATCAAAAAGTTTCCGGAAAAACTGCGCGCCAAATTGCTTAACATGATTCTCGGCCACCATGGCCGTCTTGAATTCGGTTCGCCGATTCTCCCCATGACGCGCGAAGCGATTGCGCTGCATTACATTGACAATCTTTCCGCCAAAGCCAACCAAGCCGACATCGCTGTTCGTGAAAATCAAAACGGCCAACAAGCGTTCACTGATAAAATTTTCACGCTCGACACAAAACTTTATCTCGAATAAAGCCAAATTTGAGTTTTAAATTTTAGATTTTGAATTCGTTTTGAATTTGTTGTTTTGTGCTTTGAGTTTAAAACGTCTAATTTACCACGCACCAATATGCCCAGCCAACCTAAATTTGACGTTATCATGTTCAACATGTCCACCTTTTATGATTGGGACCACGGCATTGTTAATCGCAATTACAACATTCTGAACGCGCTGGCGAAGCAAGAGGGGATCGGCCGAATTGTGGCCGTTGATTTTTTGCCGTTAACGTGGCGCGGCGCCGTGGCGCATTACGTTAAAAATATTTTACTCGAAGCGAAAACCGGCGAAATGGTTTACGGCGATTTAACCAGTGCGTGCTATCAACGCACGGATAAAATTTTTACTTACACGACGATTGATTCGATTTTTTCATCGAACACCGTTGCTAACGAGTTAAAACGCATTGAAAAAATACTTGACCTGAAAAATATCGTTTTTTGGTCGTACAATCCGCTGTTCGTCAACTTCGCGCACAAACTGAACGACCGCGCGTTCATCTTCGACAGCGTGGATAATTGGCTCGAACATCCGACCTACACGCGGCTGATTGCAAAGAAACGTTTAACGCAGAACTATCAAGTCATCGCCGACAAAGCGGACATAATCTTCACCGTGTCGGAAGAGTTGCATGATTTGTATCGCAAAATGGGTCGCGTCAAGAACGTGACTTGGATTCCGAACGGAGTTGACTTCGCGCATTTTAATAATCCGGCGTTGATTAACAAAACCAATCCGCTCCAAAAAATCAATCAACCGATCATCGGCTACCTGGGCACCATTGAAAGCCGGGTTGATTTCGACCTTGTCGCCGCCGTGGCCAACGTTCATCGCGATAAAATTGTGGCGGTATGCGGACCGATTTGGCCGATTGTAAAAAAAGAATTCAAACAAAAGCTCGGGCACCTAAAAAACGTCAAAGAATTCGGTCGCATCGGCTACCATGACGCGCCAAGCTATATCAATAACTTTGATGTCGCCATTATTCCGCACAAGATTACCAATTTCGTGCAATCGATGAACCCGATGAAGCTTTACGACTACTTGGCCTGCGGCAAACCGGTGATAACCACGCGCGGCGCCGGCGTGGACATGTTCAAGGATTTGATTTACATCGCCGACAGCCAATCCGACTTTGTCGGCATGATTGACAAGGCGTTGAAAGAAGATTCGAACGCCAAACAAGCTGAACGCCGCACCGCCGTAAAAAAACACTCATGGGAATCGCGCGCGACGGAAATGATGAAAGCGGTTACCGCCAAACTTTATGCTTAACCAAGAACAAATCGCGCCGACAGATCAAAAGCGGCAGTTGTCCGAAGCGGAAATGAAAACGCTACTGGCCGGCGACTATCCGCCGCAAGCGGGGAGTTATATATTATCAATGTTGATGTTACTTAACGATGGGGCTCTTGATGAATCTGATTTCTATTCCACCGTCAGACCGAATCAAGTAAAAACCGTTGAAGAATATCTGACTCGTTATTCTCAAAGTAGGGGAGTAAAAATCCCGCGTGTTTCCGCCGAGCTTCAAACAAAATTCGACGAAATCAACCGGCAAGTGGCCGCCCTGCGACAGGCGCTGATCGATCGCGCGCCGTTGTCTCAAATATATAATTTGTCCCGCGATCTTTCACTTTTTTGCGGCGCACATCCGCCCCGAATTCCTTCTCTCGAACAATAATTCACGTCAACCTTTTCGTTTTGAATTTTCTTAATTCGCTTTGCGATTTTTGCTTTCCTGATTTTTTTAACTATGGATTTATCAGTGATCACCGTTAACTGGAACGTAAAAGAATTGGTCAGCCGCCTGATTGACTCGATTTTTCAATACACGGACGGACTCAACTTCGAAGTGATTGTCGTGGACAATGATTCGCGCGATGGGTCGGTTGACTTCTTGCGGCAGAACCACAAAGACTGGATTGACAACGGTAAATTGAAAATCATCGCCAACAACTTCAACGCCGGCTTCGCCAAGGCGAATAATCAGGGCTTGAAAATCGCGCAAGGCAAGTATCTTTTGTTCATGAATCCGGACATGGAACTAACGGAGAATAGTTTTTTGAAGCTTAAGGAATTTATGGACCAAACGCCGAACGTGGGCATCGCCACTTGTCGTTTATTGTACGGCGACAAAACCGTACAAGCGAACGTAAAATCCAATCCACGCCTTTGTGATCAAGCGCTTGTGCTGTTAAAGCTACACCATTTCCTATCATGGCTACCGCGCTTGAAGCGTTATTTGCGCAAAGATTTCGACTACTCTCAAAATCAATACGTGGAACAAGTCATGGGCGCGTTCATTTTCACTCGGTACGAACTGATGAACAAAATCGGCGGCTGGAACGAGGATTATTGGCTGTGGTGGGAAGATGTGGAAATGTGCAAAGCCGTGGCCGAAGCGGGGAGTGAGATCGTTTATTTGCCGATTACGGAAGTGATTCACTACGAAGGAAAAAGTTTTGCGCAAACCCACGGACTGGCCAAGCAAAAACGCTTCAATCGAGGCATGTTGATTTATTTTCAAAAGCATCACTCTGTTTTCGCCTTTTCGATTCTCTGCGCGTTGCAACCGATTAGCTGGTTGTTGACGTATATCACGCAATTTTTCAAAATTAAGCCGCGCAGTCAATCACAAATTTAGGTAACTTCAACTTGTTAATCTCAAGTCGGCGCTCCCATGCGCCAGCCTCCTGCATGCGCAGGCATGGCGCTGGCAGGCGGCACATGGGAGCAAAGAAAATTATCAACTACCATCGGCCATTATGCTTTTCATTATCAACAACCAAATTTCATCTTCTCCCGTTATCGATCTTGTTAACGAAAACGTTTCAGCCGACGACTTGCGCGCGGCTATCGAAGACTATATCATAAGCCACAAACAAAAAACGTTCATCAACGGCGAGCCGGCCGAAGTGCTGCTTGTCAGCGGACTGGCCGAGGCGCACCATCAGAATTTAGCGGAACATCTTAACACGGCAATTTTCCGCCGCAACGATGATAAGGCCGTAGTTAAGGAGGGAACATTTGCCAACTATCCGATGAAGCACTGCTGGATCCAATCGGGCGACCTGATCATCGATCTGGCCATCAAACAGTTCGCGGACAAACAACTGGACGCGCCGGAGATCTTGCGTAGTCTATGCGATTGTCAATGTTTTATTTGCGACAATCCAGACAACGCGATTTATCGGCTATACAAGATATAAAGCGCTATGTTAAGTTTTTTCGGATCATATTTTCGCAAGACGTTATTGATGATTTTATTGGCAGAACTTCTGTCTTTTTTTGTTTACTGGATGCGCATTGTGACCGATTTGAATTCGATATTTTTTCTCATCGCCGTTGGCTTAACGCTCGGATTAAGCCTGTACAAGTTGCGCTGGGGAATATATATCGCGCTGGTGGAACTTTTTATCGGATCCAAAGGATACTTGCTGGCGCTATCAATCGGCGAATATACCGTTTCTATTCGCGTCGGTATTTTTTGCGCGGTCATGCTGGCTTGGCTTGCTTGGCTGATCAGAAAAAAACTTTATCGAGAAACTTGGCGAAACATTAAAAACCAAAAAGCGTTATTGGTTCTTGGCACCTTTTGTCTCTGGGGATTATTCTTTGCCGTGATTCAAGGCTTAACATTAAAAAACATTTTTCTTGATTTTAACGCTTGGCTATACTTTTTATATTTCTTGCCGTTTGTCGCTGTTCTTTCCGACCAGGAGGAAATTAGCCGCATAATGCAAATCTTTACCGCGTGCGTTACGGCCCTGGCGATGAAATCACTCGTGTTTTTATTTGTCTTTTCCCACCGCCTTGGCGTGATGCGCGACTTTTACAAGTGGGGGCGAGACAGCGGTTGGGGAGAGTTTACATTATTAAAAGCGGACTTCTACCGAATTTTTTCGCAAGCGCATATTTTTGTCATAATCGGTTTTTTCGTTCTACTCGGTTTTCTTTTTTTCAAAGGTAGCAAACAATATGTCGTGTCTTCAAATAAATATCTATTCATCGTTCTCGGCGGCTCATTGGCCGTTATTTTTCTAAGCCTTTCACGCAGCTTTTGGTTGGGCGTAGCCGCCGGGCTATTGCTTGCTTTCAGCTTCGCAATATACAAGTACCGACTTTTGTGGCGCGAATGGGCGGAAGCATTGTTACGCCTGTTCGTGCTCGCGGGACTAAGCATTGTCATACTGATTATCACCGTGGCCGTGCCGATTCCCGGTTTAACAACCGCAAATTTATCAGGCGATATGTTAAAGGAGCGTCTTGAACTGGCCGGAGCCGGAGTCTCCAGTCGCTGGAGTCAACTGCCACAGTTAACCACCGCCATTGCCAAACATCCGATCATTGGCTCGGGCTGGGGAACCACGATCACATACCACAGTCAGGATCCGCGCATCTTGACCGCAAACAATCCGAGCGGTATTTATACGACATTTGCTTTTGAATGGGGCTATCTTGATATAATTTTAAAAATCGGACTGGCCGGACTGGTCGCTTATTTATATTTCATTTATCGTTTGGTCAAACGACTAATCATCGCATATCAAGACACCAGCGATCGCCCGGAACGCGCGTTGATTATCGGTTTATTGCTCGGGTTGGCGGCGCTGGTCGTGATTCACGGCTTTAGCCCGTATTTGAATCATCCGTTGGGGATTGGGTATTTGTTGATGATGTTAATTTTTTCCAATATCTTTCGAACCAATAATTTATTATCTAAACAATAAAAGCACTCCCATACGCCGGCGTATGGGAGTAAGCAAATTATGGCCAAATACAACGAGAAAAGAATTCCTTATGCAACACAAGAGCGACTGATAAATGTCTTTTGCAAAATTTTGTCAAAATTAAGTTCAGCTCGCGAGATTCACGATTTTCTTAAAGACTTATTGAACAGAAAAGAACGTATTATGATAATTCGTCGATTACTAATTGCCGAGTTGCTTGAAACGGGATATACATATGAAGCCATTCGTAAACGCTTAAAATGCGGGAACACCACCATCGCCAAAGTTGAACGCTGGTTGAGCTTTGGTCGCGGTGGATATAAAAAGGCGATTAAACTACTGGGTAGAAAATAAAACACTCCCATACACCGGCGTATGGGAGTGCCACATTAGTATAGATTTTATTTCAACACCGTTCCCACAAAATCCCGATACCCATTCACAAAACTCTGACAATCCACCTCCTTCTTGCCTTCCAGCTTAACGCGTTTCAATTCAAGCGCGCCCGATCCGCACGCCACGAAATACTTTTTACCTTCAGCAAAAACTTCGCCCGGCACTCGACCGGCGTTTTTGTTTTCCGCCAACGCGACGGACACGAAATCAATTTTTTTCTCTTTGAAGTAAGCGTAAACCCCCGGCCAGCCGGCATACGCGCGCCATTGATTGAAAATCTGCCCCGCGGGATTTTGCCAATTTATTTTACCGTCCGCTTTTTCAATTTTTTGGCAATATGATGCCGCTTCATCACTTTGTGTTTTTAGTTTTACGTCGCCGGCCACATAACGCGGGATGATTTTAACCAGCATTTCCGCCGCCAATTGAGCCAGGCGCTCGGCCAAGCCTCCGTAATCAATGAGCGCATCCACTTCCAGCGTTTCCTGCGCCACAATATCTCCGGTATCCATGCCCGCGTCCATGAGAATGATGGAAACGCCGGAAACCCGCTCGCCGGCCAAAAGCGCGCTCTGAATGGGCGAGGCTCCGCGGTATTTCGGCAAAAGCGACGGATGCACATTCAGGCAACCATGTGTCGGCAAATTTAAAACAGATTCCGGCAATATTTTGCCATAAGCCGCGACCACGATCAAATCCGGCGCCAATGTTTTTATTTTTTCAATCAATTTGATATCTTTGCGCAGGCTAATCGGTTGAAAAACCGGGATGTTGAGCGATTGCGCCAGATGTTTTGTCGGTGGTGCCACGATTTCTTTGTTCCGGCCGGCCGGCTTGTCTATCTCCGTCACCACTGCGACGACATTAAAGCGTTTTTGCAACGCGATTAAAATCGGTAAAGAAAAATCAGCCGACCCCATAAAAACAATTTTGAGCTGTTGACCTGACAACATAAAGAGATAAAAAATACGGCTCTTAGAGGCCGTGTTTTTCGCGACTATGAATTTTTTTAGCATGATCGATGAATAATATACCGTTCAGATGATCCACTTCGTGTTGGATCACGCGAGCAAAAAGGCCCTCGGCCTTGAAGTTGATTTTCTCACCGGCGCGATTAAAAGCGTTTACCGTTATTTTTACGGAACGTTTCACCATGCCATATACGCCCGGCAAACTCAAACAGCCTTCTTCATCTGTTTTTTTGCGCCAAGAAAAGTTGCTGATTTCCGGATTAAATAGCGCCATCGGTCCTTGCTTTGTGTCTATAACCACCAAGCGCAAAGAAACGCCAATTTGCGGCGCGGCAATGCCAAGCCCGCCATGTTCTTTCATGGATTCAATCAAGTCTTTTGCCAGATGATCATACTTGCCGGCTTTGAGTAAAATAACGTCCGACTCCTCGGCTCGACACCGCAAAACATCATTTGGATATTTAGTTATTTGCTTAATCATAAAACGATAGCGATTATAACAAGCTTATCGGGTTTTTGTCAATAGTCCAATATTCAGGCACGTTGGCCATGAGTTCGTTCTCCGCTTGCAAAGATAAATTCTGCAAGAACAGCGCCATTTGTTGTCGATAGCGATAGCGCACTTTTTTGGCATAATACCAGAATGGTGCGGATAATCTTCCGCCGACTGTTTCGATTTTATCCAACAACGCCGCGTGCAGGCGATTCGCCTCCGTGACGCAAACCTTGGCGTCGTGATGTTCATAAAAAAGCTTGATCAACGTCGCGTGCGGCGGATAATCAAACATTTTACGTGAAGCCATTTCCGTTTTAAAAAATTCGCCATAACTTTGACGCAATCCGGCAATGGCCGTATTTTCCGGAAAAGCGGTTTGTAAAAGCATCTGTAAATCGGGACTGACGGAACGAGCGCGATAAATAATTTCACTCAAGAAGGAATTCAGCCTTGCGTTAGCGTTAAAATCAGCCAAAAAAACCAAGCTATCGACATAAACAAACGCCAATAAACCAAGCGCGTCGAAATCACTATCCGCCAAATTCTGCCCGGTGGAAACGATCAGTTCCGCCCTTGTTAATGACGACAACTGTTTCTTAATTTGTTCGATGCCTGTTCCAAGTTTGCGGAGATTGGCACCGTGACACTCGGGGCAAACGAGCGACATGTCTTGTTTCAGTTTGCAACGAAAACAAATCAGCTCGGAACCACTAACACTAAATGGCAACTCGCATTGCGGACAAAGTGCTTCATGACCACAATCCGCACAAACCAAATAGCCATATTCGCCTTTTTTATTGACGATAATCAAGCCGCGTCGGCCGTTATTTTCCAACTCGCGCAAACCATCGATTAACGCCACACTGACATAGGGCAATGAAAAATCCTTATTTAGACGAATATCTACAATTTTTATGTCAGTCACGCCTAATGCCGGCATGGTAATCGATAAATATTTTTCCGCTTGAGCCATTGCCGCATCCTCCACACGCGGACAAACACTGCTCAAAATGATTTTTCCATTATTCAATTCGCACAATTGCCGCGCCACATTGATCACTTCATACCGCGGATTTTGATCCCACTGCTTGTAATCATCGGAATGCGCGTCATCCACCACCACGAGAGAACGCGCTGGCAGGGGAGCGAACACGGCTGAACGTGTGCCAAGGATTACGCGCTTTTCACCGCTGCGAACGGCTTGCCAATCGCGCCAATGCTTAGCCTTGGCCGCTTGAGCATCGGCGGTAAAAATTATCGTGGCGGCACGGACTGATTGCGGCAAACAGTGGAAAAACGCTTCGACTTTCGCCACTTGCGGAAATAAAATCAAAAGCGTTTCCTGTTTTTTAAAAGCGGTTTCGCAAAGAGAAACAAAAAAACCGTTTTTCTTTGATTGATCATACGGAAAAAGTAAATATTTTTTGTTTTTTTCATTAAAAACGCGCGCCGCGAGCGTGGCGGCCGAGTGGTCAGGCTTGATGAAGTTCGGAAAAGATGTTTTTGGCACCTCCGCCCTGATGTTCCCGCGCCGTTTGAGCGGCGCAGGGAACATGAGATCGGCCGTGCTGCCGAAAGAATAGTAATAGTATCGCGCGAACCAAAGCATTAATGCAAATTGCGTTTCCGACAACTCGCCATACTCTTCCGCTACGCCAATAATTTCTTTGGCGCCGGCAAATTCCGTTTTATCTTTCAGCGAGTGAACAATGCCGATCAGCGTTTGCTTTTTGAACGGAATTTTCACAAAAACGCCGGGCCTGATTTGGCCGGCCAGTGTCGCGGGAATATAGTAATCGAAAAAATTCATGCCCCGCGGCATTTTTTTTATTGGAACGACTTGCGCCACGATCATAGCTGTTCAAGTAAATTTCATTTCTCCCACCAAATAGCCCACGCCGAATGGCGCTTCATAACTCAACACTTCAAACTCATAATTCATTTTTTGGATCGCACCCAGCAAAATCAAAAACGAACGCAAACCGCATTCTCCGGCGTTTTCGATCAGCTCTGGATCAAGGCCGACGACGCCATCAACGCTTTTCTTTTTTAGGAGCTGAATCAATTTTTTGTCGAACTCTTTGGCGCGCGGTGAAAAGCCAGCCGGCGACTGAAAAGACAAGCGGTGCGACAAGTCGCCCGAGGCGATGATCGCGATTCTTTTGTCTGAACCGAATATCGCTTCCTTTAACGCCACACCAAAATCAATATGCTTTTGGTAATTCAGCATTGAATAAGTAATCGGAACGATACGACGTTTATTATTCTTACGGGTCAAGTAAAACAGCGGCACCGCCGCGCCATGGTCGAGCTTAAGCTCGGACACCAACTGAATCGGCAGCTTTGTTTCGTTTTTACCTTTCAGCGCGTTGATAAAACCGAGGTCGGCGTTGAAGCGCAAACGGGTAGAAAAATCACCGAAATTTTCAAACGAAGCACTATATGATTGATTGGTATTAATGGTAAAGGCGTCAAAATTAACCTCGCCGTGTGGAGAAATGACCACAATCACATCCGGTCTGGCCGCATTCAAATCTTCTTCGAGCAAATTAAAAGCAGCGACTGTTTTTTTTAGTTTTTTTAAATTATCTTTGCCGATCTGGGGAATGAGAATCGGCGGATGGGGGACGATGGCGGCGAAAACAAGCATAAAAATTGACCTGATTATTCTAATTGACCTAATTAACCTAAATAATACCCAAAATCGCAATGACCAAATTCCGAAAGAATCGCCATAACGAAAATAATCAAATTCGAAACTGCACTTTCAATTTTATTTTGGAACTTAGGGTTTGTTCATTGGGATTTTTTTAGAATAATTAGAGTAATTAGAATAATTTTACTTCAAATCGATATCCGCTCCCAAATAAAGGTTGGATAAACTTTTCCAATGAACCGTTCTGACATTTTCCCACTTGTATCCTAGCTTTTCAAACACCATACCGGTCACAAACGGCCGAATTTTGCCGTCCGAAACCGCGTAAACAGCCGACTGACCGTCAATTTTGACCAGTTCACCTTCACGAATTTTTACGGGCTCGGCGTCGACATATTGATCCAGCTCTTCCGGTTTAACGGCCATGATTTTTTGCTTTGGAAAATTAACTTGTAATATATCCTTGCTCATGACCGGATATTTTTTGCCTTCACGCACGAAAAATACCGCGCCGGTTTTATTGTTCTGGAGCAACACGCCGAGCGGGTAGGCGCTGGCCAAAGTGATTGGCTCGCCGAATTCATAATTTAACACGTCTTCCGTGTCAATTTGTTGATACTCTTCCGGGTTGAAACCGATGGCACGCGCCACCTCCTTCGACTCGATCAACCTTAACGCGTCGCCATCCAACAAATAAACTTTTTCCGCTGGCGTTATTAACAAGGAATAGTTGGGGAATTTAATTGACGCGCCGATTTCATATTTATCCAGCTCCGCTTTGCTGACACTAATTATATTTTTTATATTATAACGCGACATGAGCGCACCTTTGGACTGAAACGGTCGGCGCTGGCCACCTTTTATCAGCCAAACGCCCTTTTCACCCTGCGCCTGAAGCAATGAACCATCCGGATAATTTTGGGTAAACCATTCCTGCCAAATCAACCAAAAGTTATGATTACCCTTTATATGCGGCGTGTAGTTGTACAAGTTGGCCGTGGCTTGATTTTTGATCGTCACGTCCTTATTGTCGATTTTATAAGTTTTTCCAGGCCGTTTCAACCAACCATTATACGCATTTTCGATATACCAGCGATTACTCTCGGCCGCGCCTTCCACTTGCTTGCCAAAGCCTTGAAACTTGTCCAGCGCAGGATCGTCCGGATCGCAGGCATCGCACACGCCATAGCCGCACGCCCAGTCATACTGTTTTTGCGTCGGCGTTTGATCCTCGATCAAGCTTTGCTCGCGCTGGATCAAAGCCAATAAAAACTTAGGATTAATACTGTTGTTCAACGATGCGCGCCAAATGATTTCCGCCGCCTCTCTAACGATGCCCGCTCTGTCGGCCGCGAAGTAATTTTGCAACGTGCTGTTCATCTTGTTCAAAAAACTTTTAATCTCTCCCAGCGACATGGCGTCGGCATCGGTTAAATCATTATCGGAAATGATATACCCGTTATCAAACTCCGCCGCCAACACACCACCTTTCGGGAATAACAAAACCAATGTCAAAACCAAAACAAGCCAAATTTGAAAATTTTTTATTTTCATTTTTCGTTAAATACGATCTCTTTGTTTTTGAACTCAATATTGATTTTTTCTTTTACTTTGCCTTCAATAATTTTCAAGGCCAGAAGATCCAAAATCTTACTTTGAATCAATCGTTTGAGCGGCCGCGCGCCAAATTGCGGATCATAACCTTGTTCGGCCAACATTTGCTTTACCGAATCGCCAAACCTGATCACGATTTCCTTTTCCACCAATCGCTTGACCACCCGCTCCAGTTGCAAGTCAACGATTTGCCTGATGTCATCACGCGTCAACGCATCGAAAATAATTATTTCATCGATACGATTGAGAAATTCCGGTTTGAAGTGCTCTTTCAGCCGGCTCATAATCTTCTTGTCCACGCTCTCAATCAACGATGCCTCCTTGTTGCCAAAGCCGAGATCGCGCTTGGTCAAAGAATCCAAAATCGTGTCCGAGCCGATATTCGATGTCATGATGATGATCGTGTTTTTGAAATTAACCACGCGCCCTTTGGCGTCCGTCAACCGGCCATCGTCAAGTATTTGGAGCAGCGTGTGAAACACTTCCGGATGCGCCTTTTCAATTTCATCAAACAAAACAACAGAATACGGACGGCGGCGGATGCGTTCAGTCAATTGTCCGCCTTCATCATAGCCAACATAACCGGGAGGGGAGCCGATCAATTTAGAAACCGTGTGCTTTTCCATGTACTCCGACATATCCACGCGCACAATCGCATCTTCGCTGTTGAACATGAATTCAGCCAAAGATTTGGCCAGCTCGGTTTTTCCCACGCCGGTCGGGCCGAGGAACAAAAAGGATCCGATCGGCCGATTTTCTTCGGACAACCCGGCGCGCGAACGACGTAATGCATTCGCCACCGACGCGATGGCTCGTTTTTGGCCGATAACGCGGCGGCCAAGCTCGGTCTCCGCGTGCGCTAGCTTTTCAATTTCGCTTTGCAACATCTTTGATACCGGAATGCCGGTCCAACGCGCCACCACGCCGGCAATGTCTTCGACCGTTACTTCTTCTTTTAAAATTTTCCGACCGCCCGGACCGCTTTGTGTTTTGCGTAAACGTGTTTGCAATTCCTTGATCGCTTTTTCATGCTCCGGGATCTTGCCGTAACGAATTTCCGCCACGCGTTCATATTCCGCTTTGCGTTCGAAAATTTCAGCCTCTTGGCGAAATTTGTCGATCTCTTTTTTTGCTTCCTGAATTTCGCCGATCAATTCTTTCTCTTTTTTCCAATGAATTTCAATGCCGTGCGCTTTTTCTTTCAATTCGGCCAGCTCTCTTTCCAGGTTTTTCAATTTTTGTTTTGTACCCTCGGTTTTTTCTCGGGCGATGGCCTGTTTCTCGATTTCCAGTTGGCGAATGCGATGTTTTAATTGGTCCAACTCGGCCGGCATGCTGTTCAACTCAATGCGCAGCGCCGCCGTCGCTTCGTCCACGAGATCGATCGCCTTGTCCGGCAAAAAACGATCAGTAATATATTTTTGCGACAGCTTGGCCGCGGCCACGATCGCATCGTCCGTGATACGCACGCCATGATGCACTTCGTATTTTTCCTTGATACCGCGCAGAATAGAAATGGTGTCTTCCAAATTCGGCTCAGGGATTAAAACCGGTTGAAAGCGGCGTTCTAGCGCCGCGTCCTTTTCAACGTATTTTTGATACTCCTTAATTGTTGTCGCGCCGATGCAATGCAATTCTCCGCGCGCCAAGGCCGGCTTCAGCATGTTCGACGCATCCAAACTTCCCTCGATCGAACCGGCGCCGACAATCGTATGTAATTCATCGATAAAGATGATGTATTTATCCTTGTTTTTTCGAATCTCATGCAAAATCGCTTTCATTCGCTCTTCAAATTCACCGCGAAACTTTGATCCGGCCACGATGGAACCGATGTCCAAACTTAAAACATCTTTGTTTTTCAAATTCTCCGGTACATCGCCCGACACGATTCGCTGAGCCAATCCCTCGGCAATGGCCGTCTTACCCACGCCCGGCTCGCCGATCAGAATCGGATTGTTTTTTGTCCGCCGCGAAATGACTTGGAGCACGCGCCGAATCTCCTCATCGCGACCGATAATCGGATCCAACTTTTCTTCACGCGCCATTTGCGTCAGGTTGGTGGTGAACTTTTCCAACACTTGAATCTTGTTCTCGGGGTCAGGCGAATCAACTTTTTGGCTGCCACGCACATCAGCCAAAATTTTCATCACTGTTTCGTGTGTCACGCTGAACATTTTTAAAATGTCAGAGGCAATCGAATCCACTTTGATCAGCGACAAAAGCAAATGTTCGGTGCTGACAAATTCGTCGCCCATTTTTTTCGCTTCTTTCTCGGAATTAACCAAACAATAATTCATCTGCGGCGTGACGGCCACATGTTGCGCATCGAGACCAAGATTGCCCTTTGGCAACCGGCGCATGGCCGAAGCCACCTGAGCCAGAACTTGTTCCACCGGCACTTCCATTTTTTTGAGAACGGTAAGAACAATGCTCTCGTCTTGTTGAAGCAACGCTGAAAGAAGATGAAGGGTGTCAATCTGCGCGTGCTTGTATTCGAACGCCAGCGCTTGCGCTTCTTGCAGGGCCTCTTGGGAGTTGGTGGTGAATTTGCGGATATCCATAATTTGTGGCTTAAATCATAAATCTTAAATCTGAAATCGTAAATGCCTAGGCGATCGGAACCTTGCTATAGGGCTTTTGAGATTTCAGATTTCTGATTTAAGATTTCAAAAGACAAGAGAGGCGCATAACTCAATTAGCAGTCTGGCGGCGCGAGTGCTAAACGCATTATACCAGCTATTTTGAACGCGTCAAGACTTCAAATATTGCCTAAATAAACATATTTCAATCCGGCGGCAAGACCAATCTTTTTTGCCCGATTTAGACTGGCAAGTGGCGTAGGAGAGAGAGCGGTTAACTGGTGCGCCGGATGGAAGGCGGACAGGTGCCACACCATCTCCGATGAAATACCATTCAAAAAATCAGCCAGTCGTTCCAATTCAAAATCCGAATCGTTCAGGTCGGGAATCAGAAGCGTGGTCACTTCCACATGAAGGTTGGCATCATAACAACGCCTGATATTATCCAAGACGGGCTGAAGCCGTGCACCGCAAATCTTCCGATACGACAAATCAGTATAAAATTTTAAATCGATATTCACCGCATCAAGATACGGCTTGATCAATGCAAACGTCTTTTCGGAAAAGTAGCCGTTCGTTACCCAAATATTTTTCAAGCCGGCCGCCCCGGCCAGCTTCATCACATCCAAGGCAAACTCCACGAACACTGTCGGTTCCGTATAAGTGTATGAAATACTGGGGCAACCGGCTTCTTGCGCCGCGAGCACAATTTCCGCCGGCTCGATTGAAACGCCCGGGATCCAATCGTCGGAATCGTTGAAACTTTTGAATTGCGCAATGTCCGCGTTTTGACAATGCTTACACTTAAAATTGCAACCAACCGTGGCGATGGAATAGGTAGTCGTTCCCGGCAAAAAATGATACAGCGGTTTTTTTTCAATCGGGTCAATATGTTGCGCCACCACTTTGCCATAAACAAGGCTATAAAGCGCGCCGCCCTGATTTTTGCGCACTTGACAAACACCGACGCCGCCATTCGGAATTACGCAAAAATGCGCGCAAGCTTCACACTGCACGATTTTGTTCTTTTCTTTGCGATAAAGTAGCGCTTCCTTCATACTTTCATTTTACCAAAAATCATGATATTGTTCAAGTTGTGGAGATAGATAAAAAATCAGAATAATCAACATTAGCTTTATGAACGCTCCCCTTGAATTTCAACACAAGGTGATTCTTCTCGGCGTCAAAATCGATGATCGACCCATGGATTATATTTTGAGCCGCATCGAAGCGCAGTTAAACACCGAGAGCCAGATGAAGATTTACACGCCCAATCCGGAGATCTGTTTGCGGGCGGAAAACGATGATTTTTATCGCCATGTTTTAAACACGGCCGACATCAACGCGCCGGACGGATTCGGGCTGAAGCTTGGGGCACTTATTCTGGGGCAAGACCTGGAAAATCGCGTGGCCGGCTCTGATTTGACGCCGCAGATTTTGGAAAAGCTCGGTTCGAGCGGCTTGAAAGTGTTCGTGGTTTTGCGCGAAGACTCATTGTCCACACCGAACAACATCACGGATCTGATGAAAGATAAATATCCAAACGTGAAATGCAAGGTCGGAATCATGAAATCAAGTGACTTTGAAAATTGCGACAAACTTTTAAACACCATTAACGACTTTGATCCTCAAATTCTCTTTGTTTGTCTCGGCGCGCCAACGCAAGAGTTGTGGATAAATAAATACATCAAATTGCTGTCCAACGTGAAGGTGGCGATTGGCGTAGGCGGGTCGTTTGATTTTCTTACTGGTAAAATAAAACGCGCGCCGAAAATTATGCGCGAGCTTGGTATTGAGTGGCTTTACCGACTATATCAGGAACCGAAACGGCTGGAACGAATCAAACACGCCACGGCCGATTTCTTGTTGGCTTGCCACCGTTGGAACACGCGCATCAAAAACGAACTGCGCGTCAATGCGCTGGCCGTTATCCGCAATCGCGAAGGAAAGATTTTAATTCAACGAAATAAACGCTTTGCCAACCACTGGCAGTTTCCGCAGGGTGGCGTGGAGAAATGGGAGTCAGTCGCCGAGGCGGCCAAGCGCGAAGCGTCCGAAGAAATCGGCGCGCCGATCAGCGCCTTTGGCGCCACCACTGTTTTGTCGGAAAAGAACGAGTACGTGCCGCCGCGCTATTCGCAGTTGTTAATCGGCTACAAAGGCCAGAGCCAAACCGCGGTATTAATCGAGTTCGTGGGCAATGAAAAAGATGTTGATGTGGCGAACAGTGAGGAAGCGGAGGAAGTGAAATGGGTTAACAAAGATGAACTTTTAACTTATCTGCACCGAGATCGGCAAAAATTCGCGCAAGTTCTGCTCAAGTATCTGTGATTTTAGGCAAACCCCAAAAAATGTAGCGGCACAAAATTTTGTGCCCCTACATTTTAAAAGCGAGCACTATGAAGTGTTCGCTTTCGTTTGGCTAATGAATTTCTGCTGGCTGAAGCGTACGATCCCAAACTCTGAATCCGCGATCGCCCAATTCCGCCTGAATCGTCAGCGTCGGAGAGAAAACGACTTCTTTGCCGCCCTTGACCAGCAAGAGCAAATTGTGAACGCCGCTCTTTGAAAATGTTTCATGGCCGACAATATAATAGTCTTCCGGTTCTTTTGGCCACAACATTTCATCGAGCGCATCCGCCTTCAGCTGGATGCCGACCAATATTTGCTCGGTAAACTTGACGGAATGAGCCGGCTCTCGATTGGCATAAAGAACGATCAGCTCTCGATCAGGGAGCATGATGTTTTCGATGTGTACGCCCGTAAGCCGAAGCAAATCTTGATAGGGAATTGGTATGTCGCGCACTTCGTGCAAGCGCCGGCCGGCCGACAGCCGCGGAAACGCTCGAATCAAATCATTTACATCAGGAACCCGGGACGCGTCCCGCGCCGGCACCACGAGGATAATCTGACGCCTCTTCTCAAAATCGCTTTGACAAAAACATGTCGCCGTGCCGGAAACCATTATGATTTCCAATCGACCGCTTAAGAACATCACCATGAACGACTCGTTTACCGGAACCACCAAATCCGCATGTTCATTTCCTCCTGTTCCTGTTTTGATCATTACAGCCTCCACCGCATACTCCGGCATTGTGCCGGTAAAAAGAACAGCTTATATTTCAATTATATGCAAATGGATAGGGAAGTCAAGTTGAGAGGTTGGGGCTACAAGATTACAAGATACTTTACGAGATATACAAGATAATCACAAAGAATGACCAATTGTATTGGCCTAATCTGTATATCTGTAAAATATCTTGTAATCTTGTAGCGCTTCTAAAAGAAAAGGAGCCAGCTCCGTGAGCCGGCTCCGATGTAGAATCGATTGGTTTGGATGGGGCAGAACCGCCCCGAATGGTAGGATGAAAGAACTACTAGCGGGTGTGGCGACGATCGCCCCTCTCGCGACGACCACGCCGACCCTTGCCGGCGCCGATGATGCCATCGACGTCATCGGTGGCCGCCTGAAGCAGCCGACCGAGGTTGAAGGTGAGAGCCTGATTCTTCTTTGCCCTCTCCTCCGCCGCGGCCTTTTCCTCCGCTGCGGCCTTTTCCGCCGCCGCCGCCTTCTCCGCCGCCTTCTTCGCCGCATAGGCGGCGTTGCTCGGCGCGAAGAAAAGCTTGTGGTTGATGAGTCCGAAGGCCGGGTCTACCTCCATCAGACGGGGAGCCTTCCACGCCTCGAATGTCCTCCCCTTGTTACGGGGATTCGACTCGAAGCGATCGCGCTTCGCGGCCTGCTCGGCGGCCCACTGCCGCTCGAACTCGGCTGCAAACGCCTTAACGTCGGGATGCATGACCAGCATCCCGTATTTTCCCGTACGGCGGCTGACGACCATGAGCGAAAGACTCAACACGTACGGGCTGTCCTTGCCCGCCTGCTTCCTCGCCGCCTTTACGGCCTCGAGAACATCGCGGTACCCCTCGAAGTCTTTGACCTCTCCCTTGGCGGCGAGTGCGGCCGAGAGCTCCACCTCGAACTCGCCGATGCGGTCGCCCGCCGTGGCAAGCTGTCCAACCATGACGTCATGCCTCTGTCCGACAGCCGGTGCCATCGCCTTGACGGTCTCGGACAACTGGCCCGCAGCCATGTCGTCGAGGTGGGTCCACGTGGACCCGTCGATCAGGTTCATCGCGGCGTATGCCGCGATGCGTGCCGACCGCTCCGCCTCGAACTGCGCCTTCTTCTCGGTACGCTCCTTGTAGGCCTTGAGCGCGTGCTCAAGGTCTCCGAAGGGAATGAACTGCGCCTTCCTCTCATTGAGGAAGTCGCAGTACTCCCTGAAGGATTTCTTTCCGAACAGGAGCCACTTGGCTCCCTTCGCGTTCGGGAAGAAGATGACCTTCGTCCCTCCCCACATAAGTGCGAGGGGGGACTTACCCTCCTCCGGGTTGACCTCGAACAAGGCGACTGTGCCCTGCATGGCCTTGCTTTCGCAGGCCTCGAGCGCAGTGTCAACGGAGCCGTATGCCACGATCAACGCCTCGAAGTTCCCCACCACCTCGATCTTCGCAACCGTGGTGGCAGGTTCGACCGCCGAGTCAGAAGTCGCTTCGTCCGCCAGAACTGCCGTGCTTGCCGTATCCATGCGCTGCTCCTTCTTGGTTGAGGTTGCCTTCTTGGACGTCTTTGCTTTTCTCGTGCCCGCTGTCTTGTCGCGCTTCATTGATTCACCTCTTCGTTAGTTGTTTGTTGTCAAGAAACACTACTCAAATTCCCAGCAGTATAAATAAGTTGATACTTACATTACACTCCCGAGCACTTGAGTAAGAAACATGTGTGGCATACGACCGTACGAGCGGAGCGAGTTGTCATCGCGCTCCACTAAGCGAAGCGTCATTGCGAGCTTTGCGACGCAATCTCGTACACTCTCTCGCGTTTTCAACGACCCAGCATTATATCACACTTTTTAAATTTTGTCAATAGGCGCAACCTATCACCATGACAGTTTGTCTAAAATTACACGTAACAATCCGTCAATTTTTACTGACATTCCTTGTCCACCAGCCCTTAACAATTTGGTTAAATTGATATATAATGGGGAAGAGGTTGTAGGTGGTAGGAAGTAGGGAGTAGGAATAAAACACGTTTAATATGGAACACATAATCGAAAATCAGACCGGTTCGTATAAAGAATTAATCGTGTGGCAACGCGCGATGGAACTGGTAGTAGCGGTTTACGCGGTGACGGAATTATACCCAAGATTTGAATTATACGGACTTACCGCGCACACCAGAAAATCAGCTATTTCAATTCCATCAAATATCGCGGAAGGCAAGAGAAGAAGCACTCTTAAGGATTATCGTCAATTTTTAGTCCGAGCATTTGCTTCAGGCGCTGAGCTTGAAACGCAAATTGAAATTGCCAAGCGCTTACCATTCGGCAAAACATTAGATTTTAGTAAGGTTGATCAACTCCTAGAAGAAGTTATGAAAATGCTTAACCGCATGACTGACCGAAAACAAACCCCAAAATAAATTTATTTCACGTACTCAATATTTTCCTACTCCCTACAACCTACTCCCTACTTCCTACAACCTAACCATTTTTATGGATAATTTCTCAAATGTTCGAGTCAGAATCGCCCCCAGCCCCACCGGCTTTGTTCACGTGGGCAATTTGCGCACCATGCTTTATAATTATCTTTTCGCCAAACACAACAAAGGCAAATTTTTGATCCGCATCGAAGACACCGATCAAACGCGATTGGTGCATGGCGCGGTGGAAAATTTGTTGCAGGCGCTGAAGTGGGCGGGGATTGAGAGCGACGAAGGCCCATACTTAACCACGGATAATAAAGTTAAGGAACGCGGCGAGTTCGGTCCGTATGTCCAATCCGAGCGCCTTGATATTTACAAACAACAAATTCAAACTCTGCTCGAGAAAGGTAAAGCCTACCCGTGCTTTTGTACCAAAGATCGCATAGAAAAAGTGCGCGAAGAACAATCGAAAAATAAACTGGCGCCGAAATACGATAATTTTTGCCGCGACTTGACTAAAGCGGAAGCGGAATCAATGATGCGCTCCGGCACACCATACGTCATTCGATTCAAAATGCCGGAAGATAAAAATGTGATTGTGAAAGACATGATTCACGGCGAGATCGTGGTTAACACGAAAGATTTGGACGACTACGTGCTGATCAAATCAGATGGCTTCCCCACGTATCATTTCGCCAACGTGGTTGACGACCATTTCATGAAAATCACCCACGTCATGCGCGGGGATGAATGGATCGCCAGCACGCCGAAACACGTTTTACTGTATGACGCGTTCGAGTGGCAAGCGCCGCAATTCGCGCATCTGCCCACATTGCTTAGCAAAACAAAAAAGAAACTAAGCAAGCGCGATGGTGATGTGTCGGTAAAAGACTTCATCGACAAAGGCTACCTTAAAGACGCTTTGATAAACTTCATCGCCCTGCTCGGCTGGAACGCGGGCACAGAACAAGAAATTTATACATTGAACGAACTGATTCACCAATTCACACTTGATAACGTCCACAAGGCCGGCGCGGTTTTTGACTTAGAAAAACTGGACTGGATCAACGGTATGTATATTCGCAAAATGTCGTCGGATGAATTCTATGAGGCTTGCGTGCCATATTTGATCAATGCCAAAATCCTAACCTTGAGCAAAGGCAAAGTGGTTGTGAGCAGCACCGGTGAAAAAGTGGCTCCGGCTTACATCAAAGACATTCTCGCCCTCGAACAGCCGCGCGTAAAAAAACTAACGGATATTGTCGAAGCGGTTGGATTTTTCTTTGCGAATGAGTTGACTTATGACGCGAAAAATCTTATTTGGCGCAAATCGGATCAGGCGACAACCTTGACCAACTTGCAATTGCTGGAGAAACTCTTGCATAAAATTAAGAAGGAAGAGTTTTCAAAAGACAACCTCAAAAAAACAATCACTGAATTGATTGAAAAGAACGGCCTCGACACGGGGGGTGTGCTCTGGCCCATGCGTTATGCGCTGTCAGGCAGGGATCATTCGCCTGATCCGTACGAAATCGCCGGCGCGCTCGGCAAGGACAAATCATTAGCCAGAATCAGCGCCGCGATTACCAAACTTGGTCAACAATAAAAAAGCAAAAATGTCCCATCAGCGGGACTTTTTGTTTTCGGCTTGACTTGTGATATAATAATCCATATGCATAAATTGTCGGAAAAAATTGCGATCACATATTTTGCGGCTTGTTTGGTCGTTGTTCCGTTTAGCGCGCGAGCGGAAACGGTGGATGACTTGAATAAACAAATATCAAGCAAACAGGAACAGATTCAGACGATCAAAGACAAGGCGGCCATATATCAAAAAAATATTCGGGACAAACAAACCGAGGCGGCCTCGTTGAAAAACCAACTTTCAATTCTGGAAAACAAAATCGCCAAAACCAAGCTGGACATTGAAGAAACCCAAGTTGAGATCGAACAAACCCAGATAATCGTGCGCAATACGGAGCTAAAAATCCTGGCGGCGGAAGACAAGATTGGTGCGGAAAAAACCGCCTTATCTGATATTCTGCACCAAATCTATCAGGCCGACTCAAACAACCCGATTAACGCCTTGCTTTTGCGCGATTCTATTTCCGAATACTTCAACGAAGTCGAATACACCAAAGATCTGCAAATCGGCCTGCAATCGGCGCTTGGCAATATCAAATCCGAAAAAAAGTTATTAGTCGAGAACAAACAACATCTTGAAGACAAATATGCCGAGCTTTCCAAGTTAAAAGACGATTTGGAAATGGAGAAAGTGGCGCAAATCGGTGAAAACACCTACAAAGAAACCCTGCTCGTGCAGACGAAAAAGTCCGAGCAAAAATTCACTGAACTTTACTGGCAAACCAAGCAAGAACAAGAATCAATCAGTAAAGAAATCGCTTCGCTCGAAAAAACCATGCGCGCCAAGCTGGATCAAATGAAGAATCAAAAACAAGCCCTGACCGACAGCTCGCTGGATTGGCCGGTACCGAAAAACACGTTAACGGCCGTTTTTCACGACCCGGACTACCCGTTCCGTTACATTTTTGAACATCCGGCCATTGATATTCGCGTGAAGTACGGCACGCCGATCAAAGCGCCGGCCGAAGGTTACGTTTTGACAGCCAAGGACGCGGGCATGGGATATAGTTATATCGCGTTAATTCACGCCGATGGACTATCCACCGTTTACGGTCATGTAAGCAAAATTTTTGTTGATGAAGATGATTACGTGGCTAGGGGATCGGTAATCGGCTTTACCGGCGGCACACCTGGTACGCCCGGCGCCGGTCGCTTATCGACAGGGCCGCATTTGCACTTTGAAGTCAGATTAAACGGGATTCCGGTCAACGCCCTGAACTATTTACCTTAAACGAAATATAATAGAAGCCTGCTTTTAGGCAGGCTTTTCGTTATGATAATAAACCAAGAAGAATTCGTTAAAATTTTATTCGCTCGCGTTTGCGCCATTTTGGCGCATCCGGAATTACAACTGCGCTTTATCAAGCGACAGGGGAGCAAGAGCGCGACCAGATTCGTGAAAGGGTACATCAATCTCAAAACAAAAATTATCGGTCTTGATATCTACACACCAAAGCGGCTGAAGCCCAAAAGCGCGAATGGACTCATTCGCACCATTTGCCACGAGGTGGCGCATCTGCAAAAGCCGCCTTTTCGTCAAAGATATCGCGGCCATCTGATTTTTCGCCAACATTTCCCGGTTTTTTATCGGCAGGTGACGCGGAATGTAAACAAAATAAAAAAGGACAAGGTTTTACACAGTTATTTCCAAAAATAAAGCGGCCATCGTAATGACAGAATACGATTCTATCGTTACGACGGCCGTTTTTGATTATGAAAAAGACGATCGTTAGATCGTCTTGTGTCTTCGCTTGCTAAAACGCGTCGCGCCCGAAAAGCGGCTTGGCCGCCTTGGCGCAAACTTGCGCCGATTCAATCGCAAGCGTGCGATAGCCGGCAATGAGCCGCATGGTTGTCGCCAAAAGCTCGGCCACATCCATTGGCTCGAACACATAGTGCTTCAACGCTGGTAAATCAATCTTTCCCACACCCAAAGACGTGCCTTCGTGCGTATAAACAAACCCGACTATATTTCCATCAGCCAGATTCAGCTCACCGAATCGCGCCCCCACATCTTCAGGATAAAATTGCAATGCGCCTTCTCGTATCATACTCGTGGTAAAGCAGGCCGGCATTTCCGCCTCTTGAATGACCACGAAATCGTAACATACAGGATCATTCTCGGCTTCTTGTTCTTTGCCTACCGATCGCACCAAACTGCCGGATGGCAATTTATGAACTTCCTCCCATGTTATCTCTTTCATGCCACATCCTCCTTGTTATAAAAGAATCTCAATGTATTCGGAACGACTTTAATCCTGGCCGATGAATCGTGTTCGGGCGTGAAACAAAGAATCTCGCCGCCATTGTCTCATTCGCGTCACCGAATCTTCCATTTCCGACGCGCCTTCCGCGATCACCGCCATCCAAACCGGCGCAGGCATGACCGATGCCGCTTCAACAATCCCGGCGCCGTCGCAACGGCTTTCTACGAAGTCAACACTTACAACGGTTCGCCCCACATTGTCTTTCATCGCATATCCCTCCTTGTTGCCAATGAACAACAATCGCATGTTAAACAAACAACCTTGTTTTGTCAATATCACCATAGTCACATTTCAATATCAATAATCAAAATTAATGCTCCCCTGCGCCGTATCATGGGAGCACGCAAAATAACGATTGCTATTTCCGTGCATTCGGCTCACCATGTGACTTCAAATAAACATCGCGCAACTTCTTATTCGTCACATGCGTGTAAATTTGTGTAGTGGAAATATCTTCATGGCCGAGAAACTCTTGCACCAGCCGAATATCAACGCCATTGTTCATGAGGTCAGTGGCGAATGAATGACGCAACGTGTGCGGCGTGGTGTTTACGGGCAATCCCGTTTGCATAACGTATATTTTCAATATTCGCTCTATCGACCGGGTAGTCAAACGCTTCGAATCGGTATCGCCCTTTTTCGTGGAATAGTTTATAAACAACGGCTTTTCCACATCGTGCCTTTTTTCGAGATAACGCTTCAACCAACCGAAGCAACGCGTGGAAATGTAAACCGTACGCGTTTTGCCGCCCTTGCCGGTAACAACCAACTCCAGAATGTTAGGCGATCCCTTAATATTAATTTCATCACGATCAAGCCGCGCCAACTCGGCCACGCGCAGACCGGTAGAAAACAGAGTTTCAAGCATCGCGCGGTCACGCAAACCGGCAATGTCGGAAATATCCGGGGCAGTCAGCAACGCCTCTACTTTTTCCAAATTCAAAAAATGAATTGTTCGAGTTTTGTCCTGTTTGGCCAATTCGATTTTATCGGACGGCAAC
>Ga0208373_1001712_pt1 | contig 27626 bp, 28 predicted proteins | sample RifOxyC2_FD_184036 | JGI IMG/M metagenome (GOLD analysis project Ga0208373, IMG submission 184036) | Soil microbial communities from Rifle, Colorado - Rifle Oxygen_injection C2 (SPAdes) | ecosystem: Environmental > Terrestrial > Deep subsurface > Rock core/Sediment | place: Rifle, Colorado... | reverse complement strand
TGTTGTGTGATTTTTAAATAACATTAGTTGACATGGTAAGATTATCTTACCAATGGTCGCCCCACGAAGCAAGCTTCGGGGTAATCTTATTGAATATAAGCTAAACCAGCATGATCTTTAAAAGACTGCTCGGCTTTGGCTATGGCATCTTCTTTTGATAGGGTTACAAATTTATCTGGCGTAAAATCCCTGCAATGTCCGTTGTAAAGTCCTTGAGTAAAAAATGGAGCGCCTGGGGGTCTATGGCCGCTCCTACGTTCAATAAAAATATCCTGATTAAGAGTAAAGAATAGCCCTTTTACGTCGCCTTGTCCGGCAAATAAATTGGTTAGTTTACCCCACCCATACCAGTTTACGGGATACGGACTATCGTCATTAAAAACCCAATCTTTTATAGCATCATCCAAATTTTTATAAGCTCTTTCCACGACTTTTTTCATTATGCCTTTATCCTCTTCGGAAAAATTACCTGTCATTACTGTAGAGTATGCAGTTTCAAAATCACAATCGCCTTGAAGAAGAACGTCACGAAGAGGGTTGTTACTCTGTATTTTTGCCTCATTAAATATTTGAGACCACATTTCCGATCCTAAAAAACCACCGAAATTTTTTGTAAAACCGGCCCCTGTTAGTAAAATTAGGTTATGCGATTTGAACTCAATCATATTTATATATTTTCCATAAAATTTAATTTATTATGCCACTTTTTAATTAAAAAATAAAGCGGGTTCTAAACCCACCTGCGGCCAAGGATAATTCATTAAATTCCTTTCACAAGTCATTAAACTAAAAAAGCGAAAAATTCGCTTTTTTAGTTTATTTATTCACACCAAACGATTGACCACAGTCGGGTCGTTTGGGAAGATTTTTAATGGCTCGGGAGGAGGGATTCGAACCCACGACCAATTGGTTAACAGCCAACTGCTCTACCACTGAGCTACTCCCGACCGTGTGATCTAAAAATAATCGCGACAATATACTAACTTAAAAGGACTATTTTGTCTAGCCCCGATTATCCCAAAAAAATGGAAAAACATCATCAGTAATCCTTTAACTTAAGCATGTCGCGGTGTTCGGAAATCTTTTCCAAAGACTTGGCCTCAATCTGCCGGATTCTTTCTCTGGTCACGCCAAATTCCTGGCCGACTTCTTCCAAAGTATGAGCCACGCCGTCGGTCAGGCCAAAACGCATTTCCAAAATCTTTTGCTCCCTGGGCGTCAGATCGGAAATGATTTCCTTAACGTGATCCTTTAAAAGCTGCATGGCCGCCACCCGGTCCGGCGTGATGGTCTTATCGTCTTCAATAAAATCACCTAAAGTTGAATCTTCACTATCTTCGCCGACGGAGGTTTCCAAAGAAACCGTTTCCTGGGAAATCTTGATGATGTTTCTGACCTTGCTGACGTCCTCGCCCATTTCGGCGGCGATTTCTTCCGGCAAAGGCTCGCGGCCCAGGTCCTGAATCAGACGCCGTTCCACCTGCTGGAAACGGTTGATGGTTTCCACCATGTGCACGGGAATTCTAATGGTGCGGGACTGGTCGGCCAGGGCGCGGGTAATCGCCTGCCGGATCCACCAAGTGGCGTAAGTGGAAAATTTATAGCCCTTGCGGTAATCGAATTTTTCCACCGCCCTGAACAAACCAATATTGCCCTCCTGAATCAGGTCCAAGAGCGACAGCGAACGGCCGGTGAACTTTTTGGCGATGCTAACGACCAGCCTGAGGTTGGCTTCAATCAGCCTGGCTCTGGCTTCCATGGAACCTTTCTCGTTTTTTTTGGCCAGCTTAACTTCCTCTTCGCCGCTCAAAAGGGCCACCTTGCCGATTTCCTTTAAATACATCTGGATAGAATCGGTGGAAATATCCGCCACGTCCAGCTTTTTCAACTCGCTGGCGATCTTCTTTTTATCTTCCGGCTTGTCAAAAATTGAGAACTCGCCCAAAAATCCGCTTTCGTGGCTGGCCACCTGGATGCCCTGCAGATCGATTTCGTCAAAAAATTCCTCAAACATCTGCGGATACTCTTCCACTTCGCTAAAAGTGAATAATATTTCATCTTCGGTGATAAAACCGCGGCTGCGGCCCTTTTCAATCAGCACCGCCAGCTGTGCCTGAGTGGGTATGACCGCTTCCGTTTTAACGAACTTGGCCGGCTCGGCTTTTTTCTTTAAAAATTTTTTCGCGGACGCCGGCTTTTTAGTCTTCTTTTTAAAAGACGGCCTGGCAAAGGCTTTGGCTTTTTTGCCGCCCTTTTTTTTGCCGGCCTTTTTCGCGGCCGCCGGCCTTTTGGCGGTCTTTTTAAAAGACGGCCTGGCAAAGGCTTTGGCTTTTTTGCCGGCCTTTTTTTTAAAAAACATTTTGCCGGTTTTATTTAAAGGCTTTTGGTGTTTTTTGGCTTGAGAAGGCATAAATTATAATTCGTTCAGTTGGGAAGTTAAAACGGAAAACCGCTCGCTTAAGCGGTTGACCGCCTCGGCATCATTGGCCTGTTCGGCCTTAAAAATCAACTGGGGGATTTCTCTTAACTGAATATTTAAAGACTCTTTCTTCAGCCTTTTGGTCAGCTGGCTGATTTCCCTTTGTAACTCGCGGGTCGTCAAATCCAGTGCTTCCTGATCAATTAAGAGCGAGAGTCGGTTTAAATAATCTTTGGACTCGGCTTCAACAAAAGCTTCCAGCTCCGGTAAATCCAAATTATGTTCTTTATTATAATAAATTATCATGGCCTTGTAAAGATTCATGGCCGGGGCAAATAAGATTTCCGCCGGCTCCAGGTGCTTAAGCACTTCGGCGAAATATTCGGGAAATCGGAGCGCTAAGGCCAGCAACCTTTCGGCGACCGACTGATTGTGGTTGATTAAAGGCGCCGCCTCCGGCAAAGGCCGGTCAGCCTTCGGCTTTTTGGCTTTGACCGCCACCTGCTCCAGGGTTTTGGCCAGGGCCGCCTCGGTCACCTCCAAAATAGCGGCCAACTTTTTAAGATAATGGGATTGTTCAACCGCGTCGCCCAGCTTGCCGATGACCGCCAGCAATTTTTTAGCCGCCTGCTTTTTGTGATCAACCCGCGCCACATCCAGATCGCTTAAGGTGACCTCAAAAACGTAATCCATAAAATTGCGCGCCGTTCTTAAAGCCTCTTTCCATTTTTCCGCAGACTGCCGGATGAGATCATCCGGGTCCTGGCCTTTTGGCAAATGAACCACCTTAACGTTCAGACCGGCCTGCCAGGCCAGATCAATGCCCCTTAAGTTGGCTTTGGTGCCGGCTACGTCGGCGTCAAAAGCAATCATGACGTTTTGGGTGAATCTTTGGATCAGCTTAATCTGTTCGGCGGTTAAGGCAGTGCCGGAAACGGCCACCACGTTTTTGGTGCCGGCCTGGAAGGCCGAGAGCGCGTCCATGTTGCCCTCCACCAAAATGGCGTAATCTTGACGGCGGATTTCCTGCTTGGCTGAATCTAGATTGTATAAAATCAGACTTTTGTTATAAACCTCGGTCTGAGGCGAATTAATGTACTTGCCGCCCGTAAACTCCTTGGCCATGGTCCGGCCGGTAAAACCGACGGTATTGCCGTGAATGCTGCGGATGGGAAACATTAATCTATTACGCATGCGGTCGTACGGCTTATTTTTGTCCCCAGCCTTGCTCACTCCGGCCAGCTCAATTTCCCTTAAGGAATATTTTTTATTCTGCAAGAACTGAATGGCATCATCCCAGGCGTCTTTGGCGTAGCCCAGCTGAAAAGCGTCCACAGACTCGGGGCTGACCTGACGCTGGGCCAGATAATCCCTGACCGGCTGGGCAGCGGGGCTGTTTAATAGGACCTCGTGCCAGTGTTCGGCTAAATCCCTGAGTAAATCCAGCAGTCTGGTTTTTTGGTTGTGCTGCTCGGGATCGTGATACTCCAGCTTAACGTTGGCCCGCTTGGCTAAAATTCTTAAAGCCTCGGGAAACTCCACGCCTTCCACTCTTTTTATAAATTCAAAATGATCACCGCCGGCGCTGCAGCCGAAACAATGCCAAATCTGTTTTTCCGGCGAGACCATAAAACTGGCCGTTTTTTCGTTATGAAACGGACACCTGGCTTTAAAATTGGACCCGGCCGGATTCAACTTGACGTATTCCTGAATCAGATCTACCAGATCCAAACGCTGTTTAATGTCATCAATCGGGGAAGACATATCTCTAAAATATAAATCCAGTACCTTTGCGGTAAGGGTATTCGTAAGCGCCCCCCTGAAGTATATTTATATAACTTCAGGCTAGTGTTGGGTAAGACCGCAAGGTATTAGAAAAGGTGTTGGATAAAACTTTTAGTAATCAATTTCCCTCCCTCTTTTCTAATTGACCCCTGACTGCCGGCCTTGCTATAATACCTCCATTATTCTTTAATGCCTCAAATAACCCTATGACCAATTTAGCAGAAAAGCCTGGAGTTTACAAATATTTTGACCTCATTGTAGGCTTGTTTGTCGCGGTTTTGCTGATTTCCAACGTCGCCTCAACCAAAATCGTCCAATTCGGACCATTTGGCTTTGACGGTGGCACCCTGCTTTTCCCCTTAGCCTACATTTTCGGCGACATCCTGACGGAAGTTTACGGCTTTAAGCGCTCGCGGCGGGTCATTTGGATCGGCTTTTTTAGCGCCCTCTTGATGTCGGCGGTTTTAATGATAGTCGGCGCTTTGCCGGCGGCCGAAGGCTGGGATAATCAGGCGGCTTATCAAAAAATCCTGGGACTAACCCCCAGAATCGTCATCGCCAGCCTGATCGCCTATTTTGCCGGGGAATTTTCCAACTCCGTCATTTTAGCTAAAATGAAAGTCCTGACCAAAGGCAGATTCTTGTGGACCCGCACGATCGGCTCAACTGTTGTCGGCGAAGGCCTGGATACCGCCCTGTTCGTCCTGATCGCCTTTTGGGGCCTTTTGCCCTCCGGTCTGATTTTAACCATCGCGATTTCCAATTACATTTTTAAAACCGGAGTGGAAGTTATCTTAACGCCGCTGACTTACCGCGCCGTCGGTTTTCTGAAAAAAGCGGAACAGGAAGATTATTTTGACGATCAGACAAAATTCAATCCTTTCGCTTTAAAAGCTGAAGACTAATAACCCGCCCGGCCGATCCGGCAGGCGCAAACCGCTTAAGCCTTAAAAAATGCCGGATAAAAAAACCGCCTGAAAAAAATCAATAACCGGTGATTTTTAATACCGGCAAAACGCCGCGTTCTAATCAGGCCGGGCAATTTTTTCGTGACTTAAAAAATAAACGGCAAAAACCGTGGCAATAGGCACAGCCAGGATTAAAGCCGCTGAACCGACAATCGTTCTCACGAACTCCTCGGCGATCATTTCACTGTTAAAAGTCAGCCACAACGGAGCCTGATTATTCAAAAAAAATAAAAGAAACAGCGGCAGGGAAACGCCCGCATAGGCCAAAACCAAAGTGTTCACCAGAGAAGCAATGTGCTCCCGGCCGACCACCAAACCGCGCCGGTACAACTCTTTTTTGATAACCCGCTGTTAGCCTGCCTCAGTTCACCGACAACGGCAGTCTGAGCGGTGGTAATATCGTCCAGCAAACCCAAAGTGCCGATGACAATTCCGGCCAACAGCAAACCCCTCAGATTAATATGGGACAGGTTGTCAACATGCAAAAAAAAGGCCTCCTCGCTACCCTGCCCAAAAAGATAAGCGAATTTAACCAATAATTCCGAAACAACTACAGCTATGACCAGAGTCACCACGGTACTTAACAAGGAAACGGCCGTCCTTTTATTAAAACCGCGGGCCAAAAACAAGGAGACGCAGGCAATCATTAAAGTCCCAGAAAGAGTGACAATGAGAGGATCCTGGCCCTGAATAATCTGGGGCACGATGTATTTAACCAAAATGACAATGCTAAAACCGAGCCCCAGGAGAGAGCCCAGGCCTTTGAATCTGCCAAAGAAGACGACTAAGCCCACGAAAATGAGAAAAATTACGATCAACGGGATTAAGCGATAGTGGTCGCTGACGTAATACTGAAAAGTGCCGTCCACTTTATAAGTTTTAACCAGAATCACCCTGTCGCCGCTTTTTACTTTTTGATACTGATCCAAACTGTCTATGCCGCCGTAAACAGTCTCAATCACCCTGCCCTTTTCCGGGCCGTTGAGTATTTTGGCCCTGAGTTCCTGGGTATTTTCAGTATAGCCTTCATATATCTCCTCAGTCGTTTCCACGACCACCTCAACAATTTCAGCTTGATAAAACTCATTGTCCGGAATATCGACGGGATTCAAAAAAACCTCCTCGGCTACCGGTGACGGCGCACCGTAATATTGATCAAGCAAGTCAGCCGCTTCCCCGGCGGTCATATTATTTTCCAAATCTTCCTCAGCCGTAACAATGGCCGGACCTAAAGCAATAAATCCAAAAAACAAGACAACAATAAATAAAGGAATCATGATGCCTGAAAAAAATTTTAGACGCATATTCTTTATATTGATTAAGGGGATGATCTGAGTATAACAAAAAATTAACCAAGCCAAAACAGCCCTGCGGCGGCGCAGTCAAAAAAATACCTTACATCTCCGGCAACATTGCCGCTGGGATATTTTTAACTTTTAAATGCCGGTCAAAAAACCGGCTGACGCTGGCCATAAAGTCGGGCCAGTCGCTGATGAATTCATGCGGCGCGCCCTGATAGACGGTTAAATCAGCCTCAACCCCATTATTCGCCAAAGACTGCCGCGTTGCCGCGGACCACTCCAGCGGCACGCTTTGATCGACCGTGCCGTGGTAAATGGCGACCGGCGCGGTGATTTTATCATAAAAATTTTCCGCGGAAAGATTTTGCCAAAATTCAGGCTTAGCGGCCGGCGAGCCGTACAGCCGCTCAAGGTTGGCAACCGTGGCCGTTCGCCTGGCCAGCCAGCGGTCATAGCTTAGTTTTAAATTGCCGGAAACCGGAGCGTACAAAACCACCGCCTTAATTAAATCGGGCCGGATGACTAAACTTTGCAAAGTCACGCCGCCGCCCATGGAATGGCCCAGCATGCCGATGTTTTCTTTATAAATAAAAACAAAATCAGAATTTTTAATGGCGTAAACGGCGTTAACCGCGTCTTCGGCGTAGGCTAAACGCACGGCCAGCTCATCGCGGTTGTCTTCATCGGACTGGGCATGGTTGCGGTAATCGGTATGCAAAACGACGTAGCCCTGGCGGGCCAGATAATCCTGTTCGCGCTTTAAGCCCCGGCCGTTGGTGTAAACGGCTGTGTCAATATGGCCGTGGTTTAAAATAATCAAAGGAAAAGGCCCGGCGCCTTTGGGCACGTTCATAATGCCGGAAATGGACAGCTCGCCGCTTTGGTAAGTAATAAAGTAGCGGGTGTAAGCGGCGTTATCGTCTAAAACCTCCCCCAATTTTAAATTGGAGCCGTTAAAGTCTTGAGAGAACAATGCGGGCAATGACACCGGCTGATAATTTGCCCCCTCAGCTTCCTGCTCTTGGGTCGGAAGATTCTGCCCGGCGTCCAGGCTGACCAACGGCCGCTCCTGGTCGCAGCCCGTTAAGAGAGAGCCGATTACCGCTAACGATAAGATATATATAAACACTTGTTGGACATATATATTTTAACATATGTTTTATTTTACCATAAAAACCGCCCTTTTAGAGCGGCCTGAATCAATTGACCTAACTGTGGCGGGCAGTCAGGTAATAAATTTAAATGCTTATTGATAAAAGCCCGACCTTTGGTCGTTTCGGCGTAGCTTTAAGTTATTATCAAAATGTTTAACAGTGAAACTTCTTCCGGAGCCGGTTTTTAAATATCTAAACTCCTGTTCTTTAATAAGCTATTGCGCCGTAACCGCGCCGAAGCTTTATGAGAAAGCGTGGTGAAAGCGAATGGCGGGCACGATCTCCGCAACTTTAAACCAAGAAAGTGGCTCAAATTCGCGGATATTGATAAGAGTGTACAGGAATTAAGGGTTATATTCAAACAAAATCCTCATTGGTTCGAAGTACCGAAACCGAAGTCTAGTAAGGGAAAAAATGTCGTGGATTACTCGATTAATTAAATTGGAATATCTTCTCAATCTCCATTGGCATTTTTTCGCCTGTTCATGACTTCGGGTGGAAAGCGAGTCCATTTACCTCTTTTTCCGCTCACCATTCTTTTGATAACCATCTGGTCTGATTCTCCTTCTCTGCTGGGTTGTGCTGTACCTTCTGTTTTAGCTTTTTTCTCTAACTCTCGTATTTTATCGTAGAAGTCTTTCCCAATCGGGCTATTGGGTTTTGGTTCAGGATTTGTTCTTTCTCTCCATTTTGGAGACATGTACTTATCCCAAAGTCGAGTAACTAAAAAAGAAGTATCGGGAGGAGGAGAGTGAGCAAAAAAATATACTCCTCGAACTTTGGTTTCCTCTGGAAGGATATCGTAATGTGCATCAAGTTTTTTCAAGTCCTCCTTTAGTTCTTCGCCCGAGACAAAACTTTGATCTGGCGTTAGGAATAAAGGTGCAAGTGCTTTATGTAGCTTGTCGTTTGAAGTAAAGATTTTGCAAAAAGGTAGGTAATATAAATAAGCTACATCAATTTTATGGCTTGGCCTACCTCTGCCAATCAAGTCAGCTCCAATTCCAAACATAAAAACTAAATCCACGCTTATAACGTGAGTAAAATAAGGTGCGAATTTCCTAATCGACGGTTTTCCTGCGCTTTGCCATCGAGTTATAATTTCTTGTTGAAATTTTGGGGTTACGCCGATAAAAGCAAGTCCTGTTATCAAAATTTTTTCTTGATCGGGGTTATCAATAAATTTATCTGCCATCATCTTCACCTCTTCAAGAGTTTTAGGTTTTGGATGACCTACAAATGCTTTTTGGTAATAGGAATATATTTCTTCAAGGTCTACGTTACTCAAGCCAGTGCGCCACTGCTGAGCGTAAAAATGCTCGAGTTCAAGAAACTTATGTTCCTGCCATCTTTTCATTGCTTCCTCCTCTGGTGATGCTTCGAAAAAAGCACCTGTTTGTCCGCCCAATTCAACGTACCTTCCCCCACCTATAACAGGCCTACCATCCATTTCCATTTTTTCTTCTCCGGAAAGTTCTCCTTCAAGGAGCGTCCTGTGGTGAACATTTGCTTTCGAGTGTAAGTCGGGAGTTCTATATGCAAGACTACCCACTATATCTTCGGGAGAGCGTCCACGCCGCGTATTTTTCTGTAAGTCAGCGAGAGTTTCAACGAAAAAAAGAGGGGTTATGTTTGCGAGAAAAAATTGGTCAAGCCAAACAGCTTCATCTGGGTTTAGACTCTCAAGAACGGATTTATCGAATATAAGTACGGGTCCCATAATAGGTGTGGATAACTAACTTTGATTTTCTACTTTTGTTCTATTATAATTAATGTATAGTAAACAAGTCAAATCTATATGCTCACAAAACGCCAAAAAGAAGTCCTCGACTTCGTAGAAAATTACACAACAAAGAAAGGATACGCCCCTTCTTTTGAAGAAATCAGAAAGCGACTCAAACTTGCCTCTGTTTCAACCATTCATTTTCATATATCAAAACTTAAAGAAGGTGGTTATTTAGGAAAAACAGAAAATAAAGCCCGCGCTATTAGTGTTACGTCCAGAGAACCAATGGTAAAAATTCCTCTTTTGGGAGTTATCGCCGCAGGTGAACCAATAGAGGCAATCCGTCAAAATGAATTTATTGCTTTTCCTAAAGCGAAACTACCGAGCAATGGAAATCTTTATGCTTTGCGTGTGGTGGGTAGTAGTATGATTGATGAAAATATAAATGACGGAGATGTTGTTTTGGTAAAACAGCAAGATGTTGCAGAAAACGGCGAGCGAGTTGTTGCATTAATAGACAATCACGAGACAACACTAAAGAAATTTTATAAAGAACGAGGACATATTCGGCTACAACCCGCAAATAAAACTTTTGAGCCAATTATTATAAGAAAAGACCGTGATATTAAAATTCAAGGTGTTGTCATTGATGTTATAAAAAATGAGGAGGAATTGCAGGCAGAAAAAATTATAACAACAAAAGAAGTAAGAAAAGAAAGAAAACTACCACTTAATCAAATAATTTTAGGGGATGCTATTCAAGAACTAAGAAAACTTCCTGACGAAAGTTGCGATATCGTCATAATTGATCCGCCCTATAATATCGGTAAAGATTTTGGTAATAATATAGACAAACGAGAGCTTAAAGAATATGTAGAATGGTGTAAAAGTTGGATAAATGAAAGCATAAGAATTCTAAAGCCGAATGGAACAATGTTTATTTATGGTTTTAGTGAAATTTTGGCATATCTTTCTGTTGAAATTCCAATACAAAAAAGGTGGCTTATTTGGCACTACACAAATAAAAATGTTGCTTCTCTTAATTTTTGGCAAAGAAGCCATGAAGCTATCATTTGCGCTTGGAAAGATAAACCTGTTTTCAACAAAGATGATGTTAGAGAACCATACACAGAGGGATTTCTAAATGGAGCCGCTGGAAAGGTAAGAAAAGGAACGCTAGGGAGATTCAGTAGTAGCGGTTTAGAAACCGTTTATAAAGCCCACGAAGGTGGGGCTTTACCAAGAGATGTCATCAAAATTCCTGCCCTCGCCGGTGGAGCTGGAATGAATGAAAGATGGTTTTTGTGTAAAACCTGCGACTCTGTATGTGAGCCACGACAACTAAAAAATCATGATGGACATGAAATAATGAAGCATCCAACACAAAAACCATTTGAATTATCTAAAAAATTGATAAAATCTGCTATGCCGAAAAAAGATGGCGTTGTGTTAGTGCCTTTCGTCGGCACCGGCTCGGAGTGTGCGGCGGCCAAAGAATTAGGTCAATCTTATATTGGCTTTGAGATTAATCCTGATTATGTGAGGCTAGCAGAAAAAATGGTGGGTGATAAAAAGTCCGTTGCTAAATTATTTTAGAGAGTCGTCTATCTCTTTTTTCTTTTGTTCAAAAGGATAAGGAGCAAAAACCACAAAGCCATTCGGGAACCTTTTTAATTCTTTATTTGCCATAAACATAGCGTATGGTAATTTATCCGTGCCATCTTTTTTCTTTGGATTTTCGAAATAATCACCACTTGGAACTTCATAATTAATATCGATAAATTCTCCATCAATTTTGTTTTTAACTCCACCCTTACCACGCCTCACTTCTCCGCTAAACGATTTCTTTTTAACTTGGTAGTTTAAAATCTTCCCTTTATATTTAACTTGAAAATCAGCTCCTTGATGATCAAGCTCGCCTGACATCGCAACTGCACCTTCACCAAAAACCGATTCGGCTACATAGCCAGCATGGATTTGAGTAATAATACTTGCCCAAGTACGATAAATTCTTGCAGGTAGTCCTCGATAGAAACAATCTTTACACATCGTTGTTCTTTGTCTAAAGGATTCAATTTCTGTTTTCAAAGAATTTAAGTACTCCTTATAAAAATCTTCAAAAGACAAAAATTTCTTTTGGTCCCAGTATACTTTGTAAAGCATATTAATAGCCTGAACCTCTTTAGGCATATCCATTTCTACAATTTTAATAGGCCTATACTGGTCACGATATGATTTAAGGTCAACTGATTGTAAAAATTTATCAAATTTTTGTACTAGCATAAATTAAGTTCAAACTTGGTAATCTGGCGGAGAGGGAGGGATTTGAACCCTCGAACCTTTTTACGGGTTACGCGCTTTCCAAGCGCGCGCACTAGACCACTATGCGACCTCTCCATGTATTAATTTTTTAAAGGCTTCGCCGCCTTTATAGCTTTTAATTTGTTGTTCCCTTATCCAAGCTGATTTTTTATCTTGATATTTTTCTTGATAAATTAAATTCCATGGGCCTTTATTTTTTGTTGATCTATTAGCCCCGCTGTTATTATGTTTTATCCTTAAATTTATATTTTCAGTCATGCCGATATAATATCTGCCAGTAGTTTCACTCTGCATAATATAAATAAAATACATACAATCACTTTTCATTAAATTTTAATCAAGCTTTTCCCGCCTACGGCGGGACCCCGCCAAAGGCGGTGGCCAAGCGCGCGCACTAGACCACTACCTGTCCCACACCTGACGAACGAAGAGAGTCATGGTGCGGGACAAAACGCAAACTTTAACCTCTGAAACATTGTTATTTTTTGCTTATTGTCCCTTGTATCTTGCCTTTCTACGGCCAAATATACATTAATTTTAAATTTTTATCAAGGCAAATTCCCGCAAATTCCCGCAAGGACATAAAAAGCTTGAGTAGTACCAAGCTTTTTATCAGACGAATATTTTAACTTTAACGTCTCAATTTCAGTCTTTATTCATTAATCATCATTCATTAACCGGCTATTTTTTTCTTCTCCTTTTTTCTTCCTCTAAAATCTTCAGGGTCGTCGGTATCACCGTATCGGGGTTTAAGGAAATTGAATCAATGCCTTCGTCCACCAAAAATTTGGCAAACTCCGGAAAGTCGGAAGGCGCTTGGCCGCAGATGCCCACTTTTCTTCGGGGATGATGGGCGTGGGCCGTTCTGATCACCTGCTGCACCAATTTTTTAACGGCCTGATTACGTTCGTCATAAACATGGCTGACCAGTTGGGAATCCCTGTCAACGCCCAAAGTCAATTGAGTCAAATCATTGGTGCCGATGGAAAAACCGTCAAAAATCTTGCAAAACTCATCGGCCAAAATTACGTTAGAGGGAATCTCACACATCACGTAAACTTCCAGACCGTTTTGGCCCCGCTTTAAGCCGTTGGTGGCCATGATTTGGATGACTTGCCTGCCCTCCTCCACCGTCCGACAAAAGGGCACCATAATCTTCATGTTGGTCAAACCGAATTGGTTCCTGACTTTTTTTAAAGCCTGGCATTCCAGCTTAAATGCCGGCAAATAGTCGGGACTGTAATAACGGCTCGCACCCCGCCAGCCGATCATCGGATTGTTCTCCAGCGGTTCGTAAGCCCGGCCGCCGATTAAGTTGGCGTATTCGTTGGATTTAAAATCGGATAATCTGACAATCACGTCGTTGGGATAAAAAGCGGCCGCCAGTTTAGCCACGCCTTCGGCTAATTTATCCACGAAAAACAGGGACTTGTTGGCATAACCGACCGTCAGCTGATCAATCAATCTTTTAATCTTTAAGTCTTTTAATTTTGAATAATTCAACAAAGCCAGCGGATGAATCTTGATATAGCTGGAAATAATGAATTCCTGCCTGGCCAAACCTACGCCGCTGTTGGGAATAAAACTTTCCCTGAAAGCGGTTTCGGGATTGCCTAAATTCATCATGACTGACGTTCTGGGTTTTTTAAAATTTTTCAAAGAAGTCTTTTTCACCTTAAAAGGCAACAATCCCTGGTAAACATAGCCGACTTCGCCCTGCGTATCGTCAATGGTCACTGCCTGACCGTTCTTTAATTGTTTGGTCGCCTGGCTGGCGCCGACAATACAAGGGATCCCCAGCTCGCGGCTGACAATGGCCGCGTGGCAGGTGCGCCCGCCGGCATCAGTGACAATGGCGGCGGCGATTTTCATAATCGGCTCCCAGTCCGGATCGGTCATTTCCGTCACCAGCACCTGCCCTGGCTTAAACTGGTTGATCTCCGCCGCGCTTTTAATGACATGGACCTTGCCGCTACCGACTTTTTTGCCCACGGCCGCGCCCCGGACCAGCACCTTGCCGGTTTTAAGCAGATGATACTCTTCCAGAACATTCTGATCTTTTTGGGACTCAACCGTTTCCGGCCTAGCCTGCACCATGTATAAACGCCCGTCTCGGCCGTCTTTGGCCCATTCCATGTCCATCGGTTTTTTATAATGATCTTCAACAATCACCGCCCACTTGGCCAGCTGTAAAACTTCCTGATCGGTCAGGGAATGGCGGACCCTGTCCGGTGCCGGCACCTTGGCCTCTTTGGTTTCTTCCTGACCGCGGCCGTAAACAAGTTTCACCGGCTTGGGCCCCAAAGTTTTGCCGATAATGGACTTAAAGCCTTTTTTAAGAGTGGGCTTATGAACCAGATATTCGTCCGGCGTGACCACGCCCTTAACCACATACTCGCCCAAACCGTAGCTGGAGTTTATTAAAATCGCGTCCTTAAAGCCGGTTTCGGTGTGGATGGAAAACATCACGCCGGCGGTGGCCAGATCCGACCTGACCATCTTTTGCACGCTGACCGATAAGGCGATCTCAAAATGATCAAAACCCTTATCCTCCCTGTAGCTGATGGCGCGGTTGGTAAACAAAGAAGCGATGCATTTTTTAACCGCAACTAACAGCCCGGACGGACCGGTGATATTCAGGTAAGTTTCCTGCTGGCCGGCAAACGAAGCGTCAGGCAGATCTTCGGCCGTAGCCGATGAGCGGACAGCCACGTCCACATTGGAACGCTTATAACTGGCTGATAACTTTTTATAAGATTCAATGACTTCCTGTTCCAGATCTTCCGGCAATTTAGCCGACATAATTGCCTGCCGCACTTTGGCGCCGCGCCTGGCTAGATCGTTAAGGTTATGAGTATTCAAACCATGCAAAATTTCTTTGATTATTTTATCCGTGCCGGTAGTTTTCATAAAATACCGGTAAGCGTAAGCGGTAATGGCAAAACCGTTCGGCACCCTAACGCCCTGTTTGGCCAAATGGCTGAACATTTCCCCCAAAGAAGCGTTCTTGCCGCCGACGTAAGAAATGTCCTTGATGCCGATTTCCTTGAACCAAAGGATGTATTTTTTATTCTTTGACATAGCTGGTAATTATTGGTTAATGATTGTTAATATTATGCGTCCAGCCAAGCTGGATCCGCGGGTTATCGGTGTTCATCCGCGTTAAACCCGCGACCTCCATTATATCAAGATTTGAGATTTTATAAAAATCCGCTCGGCGACGGACCGTTTAAGCCTCAGTCCGCCGGACAATTAAACCAAAAATCCGCCGGGTTTTGCCCCAACGGAATTTTTTTTGACACACGCTACCCACCCGACTCGTTGTCGTGGCGGGCGGGTACGAACTACTTCACCTCATAAACCAAAGTCACCTCTAAAGCCACTTCATTTTCTCCGGTCTGAATCGCGGGCGCGGCTTCCGCACCTCCGCCAAGACCGTACATCGTTGCACTGTCTAAAGCAAAATTTTTATAAACGGGCGGGTAAGGACTGTCGCTTTCATAAACATTGACCAATTTGCCCAGCTTCAAGCCGGTGGCCTGGGACATTTCCTCGGCCTTTTCCCTGGCTTTCTGCACCGCTTCGGCCCGGGCGGCTTTTTTAATCTCCGACATGTCGTCTATGGTAAAGGCGATATTGCCCACCTGATTAGCGCCCACCTGGGTGGTCGCTTCAATAATCGCGCCGATGTTTTCAAGATTTCTGATCTTAACCGTCAACTGCTGATTGACTTCGTAACCTTTAATTTCACTGCGGCCCGTCTCCTGATTGTAATCGTAAGAAGGGTTTAAATTATAGGAAGTCGTTTTAATGTCCTTGTCTTCCACACCCTCGGCTTTAATGGCCAGAATGACTTTGTTCATCTGCTCGGTGTTTTCCGTTACCGCCGCCACGGCGGTCGTTTTTCGGTCGGTGGTGATGCCTAGAGTCACCTGGGCGATATCCGGCTTGGCAAAAACCGAACCTTCAGCGGTAAAAGACACCTGATACCGGCTGGGATTGACGATTCTTTCCCTCAGCACGGAAATAATGCCCAGGGCGATCATGCCCAAAACAATAACCAGCAGTAAAAGGAATTTAACTGCATGGTGTTTGCCGGGCACAGCGTAATTTTCTTGCATATTGATTAATTAGTCTTAATAATTAAGAGATAAACGAGGGGGGGATTTTATTTATCATGGTTATCTGAATAATATTATACAACAAAATGGATAAAAAGTAACATGCTCTCCGCTAAACCGGCATGGCTGATTGATTATTCCCCCGGACCGTCTTATAGCCCGCCGAGGATCTGGCCGCCAAGATACGCGATAAAAGGCAATCAGGCGCTATGCGCTTTATGCCGCGCGATAAAAATCCACTTCATCACCTCAATCATAATGATGACTACGGCGCAAACCGATAAAATAACAAGCCACTCGCTTAGGCCCAAAGCGACGGTCTGCAGGATGCGCTGAAAAAACGGAATATAGATAGCGCTGAGCTGCAACAAGGCGCCGATGACGATGGCTAGCAATAAAATTTTATTCCTGAAAAAATTGGAATGAAAAATGGAATGCCTTAATGTCCGGCAACTAAAAACATACAGCAGGGAATCAAGGCCTAAGGCGACAAAAACCACGGTGCGGGCCAGGGCGATATCCCCCGCTATTTTATAAAAATAATAAAACAAAGCGAGAGAGCTCAAGCCGGTGACCAGGCTGATAGCGGCGATCAGCAGGCGACGTTCGCCGTCCAAAATTGATTTATTTCTTTCCTGGGGCGATTCCCGCATCACCTCTTTTTCGCCCGGCTCAACGGTCAGAGCCACGTTGGGAAAACCGTCGGTGACCAAATTAATCCATAAAATCTGGGTCGGCAATAACGGCAAAGGCAGGCCTAAAAATAAACTGCCGAAAATAATGATAATTTCGGAAAAACTGTCGGACAAGAGGTATAAAGTGACTTTTTTAATATTATCGTAAATAATCCGCCCCTGCTCAATGGCGCCGATAATAGTTTTATAACTGTTGTCTAACAGAACCAAATTGGCCGCCTCCTTGGCCACGTCGGTGCCGGAACCCAGAGCCACGCCGATATCGGCCCGCTTTAAGGCGGGTGCGTCGTTAATACCGTCGCCGGTCATGGCCACCACTTCATTTTGTTTTTGCCAGGCCTGGACAATCCTTAATTTATCTTCGGGAGTCACCCGCGCATAAATTTTTATATTTCTCACCTGCCTCTCCAGCTCCTGATCGTTCATCTTGGCCAGTTCTTTGCCCTCCAAAATATTCTCATCCCTGATATCCAGACCCAGTTCTTTAGCAATGGCTCTGGCCGTTAATTTATTATCACCGGTAATAATAACCGTCTTTAAGCCCGACTTGGCGGTGGCGGCTAAAGTTTCTTTAACGTCGGGCCTTAAAGGATCCTTAATGCCGACAAAGCCGACCAAGGTAACTTCGCTCAAGGGCCGGTCCAGACCCTTAAAATGCTCAACGTCAAGGTCAACCTCTTTATAAGCAAAAGCCAGCACCCTCAAGCCTTCCCGGCTCAATCTTTCGTATTTCTCCCTAAGCTCCTTTCTTTTGGGCTGGTATATTCTTTCCTGATGATCGCCGATCTGGACTTTAATGGCCGAGGCCAAAATCAGTTCCGGCGCTCCCTTAAAATATATAAGGCGACGCCCTTTATCCGCCTGATGCAAAGTTGCCATGTATTTACTGGCAGAGTCAAACATGATCTCATCCAGGCGCGGCTGGTCTTTTAGCAGTTCCGAAACTTTGAGGCCCATCTGGCCGCCGGCCAGCATCAGAGCCTTTTCCGTGCTGGAACCTAAAATTTTCCAATCCCTAAGGTCAGGGCCGGCAGCCTGAATAATAGCGTTGTTGCAAAGCATGCCGATTTTGATCAGGGCAAAACTCTCGCTCCGCCCCACCGGCGATACCTGGGAAAGCTCCGTCATCAAGGTAAACTTCTGCGAATTGGTGACAATTTCCACCACCCGCATTTCTCCTTCGGTCAAGGTGCCGGTTTTATCGGTGCAGATGACCGTGGTTGAACCCAAAGTTTCAGCGGCCACCAGTTTTCTGACCAGGGCCTTTTTTTTTAAAATGCGCTGCATGCCAACGGCCAAAATAACGGTCACCGCCACCACCAGACCTTCAGGAATGGCGGCCACGGCCACGGCCACGGCCGTGTTAAACATCATTAAAACGGAGTTGCCCCGTAAAACGCCAACCCCGAACAATAAAGCGCTCAAGCATAAAATAAATACGCTCAAATGGCGGCTGAAGGCATTCAGCTTCTTTTGCAACGGCGTCGGTTCTTCTTTAACGTCCCTAACCAGTCTGGCGATCTTGCCCAGCTGGGTCTGAACGCCGGTGGCCACGATCACCGCGGTGCCGCGGCCCTGGGAAATGGTGGTGCCCATGTACAGCATATTAAACCGCTCCGCTAAAATCTTGCCCTTGTCCAAAACGTCTGAAGATTTTTCCACTGTTTGCGGTTCGCCGGTCAGAGCCGCTTCCACCGTTATAAGCTCCTTGGATTCAATCAACCGCGCGTCGGCTGGCACTTTATCGCCCATTTCCACCACAATAACGTCGCCCGGCACCAAATCTTTGGCCAAGATCAGGCTGACTACGCCCGCCCGGATAATCTTAGATTCCGGGTTAACCAGCTGCCTGAGTTTTTCCAGGGCGTTCTGGGCTTTATTTTCTTGAAAAAAACCGACCACGACGTTAATCAGCACCGCCGCAAAAATTACACTGGCATCAATGGCTTCGCCCAAAAAAATGCTTAAACAGCCGGCAATGATTAAAACATAAACCAAAACGCTCTTAAACTGATTAAAAAGAATTTCCACGCCGGTTAAAGGCTTTTGACGGGGCAGTTGGTTAAACCCGTGTTTAATTTTTAACCGACTGACCTCATCAGCCGTTAAACCCAAAACAGAACTCTTTAATTCCTTTAGAGCCTGCTGAACCGTCAAATTGTGCCAGAGAATCTCTTTCATAAGCTTGCAACGTGTATTGTGTGACGCGCATCGGAGCAAAAAACTATATAGGCTGCCACCCGACTCGTTGTTGTGGCGGACGGCAACGATACACGATATACGTTTAACATTATAACAAAAATTAATGAAATTCACTATTAAAACTATTAAAACTATTAAAACTCTTGCAAAATCAATATAACTGTGATATTATTGGCGGTGTTAATTTACACCAATTTTATAACCCCGAGGTTATAAAATCTGAGTTTATTTCATCAGCCAACATCCGCGCATAGCTCAGCTTGGTAGAGCAGTTGCCTTTTAAGCAAACGGTCGCAGGTTCGAGTCCTGCTGCGCGGACCATAAACCACTCGCCAGTCTAACTGGCTCGGGTTTATGGCTCCGCCACTTAAATCATCGCCGCTCAGCGATTTTTTTTATTACCCCGCTGGCATCACGCTAAATCTCTGATTCCCGCTACGCGCCGCGCGGCGTGGACCAAGCCAAGCTAAAAAATGTGTGCATTAAAGGGTGGAAAATTTGTTTAAAAAGACAAGTTGTAGCCGGCTGAAATTTCTGCTAAGATAGCTGCACCATGTCAGAAAATTTAAATAAAATACCTCCGCAAAATCTAGAAGCTGAGCAGTCCGTTTTGGGCTGTCTTTTGATTGATAAGGAATCGATCACCAAAACGGCCGACGTTATAAATTCGGAGGATTTTTATAAAGAAGCCCACCAGCTGATTTTTGAAGCCATGCTGGAATTATACGAAAAAAGGGAACCAATCGACCTTTTGTCGCTCTCCAACAGGTTGCGCGAAAAAAATCAGCTGGAAACCGTCGGTGGCCAATCATATATCGCCTCGCTGGCGAACGCCGTGCCAACGGCCAGCAATGTGGTAACTTACGCCACCATCATCCAAAAAAAAGCCACCTTAAGGCGGCTGGGCAAAGCCAGCTCGGATATCGCCGCCTTATCATACAATGAAAGCGATGACGTTGATGAAATTTTGGACAAAGCCGAACAGAAACTTTTTCGGATATCGCAAAAATACCTCAAACAAAATTTTATCCCCATTAAAAATATTTTAACCGAAGCTTTCGACAGAATTGACGAGCTACACCGTGACAAAGGCAAAATCAGGGGCTTAAGAACCGGCTTTACCGATATTGATAACATTTTAGCCGGCTTGCAAAAATCCGATCTGATTATCCTGGCGGCCAGACCGTCGGTTGGCAAAACTTCTTTAGCCATGGATATCGCCAGGCAAGCCGCCCTTAAAGACAAAGCCTCGGTGGGCATTTTCAGCCTGGAAATGAGCAAGGAACAGCTGGTTGACCGCCTGCTCTGCGCCGAAGCCGGCGTTGATCTCTGGCGCATGAGAACGGGCAACCTCTCCGACCGCGACGAAGACGGCGACTTTCCCCGCATCGGCCAGGCCATGGGCGTCTTGTCCGAAGCTTTAATTTTTATTGACGATTCGGCCAGCTCCAACATCATGGAAATACGCACCAAAGCCAGGCGCTTAAAGCTGGAACACGGCCTGGATCTGATCATTATTGATTACTTGCAATTAATGGAAAGCCGCGGCCATGTTGAAAACCGCGTCCAAGAAGTGGCGGAAATCACCAGGGCCTTAAAAGGCATTGCCAGAGAACTGGATATTCCGGTGCTGGCGCTCTCACAGCTCTCTCGGGCCGTGGAACAGTCCAAACCCGCCATCCCTAAACTGGCCCATTTAAGGGAATCGGGCACTATTGAACAGGACGCCGACGTGGTCATGTTTATCTACCGCAAAGCGTCCGACAGAGGCTACCGGCCCGAAGAAATACCCGAGGAAGAAAAAAACATCGCCGAAGTCCATATCGCCAAGCACCGTAACGGCCCCACGGGATTGGTTAAACTTTATTTTCAGGAAAACCAGGCTTCGTTTAAAAATTTAGGCAAAGCCATGGAGATTGAAGAACCGACTTTCTAAATTGTTAAAATTTAAAAATATGACATTATTTTCCAAACTTAACCAAATCAAAGACTTAAAAGAGCAGGCCAAAAGCCTGCAAAATCAATTGTCTCAGGAATCCGTCACCGTGGATAAACACGGCGTTAGCCTGACGATGGACGGCAATCAAAAAATGACCGGCCTGGACATAGGCGCCGAGCTCCTGTCGCCGGAACGCAAAAACCGGCTGGAAGAAACCATTAAAGAGCTGCACGACGAGGCCATTAAAAAAATCCAACGCATTATGGCGGAAAAAATGAGAACCTCCGGCAATTTTAAAATACCCGGATTAAACTAAAATCTCATCAATTAACTGTTTCCTTGATTCTTTGATTTATTGATCCACCTCATGCTACCCGCTTCCATCCAAAAACTTGTTGACCAATTAGACAAACTGCCGGGCATCGGCCCCAAAACAGCCGAACGCCTGGCCTTTTGGTTATTAAAAAAACCCCAGGGCGATCTGGAGGAATTTGCTTTAAGCTTAACCAAGGCCAAAGCCGATCTGATTATCTGTTCGGCCTGCCAAAACTTTTCCCAAAGCGATCCCTGCCCGATCTGCACCGACCCTCAGCGCGACCGCTCCACCTTATGTGTAGTCGCGGAAACTCATGACCTGCAAACCATTGAACGACTTAGGGAATACCAGGGCCTCTACCACGTCCTGGGCGGAACCATTAACCACTTGGAAGGCATCGGCCCCGAGAATCTAAACCTGCAAACGTTGCTTAAAAAAGTCCAACCTGGAAAAATCAACGAAATCATCCTGGCCTTAAATCCGGACATGGAAGGCGAATCAACCTCCATTTATCTGCAAAAACTGCTACAACCGCTTAAGGTTAAAATCACCAAACTAGCCCGCGGCCTGCCTTCCGGTTCCGACATTGAATATGCCGACGAAGTGACTTTGAGCAGCGCCTTAAAAAATCGCAGAGAATTATAAAAGCCTTTTCCCCGTCGTCATTTGCAAACTTCAAAGAAGCAGAGCTTACCCTATGGTTAAACTGGAATTCGTTTAACCAAGAGAGTCTTAACTTAACTGAAAAATGACGTAGTCGGAAAGGCTTTTTGGTTAGCCGATCTTTTCTATCTGCACTTCGGTAAACAACTGCCGATGACCGGCCGCCTTGTGATACCTGGTTTTAGGCTTATACTTGACCACCATGACTTTTGCTCCCCGGCCCTGTGACAAAACTTTAGCCGACACTTTTTTATTTAAAACGGGCTGACCCACTTCCACTTTATCACCATCAGCTATAAGCAAAACCTGGTCAAAATCAAATTTATCGCCTTCATTAACTTTTAACTTTTCGATTTTAACTTTACTCTTTTCAGCGACTTTATACTGCTTGCCGCCGGTTTTAATGACCGCAAATTTCATATAATTGATCATCTTAAAATTCTTAATTACTTATCCAGCATTCTAAAGATTATCCGCATTATAGACAAAAAACGCCTCTCAGTCAAGCCCGGCGACGGTATCGCCGATTTTAAGCCCATGCGCGGCGATCCAGCCGGCTGGAATCTCTAAAACCCGGTTAACCGGCCCGGGCGATTTAAGACGGCTAATCGTGCCGTCAGCCGAAAAAACCGGCACGTTGGCTGAGAGCCCAACAATCCGCCTTTCATTAATCCAGATAAAATCCAAAGGAAAATTCATCTCCTTCATATGAAAATTTCTAAAGTGCGAATCGGCATAGACGAAAAGCATGCCCTGGTCGGCTCCCAGTTCTGTTCTGCCGCCCAAACCTTGGCTCAGCTGGCTCCAAGTTTCCGCCACCTCCACGGTCAGCTTACTGCTGTTGATGGTTAAATTTTTTGTTGACATCATGGTTAAACTGGCACAACCGGTCAATATTAAAATTAAGAATGAGACTAAAAAAAATTTAAAAATGTTTGATTTCATTACTAAATATTGTTAAGATACCTCCAACAATGTTATTTTTACAAACTGGAGAACCCTACCATGCCAATCGCAATGATTGAGTGCGGCTTGACCGTCCTACAACAGGTATTTCCCGATTACTACGTCGGGCTGCTCGAGTTTACTAATCCGGTAGTCCAATCCGAGATCGAAAGAAATATCTCACATTGGGGCTACGATCAAATTCGGATTGCCGATTCGGTCATCGTGACCAAACAACCGGTTACGGCCATGGAGTTCCTGCAGGGCGCTGTTGAAGACGGCTACCTGATATTGCCGGCTACCGCCCTGTTCAACCAGCAGTTGATCAAAGCTTTAATCTACTACAAAATTGCTTTCCGCAGGCAGGATGCTTTAATGATGATAACCTGCGGGGTAATTCTGCATGCCGAGCTGGCAGCCCTGGGTGTTGATGAAGGAAACGTTGAAATCATCTTTAGTGAAATTGAGTCAGGAGCTATGCCCTACCGGAGATCTGGACTTAGGTCTGTACATTACGGTCTCTTTTTTTGTTTCCTGGCGATTATTAAAGCAATGCCAAACATTACCAAGATTAAAACCGCCAAAGACAAAATTTTACCGCTGGTCTGCTGAAAAATCGCTACCGACCCAAAAAGCAAAGTTAAAAAATAAAGCAAAAAAACCGCCTGACGCTGGTTTAAGCCGGCCGCGAGCAACTGAAAATGCAAGTGCTGTTGATCGCCCAAAAAAATCGAGCGTTTTTCTTTGAACAAACGGCGGTAAATCACCCAGGAGACATCCAGAACCGGTATGCCCATAATCAACAGGGTCGTGGCGATCTTGGCCCCGCTGATGATGGCCAGGACTCCCAACATAAAGCCCAAAAAAGTGCTGCCGCCCTCGCCTAAAAATATTTTGGCCGGGTAAAAATTAAAAATCAAAAAGCCCAAAGCCGCGCCGGCCAAAATCAAAGCCAGCAACGATGTGCCCGACTGGTCAACATCCCAAAACAGGCTGACACAAAATAAAATAACCGCCGCGATCACGGTCACGCCGGCCACCAGGCCGTCCAGGCCGTCCAATAATTTAGTGGTGTACATCATGCCCATCAGCCAAAAAAATATTACCAGCGCGGAAAGTAAACCACTGGTAATATTGATCACGCCGCCCAAAGGGTTGGAAATGTATTTTATTTCCAGGCCAAAAGCGACCACGGCTAAAGCCGCCAGTACCGGCCAGAGAATAGACAGATAGGGTTTTAAGCCAAAGCGGTCGTCCAGATAACCGCCGATCATCAGTAAAAAGCCGCCAAGGCCGATGGCCAGCAAATATTGGGGCAAAATCCGACCGTCTAAAATATAATCCCGAAAAACCATAATCAACAACAAAACCGTCAGATAAACCGCCAGCCCGCCCAAAAGGGGTATGGGCCGCTGGTGAATTTTGCGGCCGGCCGAGGGTTTATCGACGATCTGCCGGCTTTCGGCGAATTTTTTTACCAAAACCGTCAGTATCAAGCCAACCATCAAAGCCCCCAAAAAAGGCAAAACATAATGTAAAAAAATAACTTTATCCATAATGGCGGTCTAAATAAGATTGCAGGATATACATAGCGGCCACCGCGTCGTCCTTGCCCAGGCGTTCTGCCTGAACCGTGGATAATCGCTCGTCTTCGGTAACCACTTTTACCCCGGTCTTTAATTTAAGATCAGCGACAAAGATTTTTACTTCCCTGGTTTGTTCCGTTTCCCCGCCTTTCATGGATAACGGCCAACCGACGACGACGACAGTAATCTCTTCCGAGCTAATTAACTGCCAGATCCTGGGCAACAAATCATCAAAGGCGACCGTCTCTAACGGGACGGCCGTTTTTGTTTCCGAATCGGCCAGCGCCAAACCAACCTTGCTCCGGCCATAATCAATACCCAATAATTTTGACATAATGTTTAAGTCTGAGGACAAGAATCAACAAATCATGAAACATGCCCACCCGCCACCACGGCGAGTCGGGCGGGTAACTCTTAAACGGTTATGGTTTGGCAGCTGTTTTTAGTGACCACTACCGTATCCTCAAAATGAGCCGATAAGCTACCGTCAATCGTGGTAATATCCCAACCGTTGGCGCTGACTTTAATATCGGGACTGCCGACATTGACCATCGGCTCAATGGCAATAACCATGCCCTCCTGAAATTTTGTGCCTTCGCTCGGCCGGCCATAATTAGGGACCCTGGGCTCTTCATGAACCTCATAGCCCACGCCATGACCGACCAGCTGCCTGACAACGGAAAAACCGTTCTTTTCCACGTACTGCTGCACGGCATAACCAAGGTCGCCGATGGTCCTGCCCGGCTTAATCTGGGCTTTGGCGATGGCTAAAGCGCGGCGGGTGACTTTAACCAGCCGCTTGGCCTCTGTGGAAGTTTTGCCGGCGATAACTGTGCGGGCCATATCCGTGCACAGGCCCTCATACCAGATACCGCAATCAATGCCGATAATATCGCCTTCATTTATGACTTTTTGACGGGGGATGCAATGCACGATTTCTTCATTAACCGAGGTGCATAAAACAGCCGGATAAGGAGGTTCGCCAAAATTTAAAAATGAGCCCTCAACCCCCCGCTGTTTCATCAGCGATCTGGCTAAATCCTCCAAGTCCTGGGTGGTTAACCCGGGTTTTACGGCTTGCGATAATTGCCTGACTATCGCAGCTAAAATCCGGCCGCCGGCAGCCAGCTTGTGAATCTCGGCTGGAGTTTTTATGGTTATATCTGACATTGGATCAAGGATACTAGTTATAAAAAATAATCAAATAACGACTGGCAAACTTATTTTACGGTAAATAAGAAAAAATGAAAAATATTTAAAATTCGTAATTTACGGTTGATGGTTTTTTATACCTTGTTTTTTATCGCTTATTATATAATTCCTAACTTATTGAATATCTCCGTCGTGACATCCGCAATCGGCGGCCGGCCGTCAATGGCCATAAGTTTGCCCTGCAACTGATAATACTTTTTTAACGGCTCCGTCTGTTGATGATACTGTGCCAAACGCTTATTAATGACAGGCTCTGTGTCGTCTTGTCGGATGATTAAAGTGGCCTGGCATTTATCACATTGATTTTGGACTTTGGGCGGATTGAATTTAAGATGATAAATAGTGCCGTCAACCGGACAGGACCGCCGGCCGCCTAAACGCATTAACGACTCCTCATCGCTGATCCAAACTTCCAGAACCTGATCAATGTTAACCACACGGTCCAAAGCCTCGGCCTGAGCGATGGTTCTGGGATAACCATCTAAAATAAAACCTGCTCCAGCATCGCTTTGCTCCAGCCGGTCTTTAATCATCTTGATGGTCAGATCATCCGGCACCAGTTTTCCTTGATCAATATAGTCTTTGGCCAGGCGGCCTAACTCAGTTTGACTTTGTATCTGGTTTCTAAAAATATCGCCGCTGGAAATATGCGGCACTTTGAGTTTAGCGGATAAAACTTCCGCCTGGGTACCCTTGCCCGAGCCTTGAGGGCCGAAAATAATCAATTTCATAAATTAAATCGTCAGTTACGTGAACTTATTATATCACTCAACGATAATTTAAACAATCACCAAATCGTGGCCACCGCTTTTTTAAAATGGCTAAAATTAGCCCAATTTTAAACTTATCCACAAAAATAATCTTGACAAAATAAGACGGACGCTGTACTATTGTACTATTACACTATTGTAATATGAAAACTTACAACGAAGCTAATTGGGACATTATGGAGGTTTTGGCTAAAATCACAGATAGAAAAACAATGTCTTTATTTTTAAAGGATTTGCTTACCCCCCAAGAATTTGAGGAAATTCACCACCGCTGGCAAATTATAAAACTACTAAATAAAACCGTGACTCAGAGGGAAATAGCTAAAAAATTAAACGTTTCCATCGCCACCATTACCCGTGGCTCACGCGCTTTAAAGAATCACAAGGGCGGCTTCAATAAAATTCTAAAATCATCAGAGTATTATGACTAACTTACAAAAACACCTTTGTTGGTGGCGCCAGGTTAACTTTATAAACATGAAAGGTTTTTTTGGCTACATTATCTAAAGACAATATTTTATAGTGTTTCTAAATAATCCTTCCAGACGAAGGATTTTTTCGTACCTACCAACAACCAACAGGAGAATATATGTTGAGATGCTTACAAAACTCATCTAGCTAGTTTCTTAAGATAATATTTGATAAACATTAAATGACAGAATCCTTGATAAGTAGCGGTTCTTTTTTCCATGAATCGGTCAACTCGGCGGTTGTTATTAAGCCAATTAATGCTTCTTTCAACTTTCCATCTTTGCCGGCTGTACTTCTTTTCTTTTAATTCCGATTTGGTAATGTTCTTCCTGTTGTTCTGGCGCCTGATGAGACAGGGTTGAATCTGGCGTTGCCTAAGTTCTTTTCTGAATTTGTCGTCATCGTAGCCTTTATCAGCACCTAATCTCTTGGGCCTTCTAATTTTTCCTCTAACCGTTATTTGATCGACTGTCTTTAAGGCGAATTTTTGATCATGATGGTTAGCCCGGCCGCAGATAATGGCCAAGGGATTGCCTTGACTGTCAATCACAATATTGCGTTTTAGCCCGTTTATCTTATGTTTTCCCGTATAACCGACGTGTCTTTTGCCCCTTTTTTAGACTTAACATCACTGGCGTCAAGGTAAGCATTGCGCCAATGCAGGATACCCTTTTTGTCAGCTTTATGCTTCAGTTCTTCAAAGATTTTCTTAAAGGTTCCGTCGTTGACCCATTTAATGAATTGCCGGTAACTAGTTACATAAGATACGCCATAATCATGAGGTAAATCGCGCCAACGGCAGCCAGTGGAAAGCACGTAAAGCATGCCATTAACTACTTCATAGGGATCGGCCGGCGGTCGGCCTGTCTTTCTACGTTGCCGCCTGATTAATGGCTCAATTAACAAGAATTGCTTCTTGGTGATGTCTGATGGATACGATTTTCTTTGATTTTTGTTTTGATGTTTCATAAGGATACAAGTTAAACTTATACCCTTATTTTACACCAAAATTAGTTTTGTAACCATCTCAT
>Ga0208373_1001708_pt1 | contig 27686 bp, 18 predicted proteins | sample RifOxyC2_FD_184036 | JGI IMG/M metagenome (GOLD analysis project Ga0208373, IMG submission 184036) | Soil microbial communities from Rifle, Colorado - Rifle Oxygen_injection C2 (SPAdes) | ecosystem: Environmental > Terrestrial > Deep subsurface > Rock core/Sediment | place: Rifle, Colorado... | reverse complement strand
CCGGTAACATTAATCCCTAGTTTCTTGGCTTCTGCCACCGCCGGGGCAATTATTTTCTTTTCTTCCTGGCCGAATAGCCCATTTTCTCCCGCGTGAGGGTTAAGCCCGGCCACGGCAATCCGCGGGGCTGTCCCCCGCAGGTGGGTGAGAGTTTTATGGGCCAACTTTAATAGCTGGACAAGTTTTTTCCTGTTCAATAATTTTGGGACCCGCTGCAGCGGGACATGGATGGTGGCCAGCATAATCCAGAGCCGGTCGGAGACAAACATCATGGCGTACTCTTTGGCTTTGGTGCGAGCGGCCAAAAGCTCGGTATGTCCTTGATAATGATAACCAGCCAGGCGGATGGCCTCTTTGCTGATCGGCGCGGTAACGAGGGCGGAAATCGCTTTGGCTTGGGCGAGGGCGATCCCTTTTTCCAAATATTCCATGGCCGCCTTGCCCGCCAAACGGTTAACCTTTCCCATGGGGATTTTGTTCGGATCGGCATTATTGAGGTCGATGAGATCGATTGAGTTGGGCAAAAATTGTCCTTCAGCCGGCGAACTGATCGGATTGATTTCTAAATTACGGATTTTGGCGGTTTTCATGGCTTGGCGCAAGGCGCGACGGTCCCCAATCACCAAGGTTCGAGCATATTTTCTGGCCTCACCAGAGGCAAAAACTTTTGCGCAAATTTCCGGGCCGATCCCGGCCGGGTCACCCATGGTGATGGCAATGAGCGGTTTGGTCATTATTGGTAGCGGATGCCGGCCTGGCGAAGCCGATTGATAGCTTCGGTAATCCGTTCTTCGGGGGCGACCAGCGCGGCGCGGACATAACCTTCGCCCAGGTCGCCAAAAGCGGTTCCGGGAGAGACAACCACCCCGGTTTTTTCGATCAGGTGCATAGTAAATTCACTGGCATCAAAACCCTGTGGAATAGGCAGCCAAACGTACATGCTCCCCTTGGGTTTTTTAAGCTGCCAACCTAGGGAATTGAGCCCGTCGACAAAAAGGTCGCGCCGGCGTTGATAAGTTTGGCGGACTTTTTCGATATAGGCCGATTCGTCCATGGTCATGGCGGTGATGGCCGCTTTTTGCACGGCCGTGAAAAGGCCGTAATCAAGATTAGTCTTTATTTTACGCAAAGCTTCAATTATTTGCCGATTACCGACGGCAAAGCCGCAACGCCAGCCGGGCATGCCAAATGTTTTTGACATCGTGTGGTATTCAATGGCAATATCCTTGGCGCCCGGGATCTGAAAGATCGAGGTCGGTTTTTGCCCTTCGAAATATATTTCGGCGTAGGCAAAATCAGAGACCAAGAGGATTTCGTATTTTTTACAAAAAGCGACAACTTCGGCCAGAAATTCTTTGGGGGCAATAGCGGCGGTTGGGTTGCTGGGATAGCTGATAATCATCATTTTAGCCCGGCGGGCCAAATCAGGGTCAATAGTCTTCAGGTCGGGCAAAAAATTATGTTTGTCCGTGGTGGGGAGTGGGATCGGCTCGCCGCCAGCCAGGATCGTCCCGCGAAAATGAGCCGGGTAAGCAGGCATCGGGACAAGCGTGATATCGCCCGGATTAATAAAGGCAAAAGCCAGGTGTACGACCCCTTCTTTGGAGCCGATCAGGGTAACGACTTCGTGTTCCGGATCGATGTCGATGTTGTATTGGCGTTTGCACCAGCTGGTAACGGCGTGTTTAAATTCCGGGGCTCCCTCAAAAGAAGGATAGCGGTGGTTTTCCGGGTGTTTGACCGCTTCAACCAGCGCCTCAATGACTTCTGGCGGTGGCGGAATATCGGGATTCCCCATTCCCAGATCAATCAAGTCGGTCCCTTTGGCCGCCTGGTCGGCCTTGACCTTGTCCAGTTGGGCAAAGACATAAATCGGTAATTTTAATAATCTATCAGCTTGTTGAAAATTTTTCATTTTAATATTCTAGCCGCGTGATATGAGCTTCTGACAAATGGCCCGGCAAAAACATCTTGTAAGCCAAGTGCCAGGCCAAAATCACGATATTGCTCAAATTCTTCCGGAGGGACAAACCTGACCGGCGGCAGGTGCGCCCGAGACGGGGGTAAATATTGTCCGATGGTCACCAGATCGCAGCCGGCGGCTTTAAGATCTTGTAAAACGGTTTCAATTTCTGCCCGACTCTCTCCTAATCCTACCATAAAACCGCTTTTAGTGTAAACGACCTGGCCGGAATTTTTTGCCCGGGAGATCAAGGCCAGGGAGCGCGTGTAACTGGCTTGTGGCCGGATGGTCGGGTAAAGGCGGGGGACGGTTTCTACGTTGTGGTTGAGGGTAAAGGGCTTGGCTGCCAAGACAACCTCAAGATGTTCCAGAAAATCAGGGATTAAAACCTCAACCTGCGAGATATGGCTGACCGCCTTGATGACTGCGGCAAAATGGTCGGCGCCGCCATCAGGCAAATCGTCCCTGGTCACTGATGTAATGACTGTGTAGGCTAGGCCCAATTTTTTAACTGCTGCGGCAATGGCGGCCGGCTCGTTAGGGTCAATAGCTTTTGGGCTCCCTTTTTTAACGCCACAAAACGCGCATGAACGTGTGCAGATATCTCCCAAGATCATAAAAGTGCAGGTTTTTTGGGCAAAGCATTCTCCCAGGTTGGGGCACTTGGCCTCTTCACAAACAGTATTAAGGGAACTATCTTGCAAAAGGGTCCGCAGTTGACGGAGTTGGGGGATTTTTGGCGCTTTTTTGAGCAACCACTCTGGCAGCCGGGACATGATTATATCGTCTGGAGGAGTTTTTCCATCCGCTCCCGATTGATGGCATAGGCAATTGCCTGATCCCTGGTAATGGCGTTATTTTTTACCAAGTCCCTTAAAGATCCATCCATGGATTGCATCCCTTCTTTGATCCCGACCTCCATGATGGAATAAATATCCTGGGTGGAACCTTTTCGGACAATATTGCGCACTGCCGGATTGACGACCAGGACTTCATAAGCTCCGACCAGGCCGCGTCCATCGCTCCGGGGAATTAATTGTTGGGACAATAAGCCCTGCAGGGTCAGGGATAATTGTGTCCTGACTTGCGGTTGCTGATGCGGCGGGAAGACGTCGATAATGCGGTCAATGCTTTGGACCGCGTCCTGGGTGTGCAGGGTAGAGATGACCAGATGGCCGGTCTCGGCCGCTGTTATGGCCATTTGGACCGATTCCAAATCGCGCATTTCGCCGATCAGGATGACATCCGGGATTTGTCGCAGCACCCTTTTAAGCGCCTCGCCAAAACTGTTGGTGTCAAAGCCGACTTCGCGCTGTTCGATCACCGACTTTTTGGGTGAATGGACAAATTCGATCGGATCCTCGACGGTTATAATATGGCAGGGCCGGGTGGCATTGATCAGGTCGATCATGGCTGCCTGGGTTGTAGATTTTCCGCAGCCGGTCGGCCCGGTCACTAGAATCAAACCCCTTTCCAGCGTTGTAAAGGTTTTAACAATGGCTGGAAGTTTTAAATCGTCCAGCGAAGGGATCTCTTTGGGAATCCGCCGGATAGTCCCGGCAATTGAGCCGCGTTGGAAATGAAGGTTGATACGATAACGGCTCAAATCGTCTTCGTATGATGTGTCCAGCTCTTTTTCCTTCTTAAATTCGTCCAACTCTTCTTTTGTCACGATAGCCGAAAGCAACCCCTCAACATCAACCGGGGTTAATTTGGTTTCCGATATTTTGACCAGATGGTTATTGATCCGTAAGCAAGGCGGATTGTTGGCGACTAATAAGAGGTCTGAAGCCTTATTTTTGTTTAATTCGACGAGTAATGTCCTGATATCCATTTTTGCTCCTTTTATCACAAAATTGACTTGAGGTTGAGCCTACTATATAATTTCTCTCACTTTATGTCAATCAGCCTCTTTATTGTCGGCACAATCATTGGCAGTTTTTTAAATGTTTGTATTTATCGTCTGCCGCGCGGCGAGTCGGTGGTCTGGCCGGCTTCGCATTGTCCAAAGTGTGGACGATCGTTAGCGGTCTGGGAACTGCTCCCGTTAGTGAGCTATTTATTTTTATTGGGCCGCTGCCGCCAATGTCACCAGACGATCACCTGGCGGTATCCGGCGGTGGAATTGCTGACTGGCCTCTGGCTCCCTTTTCTTTGGCTGGTAACAATGGGTAATTGGCTGGACTTTGGTTTTCTGGCCATATTTACGCTCTCTTTGATGGTGGTGTTTTTTACCGACCTGGAAACGCAATTAATTCCCGACTGGCCAATTGGGCTGGCTACTGCGGCTGGACTGATTTATCATTTTTTCTTTGGTTATGCGCCCGCTGGTTTGTGGTATGGTGGCGGTTTTTTCTCCGCGCTCCTGGGGATGCTGGCCTGTTTTTTATTGCTTGGCCTGATTGGCGAGATGGGAAAAAAATACTTTCACAAAGAGGGGATGGGTGAGGGAGACCTTTATTTGGGATTGGCTTTGGGGGCATATCTTGGCTGGTTGGGTGGGATTTTGGCAATATTTTTGGGCAGCCTGATAGCTTCAGCTTTTTTGTTGATCTTGTTGTTAGTGGGTAAGGTTAAGCTTGGCCAATATGTCCCCTTTGGGCCGGCGCTGGTTTTAGGTGGACTGCTCGTCCTTTTTTGGGGCAACCGGCTGGTTGCCTGGTACCTTTCATGGCTGATGTGATAAACTCTAAAGCAATGAAAAGGCTTGCCCTGCTGGTATTTGTTGGCTTTTTGTTGTACTTCCTTTTTTCCATCCGCCAAGTTATAATTGATCAACAGCTTTTGCTCAGGGAAGAAAAAGAGACCAAGCAAAAGCTCTCTAGCCAGCAGGTCTATTTGGCGGCCTTGAAAATGCGCATCAGCGGCATAAAAAATGAGGACCGCATCGAGGAATTGGCCCGGACCAGGCTGGGCCTGATTAAAAAGGGCGAAGTGGCATTTAAAGTAATCAATTAAAGCTGGAGGTGAAAAAAGTTTGCCGATAGATATCGGTTCAGAAATAGAAGGCAAGGTTACCGGTTTGGCCCCCTTTGGCGCATTCATCGAACTGCCGGAAGCCCAGGTTGGCTTGGTTCATATTTCCCAAATTTCCGACTCATATGTCACCGATATCACAAAACATTTGCGTGTTGGTGATATTGTTAAGGTGCGCGTTCTGGGAATAGCCAAAAATGGCAAATATGATCTTTCCATTAAACAGGTGGGAAAAACCGTCTGGCAGCAAAAACCGCGAAAAACAAGGGAAGAGGGTGGGCGTCCACAACCAGGGACCTTTGAAGATAAAATTACCAGCTTCCTGAAGCAGAGCGAAGAAAAACTGCAGGACGTGAAGCGTAATTTAGAATACAAACAGGGCGGCCGCAAGAAAAAGTTTGGTTAATTCCCTCTTTTTTCCTTTCATGCCCAGGTGGCGGAATTGGTAGACGCAAGGGACTTAAAATCCCTCGGCTGCATAAGCCATGCCGGTTCGATTCCGGCCCTGGGCAGAACCCTTAGAGCAAATTAGATAAAAAACTGGGGGTGACTTCCAGAAGTTGCGCGGTGGTCTCGCGGTTGTGGCCGGTCTCTTCGTAAACAGTCCGCGCATAGGCCCGATCAAAGGCCGACAAATAATCAGTCCCTTCGGCATTAAAGGTTCCCCGCAAAAGCATATCCAGCGGAAGAGCTGAATTTTCAATTTGTTCAGCGCTTTGTGTTAAGGCCAGCCTGGCGATTACGGCCCGCAATTGAGAAAAATTTCCCGGCCAAGGATAATTGCTTAAGGTTTCTTCGGTTTCTTTAGAGATCTTTTTGTATCCCCGGCCATATAGTTGGCTGTATTCATCCAGTAATTTTTTAATTATCAGGGGAATATCAACGGCCCGCTCACGCAGGGCGGGAATCAGCAGCCGATCAACGGGAAAGGCTTCACTTAATTCAGTTGTGAATGTCGGCTGGGTTGTTGCCCCGATTAGCCTGGCTTCAATATTTTGCAGAGAAAGCAACAGGTCTTTAGGTAACAGCTCAATATTATTGATGAATAATGTTCCGCCTCGGGCTTGTTCGATCAAGCCAAGTGATTTGTCCAGTTCAGCGACAGTTGTCCCTCCTCCCTGGCCAAATAATTTTATTTTAATCAAGGCAGCCGACAGGGTGGGGGAGAGATCGATGGCAGCATAGGGACGTGTAGCCCGCGGGCTCTTTTGATGGATAATTCTTGAGATAGTCCCTTTTTCAGTGCCAACCTCACCCAGCAGCAAAACCGGGGTGCTTTTATGGGCCAGGTTGTCAATTTGCTGGTTTAATTCTTTCAGTTTGTCGCTTTGTCCGACCAGGTGGGCGGTTTTTTTCCCCAGCTCGGCTGACAGCTCCAGGCGGCGCAGGATATTCTCGCTCATTTTAAGGACGGCATTGATATCAAATGGTTTGATTAGATAATCGCGGGCTCCCAGTTTAATGGCTTCGCTGGCCTTTTGCATATCATTAACAGCCGTGACCATGACGACTTCAAGTTTGGGGTCAAGCTCTTTGAGCCGTTTGAGGGTCTCCAGGCCGTTCATCCCTGGCATACGGATATCAAGAAAGGTGAGGTCGACTTTGGTGTCGGTAACAGTTTTGAGCGCCCCTTCTCCCGAGGCGGCGGTCAGGACCTTATACTTCCCATCCAGGATCAGGTTAAATGATTCCCGGATAGATAATTCATCATCAACGACTAAAATGTTATGCATTTGTAAATCGGTCAATAATTACCAGGGCCTGTTTTTTTAATTGGGCATCGGACATGATTGCCCGGCTGATAGTGGTCACCATGTTGGCGGTGCCTTTGGCTGCCACCAGCGACGGGCCAAATTCAGCGGCCAGCGCCAGCTTAACTATCTTGGTTACTGATTGTTCGATGGAATCATCCTGGGCCAATTCATTCCCCAGGGCTTTTTCAAAGAGCGCCAGTTTGGTGAGCTCTTCCTTTTTTAGGCTTTCCCGGCTTTCGGTGCCTAAAATAATCGGCAAGAGGTCTCGTGGCGGGGTCCAGTCCTGCTTACGAATCTGTGTTTTCATTGTTATCACCTCTACACAAGTAGTAGCAAGTTTATTGCCACGCTCAATGAGCAAATTTAGCACACTGATGTGTGCAAATCAAGGCAATAACGCACTAATGGGTGAGCCGTTTTTCGATCTGGCGGAGGGTGTTCCGGTGGATGCCCAGCAGTTTGGCGACCTTGGTTTTTTTGCCTCCGCTCTTGGCAAAGGCCTGGCGAATGAATTCAGCTTCAAATTTACGCACCGCCTCATGCAAGGAGCCCTGGCGATAAGCTTCGGCTTTCCGGGTGTCGGCCGCAATTTCTGTCGGGAGCTTTTCTGTGCCGATATAATGTCCTTTGGTCAATACGACCAGCCGTTCGATCAGGTTTTCCAGCTCCCGGACATTTCCCGGCCAGTCATAGGCCAGCAAGAGCGGCAGCACCTCTTTCCGCATCCCTTTGATTTTGCGATTGAATTCACGGTTATATTTTTCCAGGAAATGGTTGACCAGCAAGGGGACATCTTCCTTGCGATCGCGCAGCGCTGGGATATGGATGGGGATAACATTAAGGCGATAAAATAGGTCTTCACGAAAAAGCTTGTTTTTGACGGCGGTCTTGAGATCAGAATTGGTGGCGGAAATGATCCGGACATTAATGGCGATCGGTTTGCCGCTGCCCACCCGCTCAATTTCCCGCGCCTGAATGGCCCGCAACAACTTGGCCTGCATGGATAAGGGGAGGGTGCCGACTTCGTCAAGGAACAGGGTGCCGCCATTGGCAATTTCAAATTTGCCGATCTGTCTGTCGACTGCTCCGGTAAAGGAGCCCCTTTCATGGCCGAAAAGTTCTGACTCGAGCAGGTTTTCCGGGATGGCGGCGCAGTTAACGGCAACAAAAAGATTTTCTTTGCGCGGGCTTAAATTGTGGATTGCCCGGGCGACCAATTCTTTGCCGGTGCCCGATTCGCCGGTAATCAGGACGGTGGCCGAGCTGGCAGCTACATCGGTGATAACAGTAAAAATTTCATTAATAACCGAGCTTTTGCCGATAATCTTTTCAAATTGGGCTTCTTTTTCGATCAGGCGCTTGAGAAAGAAATTTTGCTGGGCCAGATGTCTTTTTTCCAAGACATTGGCCACCTGCTCTTGCAGCGTGTTGATGTCAAACGGCTTAGTGATGTAGTCATAAGCTCCATTGCGGATGGCTTCGACTGCCTTGCCGACGGTGATCACCGCCGTGATCATGATGACTTCTATCGATTCGTCGATCCCTTTGATCAGTTTGAGGATTTCCAGGCCGTCAATTTCGGGCAACCGGACATCAAGCAGGACTAAGTCAATTGCTTCTTGGCGGACGATTTTCAGGGCTTCTTTGCCTGTGCCGGCTAAATATACTTGATAGCGATCCTTAAGGAGCATTTGCATGGAATCGCGCATGCTCTTTTCGTCATCAACCACCAGAATTTTAGCTTTAGCTATCATGGTTTTCTTCTGTCTCCGGCCGGCCCAAGTTTGAGCTCCTGCCGGTAAAAGGCCACGGTCCGTCTGGTGATCTGTATGCCACGCTCTTGCAACTGTAACGTTAACTGTTCATCGGTCAACGGGTCATGTCCAGCTTCGTTTTTAATTAATTCCACGATCAGCGATTTGGTCTTGGCGACCGTTGCCCCCTTGGGCCCGCGCGGGCATAATAATTTTAGCGGAAACAACCCCTGTGGCGTCTGGATATACTTTTCCGCTACTGCCCGCGAAATTGTGGACGGATGCAGGCCAAACTCATCAGCCAAGCTTTTCTGGGTCAGCGGCTGCAGCCAAATCAACCCTTGTTTCAAAAAGGCCTGCTGAGAGTCAATTATCTTTCGGACAATCTTTTCTAAAGTTTCACCTCTTTTTTGGAAATCTTCCAATAATTCCTTGGCCCGTTTGAGGCGCTCTTTTAAAAAGTTCTTGGTCTTGGCGTCAGTTTTGGGGTCTTCAAGCATTTTTTGGTAGGTTCTGGAAATGGTGATAGACGGGCCATAGCGTTTTTCCAGGTTGGTGACAACAAAACCCTTTGCGGTCTGGTCAATCGCAAAAGAGGGGATGACCATTCTGCTTTCACCGCCGAAATTCGCGCCGGGGTAGGGGTTAAGGTTGTTGTGGATGAAATTGGCAATTTCCTTGACCCCTTTTTCGTCCAGGCCAAGGGCCGTCGCGATCTTTTGGTATTGTGCCTGTTCCAAGTCGGTCAGGTGGTTTTCAATAAATTGCTGCAAAATATGGCGCAATTGCTCATGGTCAAAATCATAGGCTGCAACCTGAATAAGCAAACATTCTTTCAGGTCGCGGGCAGCGACCCCTTCCGGTTCAAATTGCTGGATGACTTTGAGGACCTTGTCGACTGTGGGTCGGGAAACGTCAAAGTCCTGCATGATCTTGTCACGCAGCAACGGATAGCCGACCAGGTAGCCATGATCATCGATGTTGGCAATCAGCTCTTTGGCGATCAAAGCGTTTTTATCTTCGAGTTCAGAGTTTTCCACCTGCTCCAGTAAAAAATCTTCCAGGTTTTTGTCAACACGGGCAAAGTTCTTTAATCCGGGCAACTCGGAAAAGTCAGTTTCATTTTTTATTTTTTTATCCGAGGTCAGGTATTGCAGCATGGCCACATATTCATCCTGGCGCTCGACCTCCAGCATGACATTGTCTTCCGACTCTTTGACTATTTCGTGGACCAGTTCCAGGTAGGGTAGATTGAGGATCTTGAGCATTTGAATGACACGGGGGGCAAGATATAAATCCAGGCTTTGCGACAAATTAGCTTGTAGGCTTAAATCTATCATAAAAAAATATAGCGGGGGTGGGATTTGAACCCACGGCCTTCAGGTTATGCGTACCACTTCGGTTTGCACCGCCTCCCGAGGGAAGGGGAGTTTGTGGTCTGGACTATATCTTTTCCGACTTTATCGGAACCTGCCGTCTAGTCTCTACACCTTTCCGCCTTCGGCGGACTTGGCTCGGTATTACCACCCTCTTAATCAGAAAGAGGCTTCACCGAATTTGACAGGATTCTCCTCAAGTGTTACCACTAGAGGCGCCCAGCTTGGACAACAAATCCCAACGTTCCCTGTACTCATTTGCCCGGGGCTGGCGCTGTCTTTTTACCGATTCAACCAGACAAACCGTACTGCCGTACCGGTTAAAGACTGCAGCGGGCAAGATGTAGAACACGGGTCCCTCGTCGATGTAGATAATTGCGAAGTCAAAATCATTGCTGCCGTAACGTACTCGCCGCATTACCCGCCTGTTGGTCTTTGTTCTGCGAACATCAACAGCAAAATAGTCTTTTGCTTTGACATACCAGGCGCTTTTCACTTGGATGCGGAGGAGTCTTCCGCAGAGGTCGAGAGCTAAATCGTAGGGGAGTCTGTCTCCGACCGGATTTAGTACTCTGAAGCCTCTTCGAAGCAACTCTGTTACGGTGGCTGACTCGGCAATATCCGCTTTGAGCTTTGTGTCCGTTGAGCCTGACGAGCTACCAGGCTGCTCCACCCCGCGATATCTTCGCCATGGTATCATGTTCCAAAATGATATGCAAGATTATTACCACGCTCAATCGGGAAAAAAATGACGAAAAACAGCCGATTACGAAGGTTCGCAACAGGGATTGATTATCTCAACCGCTTTTCCAGGCCGTTTAACTCCGCTTTCATCTCTTTGGGCAGGGTTTTGCCAAAAGTCTTGAAAAAAGCATCAACCGAGGCGGCCTCATCTTTCCAATCCTGTCTGTCGATGTGGAAAAGCTTTTGCAGGTTTTCCCGCGGGATGCGCAGGCCGGTCAAGTCGATATCGTTTTCATGCGGGACAAACCCGATGGGCGTTTTGACCGCCTCAACTTCGTTTTTGCAGCGGCTGATGACCCATTCCAGTACGCGCAGGTTTTCTCCGAATCCCGGCCAAAGGAAATTCCCTTCATCATCTTTACGGAACCAATTGACGTTAAATATTTTTGGCGGGTTGGCCATCTTCTTCCCCATTTCCAGCCAGTGTTTAAAATATCGTCCCATGTTATAACCGCAGAAGGGGAGCATGGCCATCGGATCGCGACGGACCTCTCCTTGTTTACCAAACTGGGCGGCGGTCCGTTCAGACGCCATGGTTGCCCCGACAAATACCCCATGCTGCCAGTTGAAGGATTCGTAAACCAGCGGGGCCAACCTGGCCCGGCGGCCGCCAAAGATAATAGCGGAAATTGGCACGCCGTGGTGGTGCTCAATCCTGTTGGAAATCGACGGGACATTCATGATCGGGACCGTAAAACGGGCGTTTGGGTGAGCCGCTAAAATCGGCTGCCGGTTTTCGTCAACCTGTCCCGGTTTCCAGGGTTTTCCCTGCCAATCAAGGCCGGTCGCCGGCACGGGCGGATCTCCCCCTTCCCACCAGACAGTTCGGTCCTTCTTGAGCAGCACATTAGTGTAAATAGTGTCCTTTTTGATGGCAGTCATAATGTTGGGGTTGGTTTTGGTATTTGTTCCCGGGGCCACGCCAAACAGGCCGTTTTCCGGGTTGATCGCCCAAAGCTTGCCGTCGGTGTCAATTCTCATCCAGGCAATATCATCGCCGACAGTCCAGATACGATAACCTTTTCTCCGCAAACCCTCGGGCGGCAGGAGCATGGCTAGGTTGGTCTTGCCGCAGGCACTGGGAAAAGCCGCGGCGATATAGCCGACATATCCGGAGGGATCCTCGATCCCCATGATCAACATATGTTCGGCCATCCAGCCTTCCTTTTGTCCCAAGAAACTGCCGATGCGCAGTGAAAGGCATTTTTTCCCCAGCAGAACATTGCCGCCATAACCGGAACCAACGCTCCAGATGGTATTATCTTCCGGGAAATGGAGGATAAGGCGGCGATTGACATCTAATTGTTCTTTGCTGTGCAGGCAGCGGGTAAAATCTCCGTCTTTATTTTCCAGCAGATCAAGGACCGGCTGGCCGATTCTGGTCATGATCCGCATATTAAGGACGACATAAATACTGTCAGTCAGCTCAACGCCGATTTTGCTGAACGGGGAACCGACCGGTCCCATGGAAAAGGGGATTACATACATGGTCCGGCCCTTCATGGAGCCTTTGAAAATGTCGGCGGCTTTTGCATAGGCTTCTTTGGGCGGCAGCCAATTATTAGTCGGGCCGGCATCTTCTTTTTTAGCCGTGCAGATATAGGTCAGATGTTCTGTCCTGGCGACATCGTTGCCGGCGGTGCGATGATAAAAACAGCCGGGGAGCTTTTTAGGGTTGAGCTTGATCAATTCGCCGGTTTTGCAGGCTTGTTTTTCCAGACGGGATTTTTCTTCATCCGATCCGTTGACCCAGACTATTTTGTCCGGCATGCAAAGTTCGGCGCATTCCCGGACCCATTTGGCTAATTCCTTGTGTTTTGTCATGTTTGGCTCCCCTTAATAAATTGGAAGCAGCGGATTTAACCGGCTTGCTTCCAACCAGGATTATAACAAATATTTATTGTCTAATCGAGCCTTATTTTATGGCAGCTGTCCGCCTGAAGGGGGGCTGCCAGAGGGAGGTTGCCAGCCTGATGGAGGTACCCAGCCCGACGGAGGGACCCAACCTGACGGAGGTAGCCAACCGGATGAATATTGTATACCACTGGGTGGGACAAAGCCGGAGCCAAATTGCACGCCGCTGGGCATGATAAAGCCTGAACTGAACTGCACTCCGCTTGGCAGCGTATAGCCGGATTGGAAATTGACGCCACTAGGCAAGATGAAACCAGAAGGCATCCCGACATTGGTTGGGAAGATGAACCCGGAAGCAAAATTAATTCCGGAGGGCAGGGTAAATTGCCCTTCGAATGAGGCCTGCGGCGGCAGGTACATGCCGCTAAGAAAATTATTGAAACCGCTGGCAAATGTTACGCCGGACGGAAGCATTCCGGAAGTCTGCCAACTAGCTCCGCTAAATGAGGCATTGGGCAGAAAGGTAGTCCCCGAGGGGAGGTTTCCGGCCAGGGCATCTGGGATTGGGCAATTAAAATTGATCCCCGAGAAACTTGCCAAGTTATTGTTATAGCCGGTGAAAAAACCGGCATTCATCGCTTCCCCGCTGAACTGTACGCCGCTGGGCAGACCGCTTTGTAAGACGGGAAAATTGGTGAAACCACTGTAATCGGTCTTGAAGGTGACGTTGGGGGGATAGTAGGCAGTGGCTGCCAGGGTGGAAACTTTGGTCTGGAATTCGACCAGATAATTGAGGTAAGCGGATTTACCGGCAGAATTGCTGCTGGCATCATATTCGCTTTGGAACTTACTGGCCATGTTTTCAATCATTTCCTGTTCGATTTCGGCCAGCGTCTTCCCGCTGTTTGTAAAAGTCAGTTGGGGAATATTGCCCGAAGCAATTGTGCCGACGACCGGTTTAAGGTTGGAATATAGAGAAGCTATCAACTGAACCGCTTGGGCCTTGTCTTCGGCCGAAAGTGTCGTGGCTTGTGTCAAGCAATTGCCAACTTTTTCCAATAATTTTGCTTTAACCTGGCTGACTAGCATAGCTGATCCGGCATCGAGAGTGGCCACTGTCCCCGGCTGGCCTAGCCCTTCAACCATCAGGGTATTACTGCCCGAACTGTAGATGGCTTTGATTAACAAGTTGCCGGAGGGAAGGGTTCCGTTCTGCTGGGCAAGGGAGAGGTCAAGCTGATATGTTCCGTCGATCGGTGAGACAGCGGCTGTGGCAATGCCGCTCACCGGCAGATCGGTTACCGGATCATAAACCTGGACATAGGTCCCTTGGGGCGGCGGCGAATCAGAGACGCCATCGTCCGAAGCCAAAGTTTTTATCCCCAGGCTGGAAAGGGTCTGGGCCGGAATCAGGACTGTGCCGTTTAATGCGCTGGCGGAAAGGGTGGTGGTTGTGGTGGTCGTGGTGACGGCTGTTTGTTGAGATGAGCAGGAAGCAAAAGTCAGTAATGTTAGCGTCATAACCAGGGCCAGGAGAGCGGCGCGGGCAAAGTCTGTTTTCATGATCATTACCTCCGATTTCCTCAAATTCTACTCTTCTCGTTTTTGAAGTCAAGCCTTTTGGCGATTACAAACAACATTACCAAACCAATTATGGAAATGACGCGTCCGGCCAGGTCGATAGATGTGGCCTGGTAGGTCAATACGACTTCTCCCAGTCCATAGACCAGCATTAATGATGGGGCGGCTTCATAGATTGTTATCGGGCGTCCATTGGCTGTTGCCCGCCAGCGGGGAAAGTAACCCATTTTAATTAATACCGGAATCGGTTGTTTTGCTTTGATAATAAACCGCAGGTTTGGTGGGGAGAGGGTCGTTTCGATACTGGTGATTTGGTCTACTGATGTGGCAATGGATGAGGGGAGCGAGGAAGCTTTGACTAAAACGCGGGCATCGGGCGCATTGACCCATTGGTTGACTGTCGCTTGCCAATCTTTTATTAAATAAAGCGGCTGGTGGGTAAGCGGCTCGACCAATTGGCCGCTGCCAAGTTTGTACAGCGAGTATTTGGGCTGTTGGGGCTGGACAGCCACAGTGGTGATTATTGGTAATTGCTTGATCGGTGAGCTGCTTAACAGAAAATTGATGTTATAGAGCCACAAGAGCTTGCGGACGTTATTCAATAAGGCTGGCGGGGCCTTGTCTCCTTGTGACAAGAGTTGAGCCAGCTTGGCTTCCAGCTGGTTTAAAGGGAGTGAATTGGGTGTTTCCCCGAATAGCCCCTTGATGAAATAGTTGCCCGAACGGAGAGCCAAAATATGTTCCAGGGCGCGGGGGGCCAATGGGTTCGTGGGCCCCAGCACAATAATCCGTCCGTCGAGTTTCGGTAAGCCCGGGTTGACCGAATATGGCTGATAAGCCTGGAGATAATCGTAAAAATTGAACAGGCGGTTATTATTAATCTGCCAGCGCGGGTTATTGACAGCAATTAAGTAGGCCTGCCAGCCGACCAGGCAGAAAAATACAACTACGCCGGCAATTTGCCAGCTCCGTTGAGGCAGGCGGTTGAAAATAAGTTTTACCGGCAACATCATAGCCAGGATAGCGAAATATATGATAAATCTGTAGGCATGCATCGGCAGGCCAACCTGGCCAAAATCAAGAAAAATAGTTATGGCAAAAATTGTCAGCAGGGTGAAATAGGTCTGGTTAAAACGCTGGTCGCTGGTCAGCCGGGCAATGCCGCCGCCAAAGATAATCAACAATAAAATCGGGATCGTCAGGAAAAAGCCCATGGAGAGAATGGTTTCCGGTTGGCCGGCATTTTTTGAATAGGCGGCCAATGGCAGCCAGAAATATGCGCTGATGGCCAGGGCAATTAGGGCGTGTTTGATGATTATATTGAGCAGCCGGCGGCTCAAATTATTTAGAACCAGGGTAAAAGCAGTAATGGCCGCGGCAAAAGCGACAACAAAATGACAAAGGATAATGGCGGCAGCCAATATAGTAAGACTGAAAAATCTCCCGGCAGAATAATCCCCCTGGCAAAGGGCCTTTAGCGAACCAAAATAAAACAGGTAAAGGACCAAGCCAAGGGAATTGGCCCCCAGGCCAATGATGAATAACGAATATAATGTGCCGCCGCAGGCCAGGGCCAGGCCGGCGATAGGGATAAAGGCCAATAGGGTAATTAACGAAGCCTCGGCGGGGGAAAAAACAAATTTGCGGGCTAAATAATATATGCCGCCGGGCAGGAGCAGTAAGCTGGCAGCGTTAACCAGCTTGAAGGCCAGGGTCAGGCCAAACGGATAACTGGTGAAAACAATAAGGTAATGGTAGAGCGGGGCATAAAAAGTGTCCTGCGGGTACCCGGCATAAAAGAATGGATTCCAGTCTGTCCCAAAGTTTTTTAAAAACCAGGCCGCAAAATAATGCCCTGGCACATCCCAAAATTGTAATTGATCAAGGGCAAAATACGGGAAGAGAACAAAAAGAAAAAGATAGCTAAACAGCAGTATAAAGCTGACCCAAGGCCAGGGCCAGAAATGTTTGTTCATGGTTGTAATGATTATAGTCGGCTGGCTGGGTGGTTGCAAGAGATCTGGCGTATGTAGTATAATCAAAATTCATGAAAATCTTAACGCAAAAACGTGAGGCCAATAAAGTTACCCTGGAAATCGAAGTTCCATTTCCCGCCTATCAGGCGGCGCAGGAAAAAGCGCTAGTCAAGGCAGGCAAAGAAGTCCGCATCCCCGGTTTCCGTCCCGGAAAAGCCCCAAGAAATGTTGTAGAAAAATCTGTCAATCCGGAAGTGGTGGAATATCGGGCGGCGCAGGACCTGATTGCCGATCTCTATCCCCAGGTTATCACGGAAGCTAAGCTGGAGCCGGTTGATTACCCTAATGTTGATATTGTCCAGCAAGCCAAAGACCAGCCGTTTGTTTTTAAGCTAATTGTTGAGGTTTATCCCGAAGTTAAAATCGGGAAATACAAAGGGCTGAAGCTGGAGAAAAAAACTGCCGCTATTGGTGAGCCAGAGGTTTTGCAGGTGCTGGGGCGATTGCAGGACCGCTTTGCCGTTACCAATACCGAAGGCAAAAAAGAGCTTTTACCTCTGGACGATGAGTTTGCCAAAAAAGTCAGTGCTTTTGGCACCCTGGCCGAATTAAAGGCCGAAGTGACCAAAGCGCTGATTGATGAAAAAAATGCTGAAGCGGACGCCGAATTACGCAATGCAGCCATTGGGGCGATCACGGCCGAAACCAAGGTGGAAATCCCCAACGCCATGATTGAACGGGAAATTGACGTCATGCTTGATGAGTTAAAATCCTCTCTTGCCCAGAGCGGTTTGACGATTGATGATTATGTCCGCGGTTCTGGCAAAGAATTGTCTGCCCTGCGCGCAGAGATGGCCCATTCAGCACAGGTGCGGGTCAAGGGGAAGCTGGTCCTCAAGGCCATTGCTGACCTGGAAAAAATCGCGGTTACACCCGAAGATATCAGCCAAGAGATCAAACAGATGTCTGGCGGTGCTGATGTGGCGACAATCGAAAAGAACCTGGGTGAAGGCGGTCGGCATTATATCGAAGACTACCTGACCAGGAAAAAGGCCCTCGATCTGGTAATTGACAATGCCCAGGTCAAGACTGTCGCCCCGGCTAAAGAGAAAGAGGAGGCAAAGCAATGAGCAGCAAGGCGCAATTGGTCCCGATGGTCGTTGAACAGACTTCCCGCGGCGAACGGGCTTATGACATCTATTCCCGCTTGCTCAAAGACAGGATTATTTTTGTCGGCACGCCGATTGATGACGATATTGCCAATATTATTATTGCCCAGCTGATTTTACTTGACGCGGAAGACCGCAACAAAGACATTTATATGTATATCAACTCTCCGGGAGGCATTGTTACTTCTGGCCTGGCAATCTATGACACGATGCAGTATATTTCGGCTCCCGTGTCGACAATTTGTGTCGGTCAGGCGGCCAGTTTTGGGGCTGTCCTGCTTTCTGCTGGGGCCAAAGGGCGGCGGTTTGCGTTGCCCAACGCCCGGATCATGATCCATCAGCCGTTAGGCGGGGCGCAGGGTCAGGCCACTGATATTGAAATTCAAACGCAAGAATTGCTACGGGTCAAAAGATTGCTGAACGATATTTTAGCCAAACATACCGGCCAGCCCCTGGCCAAAATTGAAAAGGATTCTGATCGGGATTTCTTTATGGGAGCCGAAGAAGCGGTCAAATACGGAATCATTGACGAAGTGATCAGTTCCCTTAAAAGTAAAAAAGACGAGACCACAAAAAAGAAGTAATTATGCCGGAAAAAAGTCGGCAAGATAACACAAACGAATGGCGGGAAGAGCTGCCGCTGATCCCGCTGCGCAACATGGTCGTTTTTCCCCAGATGATTGTCCCGCTTTTTATCGGCCGCAACCGCTCTGTCAAGGCCCTTGAAGAAACCCTGGCTAAAGAAAAGCTGGTCGTTTTTGCCTCACAAAAAAGTGAAGAGGTCGAGGAACCGGGGCAAAAAGATATTTGTGCCATTGGGACCCTGTCGGAAATAGTGCAAATGATGTCGCTTCCGGACGGCACAACTAAAATATTGGTTGAAGGCTTAACCCGGGTCAAAATTGAAAAATTCATTTCGGATGATCCTTACTTCAAGGTGCAAATCAGCCGCGTCCCGGAAGAGGCCGAGGTTTCGGTCGAGGCCGAGGCGCTGATGCGCCAGGTTATCAAGTTATTTGAAAATTATGTCAAACTCAACCGCCGTATCCCGGCCGAGACATTGATGTCAATTGTCAATGTCGACAATCCCGGCCGGCTGGCTGACCTGATCTCTTCTTATCTCTCCCTCAAAGTTGATGAAAAACAGGCGATTTTAGAAGCTTTGACCATAGAAAAAAGGCTGAAAAAACTGGCTGAAATCCTGGACAAAGAGACCGAAATCCTTAACGTAGAGAAAAAGCTGCAGGGCAGAGTGCGCAAGCAGATTGAAAGGGTCCAAAAAGAATATTACCTCAAAGAAAAAATGCGGGCGATCCAGGAGGAGCTGGGAGAAGAGGAAGAGGCCGATCCCGAAGTCGGGGATTACCGCAAAAAAATAGAAGCGGCCAAATTACCGGCCGAGGTCAAGCAAAAAGCGGAAAAGGAATTAGGCCGGTTGAAAGAGATGCCGCCGATGTCAGCCGAATCAGCGGTGATCAGGACCTACCTGGACTGGCTGACCGAGCTACCCTGGAAGAAAAAGTCCAAGAGCCGCATAGATATCTCCGAAGTCGAAAAGATCCTGGATGATGAACATTACGGCCTGGAAAAGGTCAAAGAAAGAATCCTGGAATATTTTGCCGTCTTGCAATTAACCGGCAAGATCGGCGGGACAATTCTCTGTTTGGTCGGGCCTCCCGGAGTTGGGAAAACTTCTGTTGCCCGGTCCATTGCCAACGCCATGGGACGGAAATTTACCCGGGTTGCTTTGGGCGGGGTCAGGGATGAGGCGGAAATCCGCGGGCATCGCCGGACCTATGTCGGTTCGATGCCGGGCAGAATTATCCAATCGATTCATAAGGTAGGGGTCAGTAACCCGGTTTTCTTGCTGGACGAAATTGATAAATTAGGGACAGATTTCCGCGGTGATCCCGCTTCGGCCTTGCTCGAAGTCCTGGACCCGGAGATGAACAAAGAGTTTTCCGACCATTATCTGGAATCGGCTTTTGACTTGTCTGACGTCTTTTTTATCACGACCGCCAATACCCGCGAACCGATCCCCCGGCCATTGCAGGATAGGATGGAAATAATCGATATGTCCGGTTATACCGAAGAAGAAAAACATGGCATTGCCAAGGGTTTCCTGATTCCGCGGGAGATGGAGCGGCATGGGCTGAAAAAGGGGAAGGTCGAAATCGATGAACAGGCCCTGTTGATGATTATCAGGGAGTATACCCGGGAAGCCGGTGTGCGTAATCTGGAACGGGAGATTGCCACCGTTTTGCGTAAAATTGCCACCAAGATTGTTAAAGAAAAAGATGAGAAAAAATTCATTATCAAAAAAGAGGACTTGAACGAATACCTGGGCGCCCCTCGTTACCGATTTGGCTTGCAGGAAGAAAAAGACCAGATTGGCACGGCCACCGGTTTGGCCTGGACTGAAGTTGGCGGTGATACCCTGCCGATAGAGGTCTCGGTTGTTGCTGGCCGCGGGGCGCTGACGCTAACCGGCCAATTAGGCGATGTCATGCAGGAATCGGCCAAGGCGGCCATGAGCTTTGTCCGCTCCAAGGCTAAAGAGTTGGGACTGGATGATAACTTTTATCGGAAGTTCGATATCCATATCCATGTGCCGGAAGGGGCAGTTCCCAAGGACGGCCCGTCTGCGGGAATTACTATTGCCACTGCCTTGACTTCGGCCTTGACCAACACTCCGGTCCGGCGTGATGTGGCGATGACAGGAGAAATCACTTTGCGGGGCAAGGTTTTGCCGATTGGCGGGCTCAAGGAAAAGGTTTTAGCGGCCCGGCGGGCCGGGATCAGGCAGTTGATTGTCCCGCGAGAGAACAAAAAAGACATTGACGAAATTAAAAAAGAGATCCCGCCGGATGTCACTTTTAATTTCGTCAAAGAGATGGACGAGGTGTTGGAACTTGCCCTGGCCAGGCCAGGCAAGCCGCGCCCCACGACTAAAACAATCCCGGGCATGGATTATCCGGACAAACAGCTGTATGCTTAACCAGGAGGCTTTTATGATATTGAATATTAGATTTTTAAGATTGTTTGGGATTTGTTGCTTGGTGCTTGGTGCTTTTCTTTTGGGTGGTTGCGGAGAGAGGATGGAATCAACCAAGTATTACTACAACCCGACCTGGACGACCAACGGAAATATTGTGGCCATTGTTGGTTTACAAAGTACCCGGAAAGACTGGCTGGGACAATCATTGGGTTCCACATATACTGAAAGCCTTAAAACCTTAACTGCCGCCGGGACTGGCGAAACGTTTATCTACGATGTTACCGGGGCCCCCCCTTATTATATGTCTGTCTCCCCGTCTCGCAACTATGTCGGCTATATGGATGGGCTGAACAATGGTTCGTTCAGCAAAGTGATCCTGCATAATTTGTCTTTGGAAGCCTATTCCGGAGCGACCCGGGTTGAGCTGCTGTTTGACCCGCGCTTGATCTCTTTTGACTGGTCGAGCAATGGCAATCGCCTGGTTTATTGCACGACCAATGAAGTCAGGATCCGTGACTGGAACGATTTTATCGGCTCAACCGACACGCTGGTAATAGCCCAAAACGGGTTGGAATTTATTGCCTGGAAATATGGCAATATGATCGCTTTCACCTATACCGATACTTCGGGAAATCATCTCTCCTTGATTTATCCCGACGGGTCGGGCAGGCTCGACCTGGCGGTGGCCGCTTCGGTTACCAAGCCGTCAATAAATCCAGCCAACACTTTCGAGGTCTATGGCCTGGCGGGCGGCAGCTACTGCCTGGTGACTTACAATGCCGCTTCACCCGCGACCACCGAAGTCAAAGCTAATTGCCGCGCCAATACCCCGCGGCTTGATCCCACCGGAGCAAAAGCGCTGTATAACAAAGTGGGAGAGCAAAGCGGGTTGTACACCTTAGATTTAACCAGTCAGATCGAAACGGAAGTCATTAAATAATAGCCTGAAGGAATGGCTCACAAAAAGACGACTATTTCTTCAACGTTTCTGACAGCAATAGCCAGGCTGCTTCCGGCGTAAAGCCATTAGTAAACGTGCAACCGTGAGCTGCAAGATAATCATAAAACTCCTGCCTTTGCGTGGCTTCCAGCATATTGATGAATATGGCTGATTCAACCCCGGCAAAAGTGGCCAGGGCTTCTTTCTTGACCCTTTGACTATTATCTTCCCAGACCATTGTTTGGTGCTCTTTGGCAAAAGCTGCCTGACTGGCGGCTGAATCAGTTAACTGGTGGGTTTGTAAATATGTCTCATACATTGCCCTGACATCCCGGTAATTGGGATCTTTCTTGTTGGCTAAAACTTCCAGAATAAGTTTGGGATGTTCGCTTTGTGCTCGAGCTAGTGAAAACTCGACGAAGGCCTTGGTAAAAAGCTCCCCCTCCAGATATGAATTAAACTCTGGCGATGAAGGTGTAATTCCCATTAAATCCAGATAATCAAAGTATCCGGTCGGTTCTAATAGCTGCCGCACCATTTGCAGTTTAACTTTATTCTTTTGCAACATAATCATATGGTTCTGGATTTGGTAATTGGCCCTGGTGGTTTCAATAAATATTCTCAAGTCATTTTCATCAACAGCTTTGCCGGCGCCAGCCAGTATGGCCTTAATGTCAATAATCGAGGCTTCGACGTCATAATTATCCAGACGGAGGATTTCCAGGATCCGAAAAGCCGGTGAATCCTGGCCGACAAGAAAAGCGTCGGTTCTTTCTGGTAGGCCAAACCGTTCGTTTATGTCGATATAAACTTGATTCCAGTATTCATCCGAAAATTGCCTGATGAATTTATCGACTTCGAAGTCGATTGTCGATTGAAGCTCAAGGGCTTTTTGTTGATATGCCTGACGTTGTTCAGCCAGAAAGCCGCTTAGCCGGGTCCTTTCCTGTTCGACCATAAAATCGGCAAAGGCTGTTTTGAGATCAATCTGTCCCGGGGTAAGGTTGGGGGGGGTGAGGAACTTAAAACCCTTTTCCTGGGCGCGAGCAGTAAACATGGACATGGCGAACCTTATGGAATCACCAAAAGCGGAACGCACCCGATCATCTTCGAGCAATTCGCGATAAGTGGTAAAGGCTTTTTGCACGTTGGCTTGTCCTTCGTCTGACGAATCGTCAAAATCAACGCTGCGCAAGGCTTCCAGGATTTCTCTGATATCATCGTTGGGCCCGCCGGTTAAATCATAATCAGTCAGGTAGCCTTGCTTGGCCAGATGGACGGCGGCTTCAAAAAATATCGGATTGTTGGGATCAAATTTGGAGCCAACAATCAATTCCTGGCGGGTTTGGGGTAGTTCGCTGGGATGGTAGCGGAATACATATTTGCCCTGATGGGCGAAAGCCGCCAGGCTGACTTTTTGGGGATCGCCGCTGGCATCAAAATATCGCGGGCCATCATAATCTTCTGTATAAAACAAAATTGTTGCGGCGGCGGTTGCGCCGGCCAGCCAGGGGCCAACCACGCCCAGAAAAGTCGACGTGCCTTCGAGCCCAAATTTTAATGTTAACCAGGACAGGGTTTCTGCTCCCCACATTATGGTGGTGGGTGTGGAGAGGAAACTTAAGCCAGTGCCGATGGCGTTCATTGGTTTACTGGTAACAAACCTTTGCAGGGCAGGTGAAAGTTTAAATGTTAAATCTAAACCTAATTCACTTAAAATGCTGGCGGTAATACCACCGACAAGTGGGAGAGTTTTTCCCATCCAGCCGGGGACGGGGAGTTTGGTTAACAGCCATTCAACTCCTCTGCTCCCGCCAATAAAACTGGCCAGGCCAATGGTTCCGCTGACCAGCACATAGCCCCGCTGCGCATAATCGGCAGAGGACAGGCTCCAGAGGGTTTGCAGCCCCATGGTAAAGTAACCGGCCGTTCTTTGGGATAACCGCATGCCCATGGAAGAGGTATGAGTAATAAACTCAAATTGTGCCCAGCCTAAACCACCGTGTAACCCGTCGGTGATGATATCTGAAAAAGTGATCTCACCCTTCCTGATCAGCTGCCTAATTGGACTGAAAGCTCCTTCTAAAATGAAGCCCAGCGCAGCTCCTTTGGTGACGTTATAACCCAAAGCCAAAGCCTTTTGTCCGAGGCTTCCGCCGGGAGCATCAGCAGACCAGTAATTCAGCCAGTCCCCCCTGGTTGCGCCAGCTTTTGGCCGGAAATCTAGAGCGGCCGCAGCCCGTTTGAATTCGGCTTCAATTTCTGGTTCAGTAAATCCTGAGACATCGGCCTTAACCTGCTTGGCAGTTTCTTCCCAGATATCTTTGATCTCTGCCTCTGGGAGCGTTGCCATATCTAGGCGTTGGGCCCGTTCCAGCATTAAGTTAAAAGCCCGGCTTTCGACCAACGCCGCCCGTCGGGCCGCTTTCTTTTTCGCCGCTTCAACGGCCTTATCAATTTGGGCTGGCGGCAGGTCAGGGCTGATTTTGGCGAGCTCCTGCTCCAGAACTTTGAGGGCTTCGACTTGCGCAAGTTGCTTAAAGTATGCCTGCGATTGGATAGCTAATAAATCCATTTTTGCCTGGCGTTTTAACTGTTCGATCGCTGCAACTCCATCTTCTGGCGAGAAGGCCTGTTGTATTCTGGCCGCAGCCGCTTTATAGCGGGCAGTCCCTTCCGGCTCTGTAGCTAATATTTCAAGGTCATCAATGAAGAGCTCTCCCTTGATAGTCCGGTCACCAATTGTTATTTCAACTGCCCTTTTCAGGAAATATGATTCGAGCTCTTCCCTGGTGCCGGTCCTTTGCATGACCGGCTCATCGATCCGGGCAGCCTTTTTAGGCTCTACAGTTAATTGGGCGGCAATATCAGGTTTTGCCTGGTCGAGTAAGGCCCTAACTATGATTGGGCTGGCTGATTTGTTTTGCCTGATGGCCGATCTTAAGATGGCGGCATACGCTTTACGGCCGGTAAGGATAGTTGTTAACTGGCTTTTGGTCAGGATAATTGACGGATGCCCATCAATCAGAATTGTGACTTTTGAACCATCATATGTTACGGAGGCTTTTCTTCCGCTGGCAAGTGTCAGGTCAATGGTCCGGCCTATGGCTAATTTGCCCGATATATTTGAAAGGACCTCATAAACGTCCACGATTTTGCCTGTAGCTTCTGGCCCCAGGGATTCGCCCCTGGCATCAACATAACCGAGTCTTTTAAGTGTTTCAAAAATTAAATCTTCCGCCGCCAACCATTTTTTTGCTAAACCTGGATCGACATTAAATACTATTCTCTCCGCGCTTTCCAAGGTGACAGCAACTCCCGGGGCGACTCCGTCCAGGGCGGCCGCAATACTTGTTCGATCATTAACTCTGACAATAAGTGGCTCTGATATTCCAGGTATCCCCGTATCTGCCCTTGTTGATGGAATGGGTGGGGGGAGGGTGGCACCAGCCCGTTGTGCAAAAGCCCTGGCCTGGGCGCGTATTTTTTGCGCGTCAGCCAGTTTCAAGCCCCATTTATCGGCAAAAGCCTGGTCGCTCAAGCTGGTGGCATCTTTTAGGGCGTCAAGTATTAATGGTGATTTGGCTGCTTCCGGCCATCTTTTTAATGAAGGATCTTTCTCCAGGTCGGCTAAATCTCGGAGGGCTTTAAACTTAACGGTTTTCTTATAAGCAGAAATTGAGCCGTCTACTATAGTTGCATATTCAACTTCGCTAATCCCCCAAATTGATTTGAAATAAGCTTTATTAGCCGGCTGTCTTAAGCGGGCACTTTTAAGTTGCTCCGATAATTCGGAAAATTCTTTGAATGTCAGATCAGCTAAACTGGTGATCGGCCGGCTATCGCCGATTTTGACCTGACCGGCGGCAAGTTTAGCTACCAATAGGTCAATGCTGGCCTGGTTTTTTGATTTGTAGAGATAAGCCTGGCGCATTTGGGCAATCACAGTGCGACTGATTTCTGCTTTGTTGGCCAGTGAGCTAAAAGCTTTTTCCAGCTCCGCGACAATTGCTGTTTCCTGACTGGCGCTATAGCCGGAACTTTCCAATTGCTTGGTAATAGTTTTAATTACAGAGGAAAGGGAGGCGACATCCAGGCTTCGGGCTGCATCGGGGGTGAGTTGGGCCAAACCAGTTTCCAATGCCCTGGCGATGTCGGCGTCCGGAATGGCTTTTACTAACGGGACAAGCGGGGACAACTCTGCGGCCAGAGGAGCTGGGCCAACAGGAGCCGCTGTTGGCGCCGGTCTGGTAGACGGAGAGCGAAGCGCTTGATTGTATTCTTCCCTTAGCGTTCTTTTTTGGGCATCATCAAGGCGTGATTCGGGATCATCCAACAATCTTTCAAACGTTGAGCGAAGGCCCACCTCCCTGACTAATTCCTGCCCAGCAGCTTCAGCGCTGATGAGGCCAGCCCGGAAATCAGCAATAATGTCAGCGCCGCTTCTGGTTGGTTTGACGGGTGTTGTTGGCCCGGCAGGTGGTTCAGGCTTTGCTGGCTCGGGTTCCGGTCCCGGTCCCGGTTCTGCAGGAGGGAGAATCTCAACTCCCAGTAGTGGGGTTCCCCGATAATGAGGGGCTTTTGCTGCTCTATTTTTCCACCAGGCCATGGTTCTAAAGAGGCCTTTAGCCTTTTTAACCGTAGGCGACCTTAAGCCGGCAAAAGATTCGTCGACTCCTCTGATAAACACGTCGTATTCCCGGGCAATCCTTTCCTGGTATTCAGCTTCCCGACTAATACCATCGCTCCGTTCGCTTTGCATAATTTCCAACCTGATGGCTTCGGCCCGGTCAAGGAATTTTGACCATTCCGCCAGGGTTTTGATAACTAATTCTCCACCCTTTGTGCGCAGATCTCCTTCCATTGAGAGCCTTTTCGCTGCTTCAGCGGCGATGATTTCCAGCGCACGTTCTTTTGAGATCCCAGCCTCCGCCAGGATTCTTGCCAAATCTTTTGGCAGCTTTATCCCAAAGATCCTTTGCACTTCACTGCGGAAATGCGGGGACTCAAGGCCATATTGTTCAGCTAGCCTGGTTAATTCACGGAAATAAAATTCTCCCATCACTTCAACCAGCTGGGTGGCAGAGGTGACAGTTCGCAACCCGGCAAAAAATTCGGTGATACTGCGGATGTACGGATCTTCTACTGCGCCAAAGCGGTCATTGGTCAGATGCCCGCGAGCTTCTTCGGCAATTTTCTTTTCCCAGCTCCTAAAAACCACTTCCAGAATGGCCTGATGATTTGTCATATCAATCTGCAAGCCGGTGGCAGGGATATCTGCCGGCAGAGGAATTCCAGAGGCCTTCAACTCTTCAGCGCTAAGATAAATATCAATAATCCCGGCGGCGCCACCGCGCCCGACACGCCCTTCTAACTGAAAATGAACGTTGCCATAACTTTTTAAGTCGGTGATGATCAATCTCATCCCCTCAAGCTTGAACTGTTCCAGCACCCCCCAGTCGTTTCCGCGGCCACCGACGTTGGTAATAATAGTGACTACCTGACCGGTAGCGGCCCGCCGGGCAATTTCCGGGATTTGTCCCTCATCGGCTGCTCGGGCGTCAAGTACCTGGGTTTTAATGCCCAATTGTTCCAGTTTGGCGGCCAGCTCCTTGGCTTCGCCATCAGAGCCGACAGCCACCAGTAAGGGCTTACCTTCACTGAAGGAGGCTTCAATATTTTCGATTATTCTGGCTTCTTTGGTTGCCTCATCGGCAAATATCGTCCCCGGATTAACTTTTAGAAATTGGATAGCCGCTTTTTCCAGGCAGGGAACGGTGGTTTTTTTGCCTGCGACTATTGCTTCAGCCGTGGCTGTATCGGCGGGAGAAAGGCGGATCTCTATCTGGACTTTGCCCCGCTGGCCGATTTTTGCTTCATACTCGGCCAGTTTTTTGTCGAGTAAAGAATTGATTTTTTCTTCCAGGGTGGTCCCGGTGGCTTTTTCTAATTCAGCATAGGAGATGGTAATCCTAGGGACCCGTCGTTCTGAATAATAGACTTGGGCGTCAAACAGATGGGACATCTCACGGGCATAGGCCCCCAAAGTACCGGTCGCGCCAGAAAACCCGTCAACAAAATACTCAAAAAAGACCCCGTAAGGCAGCTTCATCAATGTGCCGCTGCCGGCCCTGATAGTACACCCGTGTTTTATTTCCAGGAATGAGTGGAGATAGCCTTGCAGACGCCGTCCGTGGGACATTTCCCCCTCCCGGCCGATCAAGACAATCTGGTCTCCGCCAACCAGGTAATCTTTATTTACCTGATAGGCGAGGGCCTGCAGGGCTTCCAAAACATGGGTCCTGGCCTTGTCGGGAGAAATATTCAGCTCTTTGGCGACCTGTTCGATTTGTCTTTCTCCCTCGGGAGTAAAGACATAGCCTTGTCCCTCAACTAGAGTTAAGAGCCTTGCGGCCGGAACAAACCTTCCAGAACCGTCATCGACAAAAAGCCGGGTGGTTACAAACTCCCAAACCCTTTTGACCAGCCGGACATCTTCTTTCTTTCCTTCTGCCCCGGAAGAGACAATAAAACTGGTGTTGCGGTCAAACATCAAGGTGTCGACTTCATCAACCAGGGCAAAACGGAGGGTGCCCAATAA
>Ga0208373_1001707_pt1 | contig 27697 bp, 26 predicted proteins | sample RifOxyC2_FD_184036 | JGI IMG/M metagenome (GOLD analysis project Ga0208373, IMG submission 184036) | Soil microbial communities from Rifle, Colorado - Rifle Oxygen_injection C2 (SPAdes) | ecosystem: Environmental > Terrestrial > Deep subsurface > Rock core/Sediment | place: Rifle, Colorado... | reverse complement strand
CCACTCCCGTTGGTACTTCCAATATGGACATTGAAAAAGTAAATATAGCTTGAAGAATCATTATTTGCGCGAAAGTGATTCCACCCCAGACAGTAAAAAATGGAACCAAAACACCAGAAAGTAGGGTAAAATTTTTCAGGAAATTATATATGTATGACTTTTTGATGTTGGAGCTGTATTTTGTCTCTCGCATATCATTTTTTGTAGTTGTTGAGCCCCGAAGGGGCGACAGATAGTAGCCAGGCACTTTAGTGCCTGGTAATTCGTTTTAAAAATGGGTAGTCTTGTAGGGACGACACATCGCTCAAATTGTGCCGTCCCTCCGGGACTGTGATTTAAATGTTAATTTCTTCCAGGGCTTGAAAGCCCTGGCTACTATCTGTCGCCCCTCCGGGGCTATAAAATTTTTTCGCGATTTGTTTCGCTTTATCAGATTTAATCCTACTAAAAACAAAATCAGCTCGTTTTCTTCCTTCAAGTGGGTTTTCTGCAATCCATCTTTTGGCTTTCTTTTCCAAAACCGCCGAGCAGTCGGCGTCATTTAGTATATTTTGACCTTCATCTCCGCCTTCTTCGTGGCGAATTACAAGGCGCTTAACTCGTTGAATCAAAGTTTCGTTGGCATTTTGCGTTTTTAAAAATTTTTCAATTTCAATCGCGCTTTGTTCTTCGTGCGCGCGGATTTTTATTATGTCTTGTCCTTTTTGTCGGTCGCCATAAATTGCACGCTCTATGTCATGGGCGACAGCGGCGATTAACAGCGCTTCGTCGGCGTCCGGTTTGAGTTTTTTAACCCAGTAAACAGTTCGTTTGGCGTGGATGAGATCGTTTTTATCTTTGCCTATTGCTTTGGTGACGAATTGTTCTGTTCGTTTATAAAGTTTTGATTTACAGATTGGAAAGACAGTTAGTAGATACATCAGTAAAAAGAGAAAAAAACCAATGAAAAATCCAGATGCGGACGTCCCTTCCCAGCCAATCAGTCCGAGAAATTCGTACTCGTTAGGGACAAAGTTGATAGTGTATATCCCCAAGAGGAATCCGATAGCGCTGCCAAATAAAACAAACAGTGGCCCAGTTAGAATTAAAAAAATGATTTTTTTTGGTTTTGATAGTTTGGAGTAGAATTTTTTCATGTAATCTACTTGATAATTTCCACGCCAGCCGGCAATTTTTCTGTGATAATACCCAAATCAAGTGTTGAATAATTATTGCCCGAAATATTAAGCGTTTTTAAATTTTTTAGATTTCCCAGTTCATTTGGCAAGCCGGTTAGTTGGTTATTTGATAAATCAAGTGTCTGCAAGTTTTGTAATTGACCAATTTCTGCCGGCAGGCCAGTCATCAAATTATTATTCGCGTTGAGTACTTTAAGATTTTGTAACTGTCCAATTTGGGACTGAATCGCGCCATTGAGTTTGTTATTGGAAAGATTTAGCTCTTCCAAATTTTTCTGGTTGAAGACGTATTCGGGCACTTTTGTTAGTTGTTGACCGCTCAAATCCAATGTTTTTCCGCTCAAAGAGGGGACTGTGTTGTTGGCGGGTGTCGAAGGGTTAGTTAACGCGCAACCGCTCAATGACAGAGCGATTATGACGAGAATTAAAGAGAGTGTGGATTTCATATTGTCCGTGTTTAGTTAATTAATTTTTGGTTTTTATTTAACCACCACTTTTTAAACATCGGAATTGTTAGTGTAGATAAAACAAAGGCGAGAGAGGGGACAATGGCGTTTAAAAATGGGCTGGGGAGTTGGGCGAAAAAGAAAAAGATAACGATTACGATGTAAGTTAGGGCCAAAACAATTAGACGTCTTGTCCAGCTGGTTTCCCACGCCTTATCCGCCTCTACGCGCTGGTTGCGTTTTTTGATTTCTTCAATTTCTAGTTGGAGTTGTTCGATTGTTGGCATAATGTTTTTAATTTTTTGGTTTCTGAATTTCAGTTAAATTTTTAGATAAAGAAATTGTCTATTTAAAATATCAAGCTAATTCCAAGAAAATTATTGAACTTAATCCAAGAATTATTCCGATAATTTGAAAAGGTGTCAGTGTTTCTTTGAAATAAAGCCAGCTTACGATAGATAATGTGATTACATTGACAATGACGAAAATTGTGGAGGCAACGGCGATGTTTTTATATTTAAAACTTTGGGCCAAAAAAAGCAATCCAATCATGTATATTGATAGTCCTGTGATAAACAAAAACACACTGTTGTTGATTGCCCATTTTTTCATTACAATATCGCCGACGGTGAGGACGAGTCCGCCGATGAATAATAGTATAAACGGTAGGTATTGGGTCATAAAAGTGATTTTATTTATTCTTACTTTTCATAACTGAAAAGTAACAAAAGGTTTTGGAGGTGACAAGCTCGTTCGCCCTGACCCGACCGAATCTATCCCCGGGTCAGGGTTTCTACGTTGCTGAATTCATCTTACGTTGCTTAAGTGCGTTTGTTGTTGGTAATGAGATAGCATGCATTGTCACCCCCAAACCCCCACGATTTTTGAAAAATTGGATTCATGTTTTATTTTTCCAATTCCGCTATCACTTCGTCAATTAATGTGTTTGCCTCGTCGATATCTTCGCGTGTGGTCCGGCGATCCCTAAATTCTGGATTTACCACCCTTTGTTTATAGATTTTTATTTTTGCAATTAATTCGTCTGAAGGGTGTAAAGTTCCGTTGAATACACCTCGAAACACATCATCTAAAGAATGTATTAGCGCGGTGAACCATCCTTTTCTGACTTTGAACTCTGGATTTTTTGAGGTTGAGCGTAAAATTTCATCTGGAATCTCATCACTGTATGCTTTCTTTATTCTGCGTAGGTCAGTTATTAAATTCTGCTTATATATAAGCTCTGATTGGCTGTGTTCTTGATCCGTATGAATAAAATTTCTCTATAATTTCTTTAATTTCCGTTTAATTTCTTAATTTCTTGTCCATTTACACCATCCTCCACACTAAACCCCAACTTCTTCACCTCATCCCTCAACCTATCACTTTCCGCCCAGTTTTTGTTTGTGCGGGCGGTGGCTCTGAGGTCCAAAAGTTTCTGCACCTCGTCCGGTATCACTGTTTTTATGCTTTCATGTTTTGATGCTTTAATGTCAAGTCCAAGCACTTTGTCAAAGTCCAAAAGCGTCGCGTAGTCAATCGCGTTATTTTTCAGCGCATCCCAGATTAAAGCTAAAGCATTAGGAGTATTTAAATCATCATTAATTTCTTCTTTAAATTTCTTTTTAATTTCTTCATAATTTCTTTTTGCATTTTCTTTTTTTAATTTCTTTACTTCATCATAAAAATGTTTCAACCCACTCTCCGCCGCCTCCAACGCCTCCCAGCTAAACGTCAATTGCTTGCGATAATGTGTTTGCAGTAATAAATAACGATAGGCGAGTGGATTAATATTTTTGTCTTTTAAAGTTTGTAAAGTTAAAAAATTATCACCAGCCTTTGCCATTTTATCCGACCCTGTTAATAAAAACTCTCCATGCATCCAATACTTCACCCACGGTTTTTTGCCGGTAACTGACTCGCTCTGCGCAATTTCATTGGTGTGATGCACTGGAATGTGATCAATGCCGCCGCAGTGGATATCAAATTGTTCGCCGAGATATTTCATTGACATTGCTGAACACTCAATGTGCCAGCCGGGAAAACCGATGTGGTTGAAAGCAGACCATTCCATTTGGCGTTTTGGTAAAGACCCTGAAACAAGTTCAGGGTGACAGTTGGGCGAGCTCCATTTCCACAAAGCAAAATCATGAGCGTTTCTCTTCTCACCGATGTCTACACGGACGCCAGCTTGCAGTTCTTGATTTTTTAAATTCGCCATTTTGCCATAGTCATCAATTTTTGTGGTATCAAAATATATACCGTCAGACGTTTCGTACGTAAAACCTCTGTCAATCAATTTTTGCACTAACTTAATCTGTTCTTTAATATGATCAGTGGCTTTGCACCAGACATCTGGCTCAATAATATTTAAGTCGTGCAAGTTGGATTTGAAGGCCTGTGTATAAAATTCCGCGATTTCCCATGCTGTCTTGCCTTCGCGTTTGGCGCCTTTTTCCATTTTATCCTCACCCTCGTCCGCGTCACTGGTCAAATGTCCCACATCAGTGATATTCATTACATGTTTGACTTTGTAGCCATTGTATTTCAAGACCCGCTTTAAAATATCTTCAAAAATATAAGACCGCAAGTTGCCGATGTGGGCGAAGTTATACACAGTTGGGCCGCAAGTGTATAAACCCACTTTCCTAAACCAACCAGTTTTGATTGGCTTAAACTCCTCTTTTTGTTTTGTTAATGTGTTGTATATTTTTAGCATATTTTGTGTTATAATATGTGTGTATTATAAGCTAAGTTGGTCTGAAAGACAAGATTGTGGTATAATATAAAAAAAGAAGTATGGGAATCTTCTCAAACAAAGAAGCATATTTAGGAGTAGACATTGGCGCGCATGGCATCAAACTTGTTGAGTTGCACAAGACAAAGAATCGTCCACAACTTTGGACGTATGGCATTGTAGAAGAAGAGATGGATATTCATTTGCTTGAGAAACTAGAAAAGACCCCAGAGCAATTACTGCGAGAAAAGAATCAATTGCCGGATAGGTTGGGTAAAAAAGAAATTAAAGATTTAACTCCAGATGATCCTCGCATTGAAAAATACGCCACCTTGTTAAAAGCGTTGTGTAAAAAGGCTAAGGTTACCACACGCCAGACCACTGCCAGTTTGCCAGTGTCATATATTTTTCACGCTGTATTAACAATGCCAAAGATTGATAATAAGGAAATTCCGGCAATTGTAAAGGCCGAAATAGAAAAAATGCTTTCGCGGCCGATAGATGAATTACAAATAGTGCATCAGATTATTCCAGATGACAATAAGGAAAATAAGTACATGCGGGTTTTGGTAACGGCGGCGCCGAAGGCGTTGGTTAAATTTTATTCAGCGATTTTTCAGCGCGCTGGTTTGCAGTTACAAGAGTTAGAAACCGAGGCGTTTGCGTTGGAGCGATCTCTCATTGGGCGTGATCAAGCGACAGCTATGGTGGTTGATATCGGCGCAGAACGCACCAACTTTTTCATCATTGATAAGGGTCTGCCCTTGACTCATCGCAGTATTGCCGAGGGCGGCAGAATGATTGATCAAATTTTAGTCAAAAATTTGCAAGTTGATCCGATGATTGTGCGGCAGATTAAAAAAGATTTATCATTGAGTTCAGAAAAGGTGAACACAGCCATTTTTCATTCAGCCATTGATCCGATTGTAAAGGAAATTGAGTATGGATTTGATTTATTTTTGCACCAGACCGGTAGTGCGGGCAAGCGGCCGGAAAAAATTGTCTTGACTGGCGGTTCATGTGTTTTACCGTTTTTCCGCGAAGAGATTCAGAACAAGTTTCCTTTGCGCGTGTTTGTTGGCGATCCTTGGGCAAGGACAGTTTACCAAGATGGCTTGCGTCAAATTTTAGATGAACTTGGTCCGCGAATGTCAGTGGCAATTGGTTTGGCTTTGCGCAATATTGTGGGATAAGGGAGTTTCTGCTATACTTAATATATCCTTTTATATCCTTGAATTCTAAAAAATGATTATGGCGAACACAGAAAAAACCAAAATTCATGTTTTAATTGTTGAAGACGATGTTTTTTTGGCAAATATTTACAAAACAAAGTTTGACATGGAGGGTTTTAAAGTAAGTACATCAGAAAATGGCGAAGCCGGCTTGAATGACGTCAAAAAGAAGAAGCCGGATATCGTGCTTTTAGATATACTTTTGCCCAAGATGGATGGTTTTGTCGTGCTAGAAAAATTAAAAGCGGACCCTGAAGTCAAATCTATTCCGGTCATTCTTTTAACTAATCTTGGACAGAAGGACGACGTGCAAAAAGGTTTGGAAATGGGAGCCGCAGATTATTTGATTAAGGCGCATTTTAAGCCGTCAGAGGTGGTGGAAAAAGTAAGGAAAATTTTAAATAAGTAAATAAGTAAGTAAGTAAATAACTTAAACTTTAGAAAGGGGGTGAACAACATGAATAAGAAAGGTTTTACGCTCATTGAGTTATTAGTGGTCATTGCTATTATTGGTTTGTTATCCACTTTAGCTGTGGTAGCATTGGGTTCAGCTCGCGTGAAAGCGCGTGATTCAAAGCGTTTGTCAGATTTAAAACAAACCCAGACAGCTTTAGAATTGTATTATACTGATAATAGCGCTTACCCAATAGCCGCGGCGGCTGTTACTTTGGGAAGCGGTAACTTTGCTTGTTTGAATACTAGTGGTTGGGCGGCAGCTGGTTGCGCCACTCCATTTATGGGAAATGTTCCAGCTGATCCTGGAAGTAGTAGCTATACCTACACTTCGGCAGATGGTACGACTTATACAATCGCGGCCACGCTTGAGGATACGGTAAATAATTTAACCGGCAATATTCGAGCTACGCCATCCGGTATTACAAATGCCCCGTAATATTACTGTACAAAACCAATACGCCTCAAAAGGGGCGTATTTGTTTTTTATGATTTTCGTGTTATAATGTATGCATTAATAATTGCAAAATTTATGTTTGGATATAAATATCGTTCGCTAGATCAAGAGCCGGGCGTAGTTAATTATAAGGGTATATTTTTGAAGCAAGTTGGTCTGTTTGAAGCCGTGGCTTTAATTTTAAGCGCCACCATTGGCGCTGGTGTTTTGGGCATCCCATACGCGGTGTCAAAAGTCGGTTTGGGTGTTGGTTTGTTTTACATTGTTTTTCTTGGCTTGCTTTTGATGGCGTTAAATTTGTTAGTTGGCGAAGTTGTCGCCCGAACAAAAGGCGAGTTTCAGTTAGTCGGGTTGGCGCGAAAATATCTGGGCAAGTGGGGTGGGTATTTCATGACTATTTTGAATTATTTGATGGCGTTTGGTATTTTGGTTGTTTATATTATCGGCGAGGGCAACACTTTGGCAAATATCTTTGGCGGAGACCCGTTTCGGTGGAGTATTTTGTTTTTTGTCTTTGGAAGCATTTTTGTGATGATCGGTTTGGAGACAGTCAAGACAGCGGAATTGGTTTTAAGCATGGCGATTTTGGTGATTATCTTGCTGATTGCCGGCCTATCAGCTCCCCACGTGCAATTTGAGAACATTGTTTACAGCAATTGGGTTAATTTGTTATTGCCATATGGCGTGGTTTTGTTCGCGTTTAGCGGAGCCAGTTCAATCCCGGAAGCGCACGCGATTTTGAAAAATCGTGATAAGGACTTCAAAAAAGCGATCATTATCGCCGGCACAATCGCTATCGTGGCTTATGCTTTGTTTACCTTGTGCGTCGTGGGGGTTACAGGCGCGTATACTACGGAAATCGCGACCGTGGGCCTTGGCGCTGTAGCTGGCAGAGCCATGTTTTTGTTTGGTAATTTGTTCGCGATTTTCGCGATGGGAACTTGTTTTCTTATGGGCGGAGTGTCATTAAAGGATTCATTGCAGTGGGATTATAAGGTGCCAAATATTCCAGCAACATTGTTAGTTTGCGGAATTCCGTTAGTTATATTCTTACTCGGCATGCGGAGTTTTATCGCGGCGATTGATATTGTCGGTGGCGTGTTTATCAGCTTGGAAATGCTGGTCTTAGTCCTTATTTACTACCGCGCCAAAACGCTCGGCCACCTTAAACCAAGCAAATACAAACTGCATTACGCGTGGCTTTTGGTTGTTCCGCTTGTTATTGCGTTGACGGTCGGGGCGGTGTATAGTGTGGTGAAGCTTTTTTAGTGGCCTCACACACTGTCATTCCGACCGAGGCCGTAGCCGAGTGGAGGAATCCCTTGATTTAAGACAGAAATTTGACAGAAATTAAACTGAAATTAGAGAAATTAAAGAAATTTGACAGAAATTTGACAGAAATTAAACAATTATTTATGAAAAAAATAAATTTTGTCTATGGTTTGGTGATCGGTATTGTAATTGTCGCCGGGTTAGTTATGGTGAGTTATTTAATCTATACACATCTTATTTACCCGCGTATATTTTCATTTGAGGAACGTTGTAAAAAGGCGGAGGGTGTTGTGTTTCCTGCAATCTTGGGTGAAGGAATTGATAAATCGTATTCTATAATAGATAATAAACAAAATCCGGGAGAGGTGTGTATCCCATCGCGAATATGATGGAAGAAATAATTAAAAAGGCGAAAGAATTGGCATTGTCAGAAATAAAGCAGTATGGCACGCCGATATTGCCGCATTTTTATTTGTCTTTTAAAAAGGGTCAGGAATTGGCTGAGAAACTCAGAGCTAACATGCAAATTGTTGAAGTCGGTACGTATTTGATGGATGTGAAGTTGGGGCAATGTTATAGCGAGAATCGTTTGTCAGATCACATTAAGCTTGGGGTTGAAAAAACAAAAGAATTTTTATCACAATTTGATATTGATGAAGAGACAAAAAATAAGATTTTAAATTGCGTTGAAATGCACCACGGTGGAAAATATTCTTGTAAAGAAGCAGAAATTTGTGCAAACGCCGACTGCTTTAGATTTATCCATCCACGAGGAGTTTTTGCCTTCATGCATTTGTTAGGCATAAGAAATGAAGATCCAAACGCCGAGTTTAAATATGTTGAACAAAAAATGGATGAAAAGTGGAGTATATTATCATTGGATATTTGTAAAAAAGAATTGGAGACGTATTACCGCGATTTTAAAAAATTAATTACGGCGGCGCGTGGTGTTTGTGAGCCCCAAAGGGGCGAAAGATAGTAGCCAGGGCATTTATGCCCTGGAAAAGGTAATCATTTAAAACACCAGTCCCGTAGGGACGGCTGAAAATGTGTCAGTCGTCCCTCTGGGACTTTTACATTATGTTGGACATTTTCCAGGGGCTAAAGCCCCTGGCTACTATCGGTCGTCCCTGACGGGACTAAATCTGTATTGACATTTTTTTGGTTATATTTTATACTAAATTTGTTCAAGAAAATGGTGTTTGTTGTTGGCCGGTTCATTTTGGGCGGTCGATGCCAGAATTACTGCTCAACAACTTCCTTCCTATTCTCTTGAATGACTTAATTTTAAGTTATTTTTTTATGTCAGAGAATTATATCTTTACCTCCGAATCAGTCACAGAAGGTCATCCAGACAAAATTTGCGACCAGATTTCGGACGCGATTTTGGATACTCTAATCGCGCAAGACCCAACATCACACGTCGCTGTTGAGTGTTTTACAACTACCGGCCTCGTTATTGTGGGCGGAGAAGTGACCACTCGCGGTTATGTTGATGTGCAGAAGACCACGCGCGAGGTTTTGGAAGACATTGGCTACACAGATCCTGAGTTTGGCATTGATGCCGAGCATGCCGGCGTGTTGGTTTCAATCCACGGCCAGTCGCCGGATATTAATCAGGGTGTGTCAAAAAAATCAGTTGAAGATCAGGGAGCCGGTGATCAGGGTTTGATGTTTGGCTACGCGTGCAAAGAGACGGCAGAACTTATGCCATTGCCAATTATGCTGGCCCACAAACTCGCGCGCAAGTTGGCGGAAGTACGCAAAAACGGCGCGTTAAAATATCTGCGTCCTGACGGTAAGTCGCAAGTCGCGGTTGAATACGTTGATGGCAAGCCAACAAGATTGCATAATGTGGTTATCGCGGCTCAACATGATGATGTCGTGTCATTGGAGCAATTACGCGCGGATATCACAGAACAAGTTATCAGGCCTGTTTGCGAGGACTATATTGATGAAAAGACAGAGTTTTTTATAAATATGACCGGCAGGTTCGTTGTTGGCGGTCCTCATGGCGATACCGGTCTTACTGGTCGCAAAATTATTGTTGACACATACGGTGGCATGGGCAGGCATGGCGGGGGATGTTTTTCTGGCAAAGACCCATCAAAAGTTGATCGTTCCGCGGCCTATATGGCGCGCTATGTGGCCAAAAATATCGTCGCGGCTGATTTGGCAGATAAGTGCGAAGTCCAGTTTTCTTATGTAATTGGCCGGGCCGAACCGACATCAGTGAATGTTAACACCTTTCGTACTGGCAAAGTGAGTGATGAAAAGCTGGTAGAGGCCATCAAAAAGACCTTTGACTTGCGCCCGGGCAAAATCATTGAGCATTTGGACTTATTAAAGCCAATCTATCGACAAACCGCGGCCTATGGACATTTTGGCCGAAATGGTGTATCATGGGAAAAGACTGACAAAGTCGAAGAACTAAAAAAAGCCATATAACACATATATGAAACTAATTTGTCCAGAGTGCAAAAACGAGGTTAATTTATCTCATTATCCTGATTTAGCGCTTGATCACACGATTGAGTGCGACATCTGCGGGATCTCTCTTCTGGTAACAGATATTAAAGATGATGAGGTGAAGGTGGAGATTGTGGATGAGGGTAAATAAGTTTGCTAAGTTAACTAAGTCGTCTAAGTTTTCTAAGTAGAATCCCCACAAAGGGGATTTTATTTTTTAAACAGAAGTTTTTTGAATTTATTTAGTTCGCCGGCGTATTTCAAACGTAAAATACGCAGAGCAAATTCTTTTGAAGTTGGAGATTTTTTGTCCAAAATGATTTTTATAAATTTATCAAAATTTACGGTTATGGTTTTGATTTCTTCACCGGGGTCTTTGGTGGGTTTTCGAATTTTTTTACAATTGCGCGCCACAAAGGTATAAACGGTGAAGTCCATTTTTTCTGGATAAAATTCACTCGACTCCAATAGCTCCCAGTCATCTGATTTAAATCCAGACTCTTCTAATAATTCTCTTTTGGCGCAAGCTAGCAGGGTTTCGCCTTCATCCACTCGTCCGCCAAAGGTGCCAAGCATTTTTTTGCCAGCCGGTTGTTTTTCTTGATTGAGTATTATTTCATTGTCTTGAATGGCGATGACTCGTACTGCATCCGGTCTTTTTAGTGCTTCAAAAGTCGCCACAGAGCCGTCAAACATTTTTTGTGGCCATTGATAAACGTCAAAAATTACACCCTTAAATACTCGTTTTGCTTTGTTTGGTAGTTTCATATGTAAATGCTTGAAAGGCCAGAAAGGCTGGAAAAGCCGGAAAGGCTTTGTAAATTTTAGAGCATTTTTAGCTTTTCAAGCCTTTTAGGCTTTTCAGGCCTTTCACAAGTTCATCAATCATCCCTCTAAATCCATGACTTCCTAAAAATACCACCACATCACCCGGATTTAGTTTATTAGATAAATAGTTTATTAGTATATTGTCGTCATCAATGTATTTTACATTTGAATGCGTTTTACCAATTACTTCTGATAGCTTGGCGCCATCCATTGGTTCGCTTTTGTTTGGGTCGCGTTTGATTTGCGTTAAGCGTGGAATTATCACCTCGTCCGCGGCTATAAACTGATTGTCATAACTTGGAATTGACTCAATTTGCCTATTGCCGGTGTTGGGTTCAAAAACTGCTAGTACGTGTTTGTGTGTTGTTTTTAGTGTCTCTAACGTTGATTTTGCTTTAGCAGGCGAATGCGCGATATCGTCAATCACTGTCACCTCGCCCTCAAAACGTTTTTCTAAACGCCGTTTTATGCCCTTAAAGCTTTCAATCGCTTTAATAATTACTTTCGGCTCTACGCCAATCTGGTGCGCCATGGCGAACGCGGCGCAGAGGTTGTCCACCATGTAACTGCCGAGCAGGTTAGTTTTTAGGTTGTAGGTTTTGGATTGGTGGGTGATTTGGAACTGAAGACCACCATCCTGAACTGTTAAATTGCTAAACTGATAAATTGCTGTTGGTGATTTTCCGTAAATAACAGTTTGACAATTTGACAATTTAACCATTTCACTCGTCCTCTCACTCACCACAATCACCCCACTTTTCGGCACCGACTTCACTAACTTTTCAAACGCCTCAAAATAGCTCGCCTCTGTCGGATACACATCCGCATGGTCCCACTCCACGGCCGTTAAAAGCAAGTGGGTGGGGGAGTAGTGCGCGAATTTTGGCGAATTGTCCCAACGCGCGGTTTTGTACTCATCGCCCTCGACTACGGAGTAGTCGCCACGTGGGCCCGCAGGGCCTTTACGTGGCTCTTCGATTGCAAAGTAGGCCGATGGAAAGTCATTCACAGCCAGTCCACCAAACATATAACTCGGTTCCATGCCAGCTTGAGTCAAAATCCAACTCAACAACGCGGCAGTCGTCGTCTTGCCATAGGTGCCGGCGCAAACAATGGAATTTGGTTTAACAAAATATTTCGCAATTAATTCCGGATAAGACACATAAGGCAGTTTTTTTTCTTGCACAAATTGCCATTCCGGATTTTCTGATCCAGCCACATTACCAACTACTACTAAATCTGGCGTGCCCATTTTGTCCGGATGCCAGCCGGTGTAATATTCCACACCTTGTTCTTTCAAATAAGTAGAAATTGGCGGATAAATTCCAACATCACTTCCGGACACCTCAAAACCGGCTCTTTTCATGGCCATTGCCAATCCTCCCATGGCGACTCCACATATGCCGATGAAATGTATTGATTTCTGATTATTTTTCATTGTGTTTTTAATATTTGTTAATATTTGTTTAATATCAGTCAATATTTGTCAGATATTAACAGATATTGACGAATATTATTAAAGTATATTTTTGAGTTTATTAATATCACGGTCCCAATTCGTACCATCAAACCACTCCAATCCAGCAAATTGCAATTTGTATTTCGCTTTGGCATCTTTGGCCGAGCCGAGATAGACGTATTTTTTGCTCGCCACGTGACTGCCGTCAGGCAGTTTTACGTGGCCTGCCTCTTTGGCGTAAATAATGGCGCGGAGCATCATGCCGAGACCGAGATTGGGGCTTATGACGTATGATGTATGATGTAGGACGTAAAATGGATAAGAGTAATGTAGAATTTTGTCTGTTTCAAAACAGATACAATACCCAGCAACTTCTTGTTTGTTGTCGTAAATAAATAATTTGTTAAAATTATGTTTTTCTGTTAGTAATTCTTTAATTTTGTTGGCACTAAATGTTTTTTCACCAAACTTGGTTTGATAAAATTCTTTTCCCAACTTGCCTATCTCCCAACTATATTTTTTGTATGGTATATCATAGGTCATAAGTCCTATGTCATCCGTCTTTTTCAGGACGCGGCGGTTTTCTGAGGACAACTCAAATTTACTCAAATCCACCCTTAAACTTCGCGTCTGGTACATTTTTCCCTTGCCTTCACGAGTAAACAGCCAGCCCTGATTGTAGAGGGAGTTGATGTGTGCTTCGGAGAAGTCGGTGATAGTTTGTTCGGACCACTTTAGATACATAAAATATACCAATATACTAATGGTACGAATTATACTAATGCTATACGAATGCTTGTTAAGTAAATATTAGTATAGCATTCGTATTATTAGTAATTCGTATATTAGTATGTTTAATACAAAGCAATCCACAACCCCAGCAACATCACCGCCGCGTGCATAATCCAAAACCGCATGACGGTTTTTTCTTCACTCCAACCACGGAGTTCAAAGTGATGATGAATGGGCGCCATTTTAAAAATTCTTCTACCCAAAATGTGGCGGCCGGCAACTTGAATAACCACGGTAGTTAATTCCACATAAAATATAAAAGCAAAAAATGGTAAAAGAAGCATTTTGTTAATTACAATCGCGTTGATTGCCAGCAAAGCTCCCAGGCCAAGCGAACCCACGTCGCCCATTTGAAAGCGCGCGGGCTTGATATTAAAGTAGGTGTAGGCGATTAGGGCGCCTACGACAGTGGCATTCAAATATGCAATGTGATTATAGCCAGTCAACCAACTTAAAATTGTTAAAGTAGAAAAAGTCAAAATTAAAGAACCGCCAGCCAAGCCATCCATGCCATCGGCCACGTTGACGGCATTGGCAGTAAACATCACAAAAAAAATAATCATGGGAATAATCCACCAGCCAATATTTACATAACCATCAAACGGAATAAATATTTGGCGCCAATGTTCACCAAGTTTAAAATACACCCACCAAGCCGTAATCGCGCCAGCCGCGAATTGCAATAATAATTTTTCGTGCACGTGCACGCCTTTGCCCGGATGCCTGGATAGCCAAACCGAAGTGCGTTTAAATAAAGACCATGGCAAAGTAACAATTAACCAAACTTTGGTCCAAAAATTTTTGTGAACTTTGATTAAAGTAAAAATCTGCGACAATTTTCGGTTGCGTCTTTCGTGTCCATAAATATGCATGACATCATCCACTCCGCCAAGTAGGGCAGAGAGCAGCATTACACCAATCGGCACCCAGGTAAAATTTCTATCCCAATTTAACGCGTAAGTGATTGCGGCCACAGTAACAATTACCAAAAGTCCGCCCATAATTGGCACGCCGGCTTTGGTTTGGCGGCTATCCATGCTTAAGGTGGCGTCGTATTCTGCCCGGCGAGTGAGTTTATAGCGATACAAAATTTTAATCAAAAGCGGGGCCCAAATAAAGGCGATTACACACGAAAATAAGCCAAAACCAATGGCTGTTTTTAATAGGTTAAGGGCTTCTGGTGTTAGGTTCATAAGTACATAGATAATACCAGAAAGCGGGGATAAAATCAAGTTTAAAAAAACTCTCCCCCTTGGAAAGGGGGAGAGATAAGGAGGGGAGTTATAAGTTTATTTCTTTAACGCGTCTTTGAGAGCTTTTCCTGCCTTGAATTTAGGCACAGTAACTGCTGGGATCTGAATTTTTTCTGTTGGTCTTTGTGGATTTACACCAACTCTGCCAGCACGATTCTTTGCGCTAAAAGCGCCAAAACCTGCAATATTCACTTCACCACCGCCCTTGATGGTGGTGGTAACGAGTTCTGTAAAGGCCGCGACTACTGCTTCGCCGTCCTTTTTTGTTAAGCCGACTTTTTCGGCAATGGCTTGCGCCAATTGTGCTTTGTTCATAATGTTTGTAGTTCCGATGGACATCGGAACGAATTAATAAATTAAGTTATCTGATTATATTGTAGCATTTTTATAAATTACAGTCAATTGAGCGGAGTTTGCGGGGTGTGGATAAAGGTTCTCAGTTTCCCTCTCCTTCGGGGAAGGAGAGGGTTAGGGTGAGGTCTGGCTGGCGGTTTTCTCCTCTCCTTTTGTGAAGGAGAGGGGTGCAGGGGTGAGGTGGTTCACAGGTTGTTGATTTTTTCGTCAAAATATTTTATAATTAAAACAATCAGATAAGGTATTTATATATATGAGTGAGGGACATGGAGAAAATTCATCTTGGTTTGGTCCGGAATTGGATCGTTCCAGAGAAGCCCTTGCAAAAAAGGGTGATTTTTGGTTTGGCCAAGATGTTGCTGTTTCAGAAAAAACAGTGATTGAGGAAGATTCCGCTGTGACGAAAATAAATTTAAAACTTCGTAAAGAAAACTTTCCTGACATCAGTGGACTTTCTATTTCCACTCTTCATTTGTTAAGGACATCAACCAGGAGTTGTTACGCGCAAGTCGGTCTTGAGGTCAAACCAGATATTGGCAGATTAACTGAGGCAGATATCAAAAGAATAATTCAGGGTGAAGAGGTTGATTGCTCGGCCACGGCTCTAAATCATTCTCACAGAGCTGTTGAGTTAAAGGGCGGACTTTTTAGATTTTTTTGGCTTGATGCCGGTAAACATCTAACCGGTGATAAATTGGTCGAAGCAGTTGGAAAAATAAGAATTGATGGAAAAGAGGGTGATGATTGGTTTTTGGGTCAGGCCGGTGAAGAGGCCGCTTTTTTGTCGGACGGAAATTTAAAAAAAGAAACCCCCATCACTCTTGGTTTGAAGATTCAAGATAAAAAGTTGTTTGTTCCTCCTACTGCCGAAGATGAACCAATCAGAGTTGACAGCAGGAAAAATCTTTTCAAATATTTAGAACCAATACCAAGAGGATTCGCCCCTGATTTTGTGGTTGGTGAAACAGCGTCGGTTTTTATTCCAGAGAATTTGGTTGGGGTAATTAATTTGGGTATGCAAGACGCGGGTGGCAGGCATTCCAGTTCTCCTTTGATTGATCCCGGTTTTGTGGGGCCGATTAGATTGGAGATTATAAGGCCGGGCCAACATCCAAATTTTGTTGAATTGTTATTATACGAACACACAGTTAGCCCCAAAGGGGCGAAAGATAGTAGCCAGGGGCTTTAGCCCCTGGAAAAGGTTCGTTTTTAGACAGCAGTCCCGGCAGGGACGGATGACACGAGAGTCAGTCGTCCCGCTGGGACTTGTGAATTATATTGAATGTTTTGCAGGCACTAAAGTGCCTGCCTAACGAACGGATGTCCCTAAGGGGACATGACACCACACGGCAATTTTGATTTGATAAAACAAAAACCACCCTCAAACTCCTTCGCTAATAATTCAAGTAATTGAATCATCGGCGCAGGGAGGGTGGTTCTTGGAGAAAGAACCGGCGGGATGTTGTTCTCTCTGCTTGTCTGTTGATGTCAGTTGAAAGAGTGGTGGATATTCACCGCCGTCCATATGCAGCCGACGGCGAATGCTATAAGCACCACCAATCGGATACCCTGGTGGATCCGCTCCATCTGCCAATCCTTCTCAACCCAAGCCATCAACACTACGGCTGGCGCGCAAAGAACCAATGGCCAAAGCATAAAGCACCCCCCTTTTGCTGTTTTTTGTCTGGTTGTAGACATCTCTTTTCCACAATAAACTTACCATATATATATCGGTCAAGTCAAGGGCAACAACAAAACCCGCCTCACGGCGGGTTTTTCTGTGTAATCTTTTTCAAATCAGTGTAAATCAATGCTTTACCGCGCATATTCTATCACCCTCGTCTCCCGTATCACATTAATCTTAATCTCCCCCGGATATTGTAATTCATTTTCAATCTTGCGCGCAATATCTTTGGCCAAGTTATAGGCTTGATAGTCGTCTACCATTTCCGGTTTTACAAACACGCGCACATCACGGCCGGCTTGGATGGCATAGACCTTTTCAATGCCGGGAAAACTTTTTACCGTGTCTTCCAATTCTTCCAAGCGCGCCACAAATTGTTCATAAGTATCACGGCGAGCACCAACGCGGGCGCCGGAAATGGCATCGGCAGATTTTACAATTTGGGTAATTAATTTTTCTGGTTTATCTTGGTGATGGTTTAACGCGGCATCCTGACAATCCTCATCCACATTAAATTTTTTCAAGATGGTAAAACCAATTTCTGGATGTCCGCCTTGGGTTTCGTGGTCAACTGCTTTGCCAATGTCATGGAAAAAACCAGCTCGTTTTGCCTTGCTTGCTGATACGCCAAGTTCTTCCGCGATTAAGCCGGACAAGTGCGCTGTCTCAAGACAGTGATTTAAGACGTTCTGTCCATAGCTTGTGCGGTATTTTAAACGGCCAACAATTGAGACCAACTTTGGGTCAATGCCTGTAATGCCGACTTGATACAACGCCTCTTCGCCTGCTTTTTTGATATCCAACGCGAGCTCTCTTTTTGCTTCGTCAATAAATGCTTCAATACGCGCCGGTTGAATTCGTCCGTCTTGAATTAATTTTTCCAAAGCTAATTGGCAAACACGCCTGCGAATAGGGGAAAAGCTTGAAATGAGAATCATGTCAGGCGTTTCGTCAATGATCAATTCGCAGCCAGTTAGTTTTTCAATTGTTTTGATATTACGTCCATCTTTACCAATAATTCTGCCTTTCATTTCGTCGCTGGGCAGGCTGACATTGGTAGAAGTGGTTTCGGACGAATGATTGGATGAACAGCGTTCAATGGCACCCAGCACGATTTCGCGCGCTTTGCCGTCAAACACATCACTGTTTTCTTTTTCTAATTTCATTATCCGGACCATTAAATCATCTTTGGATTGGCCTTCCACAATTCTAAAAAGTTCGGTTTTAGCTTCGTCTTTGGAAAAACCAGAAATAGTTTGTAATTTTTCTTCGGTGCGAATTTTGGCGTCGTCAATTTTTTTCTTGATTTCTTGAATTTCCTCTACTTTTTGTTGGAGCTTGGTTTTGCGATCTTCAAATTCCAACAATTTTTTATCAAACATGGTTTCGCGTTGTTCCACGCGGGCCTGAATTTGGCGGATTTCATTCCGGCGTAAATCTTCTTCATGTTTGGCTTCGTCTATCATTTTGATAGCGCGCTCTTTGGCTTTTAGCAAAAGCTCTTGTTCTTTGTTTTTGGCTTCAACCAAAATCGCGTCAGCCTTGGCTTCCACGGAATTGGCTTGGGCTTGCGCTAATTTTTTGCGCAAAACATAACCAAGGCCAATACCAAGGGCAATGCCAATACCGCCAACTGCTACGGCGAGTGTAATAAATTCTTCCATAAAAAAATCTCCAAAACAGTGCTTGGCAGTGTTTCTTGGAAGGCGATTTTATGAAGTATGGATACCTAAAAAGATACCATTCAAAACGGTCTGTCGGGAGGTATTTTTTAAGTAAGATGACATAATTTTTAGGAATGTGTCAGTCGTCCATTTTCGCTAAAATAAGCCAATTTATACAGAAACAACTGTCTTCACTGCGATTAATTGTTAATTTAACAATAAATAATATACCACGCTTCTGGATTTTTGTCAAATGCGTGTGCACGCCCCTTGCATTATTTTTTTTATCTGGCTATACTATATGCATTATTACTTAATTTTTCTCTTATGCAAGGCGGGGAATATTTAGATTTGCAGGGTTCTAAATTAGAAAACTTTCCAGGCATTGATGTGGATAAGTTGCAAGAAGCCGCGCGGATAATGCGCGGATTTATGTTTTGCGCGCTTGAGGCGGTGCATTCCGGGCACCCGGGCGGGTCATCTGGCAAGACCGAGCAATTTTTAGCCATGGTTTTGGGCGGGCAAATGGCGTTTGATCCATTAGACCCAAAGAATAACGGACGTGACAGGGTTGTTTGGTCAGCGGGTCATTGTTCACCGGGTTTATACGGCGGTCTTTCATTTATATATGAATCATTGCGCCGCGCCGGCATTAAATTTGACGCCAAAGCAATTGACGCGGTAATGCCGGAAAATCTTTTGCGTTTTCGCCATCCCGATGGTCCGCAAGGGCATATTGAAAGCCACTACCCTTTGGCAGATCTCGGAACCGGCGCGTCTGGCCATGGGTTGTCCGCGGCCGGTGGCATTGCAATAGCTCACCGCTCGAGTGGTCTAGATACAAAAGTTTTTGTGTTTATGGGTGATGCCGAAACCGAAGAAGGCATGAGTTACGAAGCGCGCAATGTTTTGAACACCATGGGAATTGACAATTTGATTGTGAGTTTGGATTATAATCATTTTGGGATTGATGGGAATATAAATGAAGTAATTGCGTCGCCATACATTAATCATTGGCTTGGTTTGGGTTGGAATGTGATAGAAGTTGATGGGCATAACTTTTTGGAATTAATTACTGCCTATCAAAAAGCGCGCGAAGGGTTTAGTAATGATAGTCCGACAGTTGTGTTAGCGCACTGCATAAAGGGCAAATGTTATGGCGCAAAAGAAAACACGGCTGATTCACATGGTTCACCGGCTAAGTCCGAAGAGTACTTGGAAATAATGAAAAAAATGGGGTTTGATGTAACTGGGAAAGTGGAAGAAGATGTTAAAATAGTGAGTGAAGCAATCACGCCGGAGTTGGCAAAATATATTGCGGAGAGGTTGGAAGTTGTCAAGACTAAGATTAAGACTGAGGCAGAGAATGTGGAGTTAATGAAAAAAAGTTTGGGCGAGCGACCACTTCTCAACCCAATAGAAATTAAAAGGCCAGGCGAGTTGCCAGCAGAATTAAAATTTGCCGAAGGCACAAATGTGGCCACCAGAAAAGCCACGCAGGCGTGGTTTGAGTGGATGATGAAGCAAACTGCATTTTTTTGGGCCGGGACAGGGGATTTGAGCAAATCAATTTTGATGGATAAGGCGGAAAAAGCGCACGGACTTATCACGCGCGAGAATAAATATGGCCGGGGTATCAGATTTGGTATTGCGGAGCAAAACATGGCCATGTTGTCTTGCGGTATGACACAGGACAGATTGCCGGGTGGATTCGCGCCCGTGTCGGCTTTTTCTTCATACGGCGTTTTTACATCAATGATGAGCAACGCGGTGCGCATGACATTGATTGGCAACGCGCTTGATCCAAAACGCAAGGGGTTTTTTATAATGTTAGCGGCTCATGATGGTCCAGAAACTGGTGAAGATGGCGCGACTCATCAGGGTTTATTTTGGATGAGTTTGTATACCGCTTATCCGGGTATCAAAGTCTACAAGCCAATGGATGCTAATGAGACAATCGAAATGTTGTTTTACGCTTTGGAAAAAGGCGAACCAATCGCGTTGTCAGTCGCTCGGCCGGATACGATGGTGTTCAAACGAGAGAACGGCGTGCCTCCAGCAAGCGAGGCGGTGAACGGCGCGTACATATTTTATCAAAGCCAAAAATCCGTAGAGACGCAAAATTTTGCGTCTGTACAAAGAGTGGTGTTGGCGGTTTGTGGAGGACAGACGTTGATAAATACAATGGAGGCGGTGCCGGAGTTAGAAAAACAGGGTTTAAGTGTAAAAGTTATTGCCGTAACTTCGCCGGAATTGTTTGAGGACTTGAGAAAAAATAATCCGAAAAAGGCAGAAGAAATATTTTCAGACGAAGACCGCGAGCATGCGATCGCCATTCACAATGGCTGGAAGGGCTTCTTGTACCCATTCCTTCTGCCAAAGGACTATACTGATAGAACGATCGCGATAGATCATTTTCTTAAATCTGGTAGTCCGAAGGAAGTTTATGAGCTTGCTGGGTTGACTGCTGGTGATATAATAAAGAAAATTTTGCATTAAGAATTTTATTAGGTGAATTAGTAATTAGGTGAATTTGAAATTACACAATATGCTCCCAAAATTTCTCACTGACAAAAATCTAATCCCGAACGTCACCATCAATCCAAGTTTAAATTATCTTGGCACCGAGACTGCATTTGGTTTTGGTGCTGAAGTGATTGCTGTAGAAAATTCTAAAAAATTTCCATTTGTTTATAGGTTTCATGTTGGCGATACTGGACCGACCACACCCCAGCCAATTATTGATGTAGCGATTCAAGCATTGAAAAATAAAGCGACGAAATATGGTCATTATCTGGGTTATTTGCCGGTGAGAAAAAATATCGCCAAGTATTGGAGCGAATTACGCGGCGTGGAAATCAAGCCGGAAAATATTTTGTTGGAGCCGGCCGGAAAATCCGCGATTGAATTGACTTTGCAAACTTTAATTGCGCCAGGCGATAAAATAATCGTGCAGGATCCTGGCTATCCGGTTTATGAATCTTTGGCAGAGTTTTATCACCATGGCCAGGTTTTACATTGGCAAGCGCACAAAGACACAGAAAAACAAACATTAGAATTTAGAGTAGAAGATTTAGAAAAATTAATAGAAGCTAATTCGCAAGTTAAATTATTAGTCATCAACACACCGCAAAATCCTACGGGCATGATGATGCCCAAAGAAAAATTGGAAGCCGTGGCAGAGTTGGTAAGAAAACACAAGTTTTTCGTCATCTTTGACGACATCTATGACCAGATTACATTTGGCGGACGCAAGCATTTTAGCTTCATTTCAATTCCAGGCATGTTGGATTGGACCGTAAATTTGAACGGCTATTCAAAAAATTATGCCATGACTGGCTGGCGTCTGGGATTTCTTGTCGCTCCAGAGTGGTTGATTGAAATTTTTGGCCGATTGGCCATTAACAAATGGAGCAATGTCAATAAAATGGAGCAAATTGTCGCGGGCGCGATTTACGGCGACGTGGAGTTGGAAGGTTTCAAATATCCGAGTGTTAAAGATGAGGTGCAAGAAATTATAAACAAAGACTTTGTTGAATATGAGAAAAAAGGCCAGTTTGTTTCCGAAGTTTTGAATCTGCTTAAACCTTATGTTGTTTGCAACGAAGCCGAAGGCGCGTTTTATTTATTCCCCAGTTTTCAGCGCGTACTAGATTTGAAATATGTCCGCGAAGAATTAAAAATAGAAAATGATGTTCAATTGCGTAACTGGCTACTCAAAGAGCGGGGGATTGCTACGTTGTCAGGCAGTGATTTTGGCCACATGGGCGCTGGACATATTCGTTTTTCTTATGCTGAAGATAGAAACAAACACATTATCCCCGGCATGAAGCATTTGTTAAAGACAGTGATTGAGTTGATAGAGAAGTCGGGCTTGCCTCGCCAAAGCGAAGCGGCGGCGGGCGAAATTGCGCCGTTGAAAATTGATGAAGTTGAGGCGAAGGTGGGGGAGATTGAGAAAAAGTATTTTTAATTTTCCCTCGCCTCCGCAGAGGAGAGGGTTAGGGAGAGGTCTGGAGGGATGAATGGTTGAAAAGAAATTACACGGAAATTAAAAAATAGAAATTAAAGAAATTTGAAAGAAATTAAACAAAAAATCCACCGAAGAGGTGAATTTTTTTGTAAATTTAATTTAGGTCTTTTAAGCTTTTTAATCTTTCTCCGTCAAGCTTTAAGTGTAAATCAACGAAATTATTTATCTTTTCAGACAACTTATCCATTTTTTTATTGAAGTACCCTGTTGTTATAAGGTCAGGTAGAATTTTTTGCATTGAAGTTAGTTTATCTAAAATTTCATCTAATTTTTTTTCCATAAAATTTTGTTAGTAAATTTATTATAAAATATAATTATGACCTTGTCAAATCAGTTGACAAATCTCTCTCTCTCTCTGCTTAAATGTAAGTAGTTCTTTACAACAATTATCACGCTCTATTGGGGTAGACGCGTGTTAGATTTTTTGTAGTTGTGTTTTGGTTGCGAAATGCAGTTAACTCAAATGCCCTGTGGGGCGGGAGGTGGATCGTGGCTATGGATTTGAAGAAGTATTCTGGTTTCGGAAAAACGTTCTGGGCCGTGATCGTGGCTGAGATCCATGAGCGCGGAGCATGGTATGGACTCTTCTCTTTGCTCCCTCTGTACTTGACTGGTCCGGTCAATGAGGGTGCCTTGGGACTGGATCACAGCCAGAAGGGCACTATCCTCGGGGTCGTTCCGTTCTTCCTTTACCTCTTGCCGCTGATCTCTGGCACGATCGGCGACAAGATCGGCTACAAGAAGGTACTTCTTGCATCATTTGCGATTCTTGCGCTTGGCTACTACCTGCTGAGCTTCGCGGTCGGCTACTACAGCTTTTTTGCGTTGTTCATGCTGATCGGTCTGGGCGCTGGAATGTTCAAGCCCATGGCGTCCGGGACCGTGGCCAGGGTGACGAAGGGAGACATGGCCAAGTCCTCGGTGGGATTCGCCGTGTTCTACATGATGATCAATCTAGGCGGATTGATCGCGCCACTCGTCTCCGGATTGTTCCGACCCTCGGCTGAAACGGTGAGCATGAACGGGGTCATCACCACCACGGTCACCGGTTCGTGGAACAACGTGTTCTACCTTTCGTCGGCCTACATGGTGTTCATGTTCTTCTGGACATTGTTTATGTACAAGGAACTGCCGCGGGAGAAGGGCACTGAGAAGACCCTGCTTACGAAGTTCCGCGAAATGTTCACCGACATCGCAACCAACCCTAAACTGCTGATTCTGCTCGTGATCTTCGTAGGCTTCTGGACGATGTTCATCCAAATTCACAACATGTTGCCGAACTGGATCACTGAATGGGTGGATACGTCTGCACTCGCACGACATCTTCCTGTGAAGTCCTGGACCACCCACGGGCAGATAAAGGCCGAGATCATCACCAGCGTAGACCCGTTCGTCATCATCTTGTTCAACGTGATGGTCGCGGCCGTCGTGTCCAAGTTTCGAATTCTGCGAGTCATCGTGGGTGGAATCGCCGTTGCGTCCTTGGCCTTCCTGCTGATGCCAATCTCGGGCATGGAGGGATGGGGTAGCATGTTCGCCATTCTGTTCATCACCATGTTCGCGTTCGGCGAGATGGCGAGTTCGCCCAAGTTCACCGAGTTGATGGGGCGAATCGCGCCAGCCGGCAAGGAAGGCACCTACCAGGCCTACGGATTTCTGTCGGTCGCCGGTGGGTTCCTTCTCGGTGGAAAGCTGTCGGCGCTCTACGGCGATTTTGCCGACAAGACGGCGATGTACAAGGGTATCCTCAGTGGCCAGTATGGCGTTAGCTCCGCGTCCATGAAGGACATTGGGGTCTACGACCTCGCCGAGATGCTCCGATCCAGGGGCGTGGACTTGGCGCAGCTGAACCAGAATCTCTGGGACAGCCACAAGCCCTACATGGTCTGGGTCATCGTCGCCTCAGTCGGTCTGCTCGCGGCGGTCGCCCTGCTCGTGTACAACAAGTTCGTGCCGAAGATCGGTGCGGACAGCAACGAGAGTTGATCGCCGTAAGGAGGGACGACATCTCGTAGTAAGTTCGTAGGGAGGGGTGTTCTTTTTCAATTCGGACGCGCGCGCCCCAACACCCGCGTCCGACCCTCCCTTTTGTTTATCTCAATATCCAGATATCCGGATAATCCAGATTTACGGATAACGATTAAGGTGAATGGAAGGGAGGGTTTTTTATCTTGACTTTTGATTGAATACATGATTAAATTTAAGTAATTGACATTAGGAGGGATTTCGATGACAACACAATTCAAGTGGTTGGTTCGGATTCGTGAGGTTTCTGATGGCGTGGTTACTACGTATGGTTTCGACGATGGAACCATGGCAACAGAATGGCGTGCTGACAATGAACCCAGAGAACCGCAAGCACGAACATGGATTTCCGGCAACGGAGGAGAGACGTGGGCTAGGTTCGGATTATTCTATTCGGACTACGGCCACTGTGGGGACAACGCAGATACGGCATTTTCCAAGTGTGACAAATCGACCGACGAAGTCCCACTGGGTCAAGGTGAGCCGGTCCGGCCGCCAGCCAAGAAGGGTTCAGTGTCAGAGGCATACGCCAACGGCCCTCCTTGCGATGAGGCCGGTCTGCAGAAAGAAGTCTGCGCGCTTCTGGTCACGCGCGGTGGTCTGCAATTCGTTCTGGACCAGGCGTTGTTTCTGAAACGCTTGGCGGATTTGCTGGCGCGTGATTATCGGTTGCTTTGATACCGGTGGGGAGGGTGTTCTTTTTCAACACGGACGCGCGCGCCCCAACGCTCGTGTCCGACCCTCCCTTTTGTTTATCTGCGGATTAGGTGAATAGAAGGGTTGTTTTTTCCTCCAATCCATGGTATCCTTATTTATATATGCAATATCATAAAGTGCTAATTTTAGGTACAAAAGGAATGTTGGGACAAGCGCTGGTGGAAGAGTTTGAAAAGCAAAATTATCAAGTAGTAGCTTTAAATCACGCGGATTTAGATGTTACCGATGAATTAGCGGTTAAAAATAAGATTTGTGAGATATCTCCCGATTTAGTAATCAATACTACAGCGGTGAATTTGATGGATGAGATCGAAAAAGACAACCAGGTTTTTGAAACAGCAAAAAAGGTAAACGGCAATGCTGTTGGTTATTTAATTAATGTGGCGGACAGTCTGAATATCCCATTTGTTCACTTTTCCACCAATTATGTTTTTGGTGGAAGCAACACAGAAGGATATAGAGAAGATCACGCGGCGCGGACAATATCACGTTATGGGGAGACAAAATTGTTGGGCGAAGAAAAGTTATTGAGGAAAGCAAAAAAATATTATTTGATCAGAATTTCTCGCTTGTTTGGCAAAGCTGGCGTAAGTGAGAAATCAAAAATTAGTTTTGTAGATTTAATGTTAGACTTGGTTTTAAATAAGAAAAAAGAGCACCTAGATGTTGTGGAAGATGAAGTTTGCTCGCCGACTTACGCGCCAGATGCCGCGCGTTTGACACGCGAGTTGATAGAAGGAAATTATCCGTGGGGAATTTATCATGGCGCTAATGAGGGCGGATGCAGTTGGTATGAGTTCGCACAAGAAATTTTTAAGTTAAGAAATGTTAATGTAGGTGTGACACCAGTCAAGTCAGATTTTTTTCTACGGCCTGCCAAACGGCCCAAGTATTCAGTGTTATTAAATACTAAATTGCCGAAACAGAGGGGATGGGAAGAGGCGCTTGGAGAATATCTTGATCAAAATCCCTTCTCCTCGTAGGAGAAGTGGCAGGGATGAGGTCTCAACGGCGCTTGCAAACTAAGAAAGTCCCGATAAGACCTCACCCTTTATCCCTCTCCTACGAGGAGAGGGGACAAAAATGTATGCAACTATCCGTCATCACTGTCACCACTAACACTGCTACATATCAACGAGATATTCTTCGTCAAAACTTAGCATCTGTAAAATCTGGTGCCGAAGGCTTAGAGTTTGAACATTTTGTTTCAGACAACGGCTCAACAGATGACACGGTTGCAATGATAAAAAAAGAATTTCCGAATGTGAAAGTGATAGAGAATGGCAAAAATTTGGGATTTGGTGGGGCGAACAATACAGCTTTTAGGCAATCAACCGGCGAGTTTGTCTTATTTTTGAATCCAGATAATGTCGTTCGCCCTGGCTCGCTCAAGATTTTATATGAATACATGCTGGCGCATCCAAAAGTTGGTATTGTTGGGCCAAAGTTGGTTGATCAGTTTGGAAAATTAAATCAAGATGCATTGCCACGCCGATTTCCAAAGCTCCTAGATCAGGTTTGTGTTTTATTAAAAGTTGGACGTATTCTTCCTGCTTGTTTGAAAAAATATTTATATTCAGATTTGGATTTCAACCAGAAACAAGCTGTTGATTCTGTGCGTGGGTCCTTTATGTTTGTTCGCCGGGCGTTATTGAATAAGCTGGGCTGGGGTTTTGATCCGAGATATTTTATATGGTTTGATGATGCTGATTTGTGCCGAGAGGCATGGACAAATGGTTATAAAGTAGTTTATAATCCCTCTGTCGAGTGTATAGATTATGTTGGTCAGACATTCCGCAATATCCCGTCAGTGCAAAAGCAAAAATGGTTTACGGAATCAATGGTGAAGTACTTTCGAAAATGGGAAGGCTGGAAGTGGGTGATTGTCGCTGTCTTGCGCCCAATTGCGATATTTATAACTTGGATATTTACTAAATTTTGATATGCCTAAATTATCTATTAATTTAATCGTCTATAGTTCAAAAGAATTGGCCTACATTCCTTATCTTTTTGAGTCGCTTAAAAAACAAACTTTTCAAGATTGGGAGATGTTGGTGATAGATAATGGTTCTGATGGCAGTGTTTTGCAAATGGTTGAAGACAATCTCAAAGCGCTGAACAAACCATACCGCGTCTTAAAACAGGGCACGAATGTTGGCTTTGCTAATGGCCATAATGTTGGTTACAAAGAAACTGCGGCGCCGTATGTTTTGTTGCAAAATCCAGATATGTATTTGATGCCAGACGCGTTGGAAAAAATGGTGAATTTTTTAGATCAACACCAAGATGTTTCAACTGTGTCCGCGCGCTTGATGCGTTGGGATTTTGAAGCCAAGCAATTTACATCGGACATTGACGCGATTGGCATACGCCTGCTTCGCAATCGCCGGGCAGTGGAATGGCTAACGCGCGAGCGTTGGGCAAAGGACAGCGAAAGTAAAGATGTTTGTGACATGTATGATAAAAATGTGGTGGAAGTTTTTGGTGTATCCGGAGCTTTTCCAATGTATCGTAAGAGCGCGTTAGATAAGTTATTGTTACCCGGCAACAATATTTTTGATCCCACCTATCATTCATACAAAGAAGATTTAGATTTAGCTTATCGCTTGCGCAATGCGGGCTACACGTCTTATGTTTTGCTTGACGC
>Ga0208373_1001703_pt1 | contig 27790 bp, 29 predicted proteins | sample RifOxyC2_FD_184036 | JGI IMG/M metagenome (GOLD analysis project Ga0208373, IMG submission 184036) | Soil microbial communities from Rifle, Colorado - Rifle Oxygen_injection C2 (SPAdes) | ecosystem: Environmental > Terrestrial > Deep subsurface > Rock core/Sediment | place: Rifle, Colorado... | reverse complement strand
GCCGGCGCGATTAACCGGGTGGCAGTAGCTTCCCTGGACAGCCTGGCTCATCTGCGGGACAAGCTCCGTTTTATTCATCAGACCGGGGAATATGATCGACAGACCGTTGAGGAGGCATACCAGAAAAAGGGATTTACGGCCGAGGTTTCCCCTTTCATTGTCGAAATGGCGACAGCCTACAACCGTGCCGATCTGCTTTTGTGCCGCGCCGGCGCTACCTCGATTGCGGAGATAACCGTCGTGGGAAAGGCCGCTATTTTGATACCGCTGCCCTCTGCCGCGGGCGATCATCAGACGAAAAACGCCGCCCTTTTGGCAAATGCGGGAGCGGCGGCAATGATCCCGGAAAACGAACTGGACGGACACAGACTCGCATCAGAGATAGAAAAGTTGTATATGCATCCGGAGGCGATAAAGAAAATGGAAATCGCCTCCGCCTCTCTGGGCAATAGGAAAGCGGCCGTGGCGATTATGGACATTATTGCCGGCGAAATCATCGACAGGGGTCCGGCCCCTGTCCCCTTTATCAGTTAGGAAAGGTTTTAATGAAGGTTAATATTAATAAATACACAAACAAAACCAGCAGCATGGAACGTAACATCCGGCGGATTCATTTCGTCGGCATCGGCGGCATAGGGATGAGCGGCATCGCCGAGGTACTTCTGAACCTTGGGTATGAAGTCAGCGGTTCGGATTTGACCCCTTCCGACACAACCAGCCGCCTTGACGACCTGGGGGCCGCGATTCACATAGGCCACGCGGCGGCCAACATAGGCAATGCCGATGTGGTAGTTACCTCAACGGCTGTCCGGCCTGAAAATCCCGAGGTGATCGCGGCCCACAAAAGAAACATCCCGGTTATCCCGCGTGCCGAAATGCTCGCCGAACTGCTCAAAATGAAATTTTCCATAGCCGTTTCCGGCAGTCACGGCAAGACCACCACAACCTCCATGATTGCAACCGTTCTGGCCCATGGCCGACTGGATCCAACGATGGTAATAGGAGGCAAGCTCGCCAGTATTGGCGGCAACGCCCGCCTGGGGGACGGCGAGACAATCGTGGCAGAGGCCGACGAAAGCGATGGATCTTTTCTGAAACTGAGTCCCTGCCTGGCGGTCATTACCAATATAGACAGGGAACACCTCGATCACTACCAGGACATAGAGGAGATCCGGGCGGCTTTCCTTCAGTTCGCCAACATCGTCCCCTTCTATGGCGCCACTATCCTCTGTGCTGACGACCAGAATGTTCAGCAGATCCTCCCCATGATCAAAAGGCGGATGCTCACCTACGGTCTGTCGCCTGCGACCGATTACCGTGCGGAGGGGATATCCTTTTCCGCAGACGCCACCGTTTATTCGCTCTACGAAAGGGATGTCCTTTTGGGAACGATAAAGCTTCATGTGCCCGGCACCTTTAACGTGTATAACTCCCTTGCGGCTGTTGCCGTCGCCAGGGAAATGGATATTCCCTTTCCGGTTATCAGGGAAGGGCTCGGGAACTTTGCCGGCGTTCACCGTCGCCTGGAGATCAAGGGAAAAGAAAAGGGCATCACGGTCGCTGACGACTACGGCCACCATCCGACGGAGATCAGGGCAACGCTTTTGGCGGCTCGGCAAATATGGAGCGAACGGATAATCGTAGTCTTCCAGCCCCACCGCTACACAAGAACAAAGGCGCTTTTTGAGGAGTTTTTAACCGCTTTCACCAAAGCCGACATGCTGATTGTCACGGACATCTATGCGGCAAGCGAAGAACCGATCCCCGGGGTAACAGCAGAAGCTTTGTGCGAGGGAATAAGAAAATCAGGGCTAAAAGATGCCATCCATATTGCGAACTTTGACAATATTGTGGATTATCTGTCAGGGATCGTCCGTCCCTCCGACGTCATCCTGACGCAAGGGGCGGGGAGTGTCTGGAAAATAGGAGATGCCCTTTTGAAACGACTCGGGGAGAAAAAGGAAGATGGGTTGGGCTGACGCCATCCGCAACGAATTGCAACATGATTTTACCGGCATGGTTCTCTTTGACGAGCCGGCGGCAGCTCATGCATCGATCCGTGCCGGCGGGAAAATAGACGCCCTTGTCTTCCCCGAAAACATGGAGGAACTCTCGGCAGTTCTCAAATTCCTGCGCCGCCGGAAACTGCCATTTTTACCTGTCGGCAACTGGACCAATCTAATAGTCCGGGACGGGGGCTTCCGGGGGGTCTTCATCTCTTTGTCGCGGCTGCGTAAACTGGTTTTGAGCTATCAGAAGGAAGAAGCCTTTATCCTTGCCGAAGCCGGCTGCCCCCTGGGGGAACTGGTAAAAACGGCAGCGGAAAAATCGCTATCCGGGATGGAGTTCTGCGCAGGCATCCCCGGCAGCGTCGGCGGGGCGATCCGGATGAACGCCGGCGCCTATGGCGGGGAGATAAAGGACATTGCAGAAGAGATTAGAATCATAGCTCTGTCCGGAAAAATCAGCAAGGTGACACGGGAAGAACTGAAAGCGCAGATTAATGATTATAAATTTTCCTACAGAAATCTCGCTTTGCCCGCAGATTCGATTATCATCGCGGGAATGTTTCGCCTCCGTCGTGGCAATACGGAAGACATTTCGATAAAGATAGCGGAAATTCTCAAGGCACGAAGGGAAAAACACCCGCTGGAATTGCCAAACGCCGGCTCTATTTTCAAAAACCCGGCGGATTACCCTGCAGGCAGGCTTATAGAAGAATCCGGACTTAAGGGAAGCAGCATCGGCGATGCCCAGATTTCTGAAAAACATGGTAATTTCATAGTTAATCGGGGACAGGCAACGGCGGGACAAATTATTGACCTGATCAAGCTGATCAGGGAATCCGTTTTTCAAAAAACCGGCCGCACGCTGGAAACAGAGGTAAAGATCGTGGGAGAATTATGAAAACGGAGCTTAATGGTAATAAATCGCAGATTAATGGCCATAAATCGCCGTTTAATGTGCATAAAGGGTCGTTACGTCTGCATATGGAGGTCAAAAAAAACCGGCTGAAACGACATGCCGGGGATATTGCAAGGGAGATAGGCACGAGCATTGTGCTGGTCGGTTCGATAATGGCGGTTACGGCCGCACTTTTGCTTGGCGGTGACCTGGTTCTCCGCTCTTCTCTTTTTTCGGTCCGGGAAACGCTGGTAAAAGGCTGTAACGAGCTCACCGAAAAGGATGTTCTTTCGTTGGCCAAAGTAAGCTCAGGGGCAAACCTGCTGACCGTCAACAAGGAGGCAATTATCAGACGGATCAGCAGCAATTCATGGGTAAAGGATGTCTCTGTGGGGCGGGAATTTCCCAATCGCCTGGTAATCTGGGTGCAGGAAAGAACTGCTGTCGCCCTGATTGAGAGGGAAAACATGCTTTATCTCGTTGATAACAGAGGAGAAATATTCAAGAAACTCGGAGCTGATGAAAAAGCAGACATTCCTGTTCTCACTGGCTTTTTTTCAGGAAATATTCTAAACAGGGAACTGGTGGATAAGTCGCTTGCCCTCCTGACCTATTTAAAAGGGGCAAAAGAGCTACCCGACATTGGCATGGTTTCCGAGGTTCATGGAAATGAAATCTTCGGTTTTTCGCTGTTTACAAACAACGGTCTTTGTCTGCAACTTGGTTTTGATGGCTATGAAACAAAACTTAAGCGCCTATCCGTGGTAATGGATGATATGAGGAGAAAAAATCTTAAAACCGGTTTCATGCTCATCGATCTGAGCAATCCCGAGAAGATAAACTTACAATCACGAAAATCGCTGCAATCTGAAGGATCAGGCATGCCGGCTGTAAAAGGGGAAAAGCTGAGGATGTAGTACGATTAACGAATCACAGAGACTGGAGCATTGATATACATGGGTAAAAGGGAAAACGTTATTGTCGGGCTCGACATTGGAACGACAAAAACATGCGTGGTTGTGGCCGAGTTGCGCGAAACGGGAATAGAAATCATGGGCGTCGGCTCACATCCTTCGGAAGGTCTTAGAAAGGGTGTCGTCGTCAATATCGAAAGCACTGTGGAATCTATAAAAGGGGCTGTAGAGGAGGCCGAACGCTCCTCCGGATGCGAAATCAGTTCGGTTTATGTGGGGATAGCCGGGGCGCATATTCGTGGCCAGAACAGCCTTGGCATTGTCCCTGTCAAAGGCCGGGAAGTGCGCATGGAGGATGTGGCGCGGGCAATCGACGCGGCGAGGGCAATCGCGATCCCCCTTGACCGGCAGATCATCCACACCATTCCCCAATACTATCTGGTTGACGAACAGGATGGCATTATGGATCCGGTGGGAATGGCAGGCGTCCGTCTGGAGGCAAAGGCGCACATAGTCACCGGCGCCGTCACATCCATTCAAAATGTCGTGAAATCGATAAACAGAGTTGGACTGGAAGTGAAGGAACTGGTATTGGAACAGCTTGCCGCGAGTGAGGCGGTACTCAGCAATGATGAAAAGGCGCTCGGCGCGGCCCTGATCGACATCGGCGGCGGCACAACCGATATCGCCGTTTTTTCGGAAGGAAGCATAAAACACACCGCGGTACTTCCTGTCGGCGGCCAGTACGTTACCAGCGATATCTCTACCGGGCTCCGGACGCCGCTCGCTGAAGCCGAGAAAATAAAGATAAAATACGGCTGCGCATACATGCCGCTTATCGCCCACGACGAGATGATCGAGGTGCCCAGCGTGGGGGGCCGGGAACCCAGGGATGTTTCCCGTCAAATCCTCGGTCGGATAATAGAGCCGCGAATGGATGAAATCCTGGTAATGGCGCAAAAAGAGATCAGCCGTTCGGGATGCGAAGACATCCTCGCCGCCGGGATTGTCCTTACCGGCGGGGGATCAATACTCGAAGGCATCCCCGAATTGGCCGAACAGATATTCAATATGCCGGTCCGCCGGGGAGTGCCGATGGACATTGGCGGACTGACCGATATTGTCAACTCTCCCCTATACGCAACCGCCGTCGGACTGGTCTTGTACGCCGGCCGTAATATAGCCAGGGAGAACATGATGAGAATGGAAGGAAATTATATGAATCGTCTTTTCAGACGGTTCCGACAGTGGCTTCTTGATTTCTTTTAGCGGGGGGGGAAATTATGTTTCAATTAGCGGATAAGGATTTTATGACAACTGCCAAAATCAGGGTTATCGGAATTGGCGGCGCAGGGGGAAACGCAGTCAACACAATGATCGCCGACAACCTGCAGGGGGTTGATTTCATAACTGCCAATACCGATGCCCAGGCGCTTGCGGCATCATACTCCCCGGTAAAGGTACAGCTTGGCGCGGAGCTCACCAGAGGGCTGGGGGCCGGCGCGGACCCCGAAATCGGCCGACAGGCGGCGCTCGAAGCCAAAGAACAGCTTCGGGAAAAACTCGAAGGCTCCGACATGATCTTTATCGCGACCGGACTGGGCGGCGGCACCGGCACCGGCGGAGCGCCGGTTGTCGCAGAAATTGCCAAGGAACTTGGCGCCCTGACCGTAGCGGTGGTTACAAAACCCTTCCAGTTTGAGGGAAAGAAACGAAACGATCAGGCGGCAACCGGAATCTCTGAACTTAGAAAAATGGTTGATTCCCTGATCATCGTCCCCAATCAGCGACTGCTGAGCATCGGCGGAAATGATCTTTCTTTCATAGACGCCTTCCGCAAGGCCGACGACATCCTCTACCACGCCGTAAAAGGAATTTCCGATCTGATCATGGTTCCCGGACTTATCAATCTCGACTTCGCCGATGTGAAAAAAATCATGGCTCAGATGGGGATCGCCCTGATGGGAACCGGAGCGGCGGAAGGCGAGAATCGGGCTGTTGAGGCGGCCCAGCGGGCAATCTCCTCTCCTCTGCTCGAAGACAACACCATCCAGGGAGCGCGCGGCATCCTTATGAACATAACCGGGGGACCGGGAATGACCCTCCACGAGATAAACGAGGCCTCTTCGATGATTCAGCAGGAGGCGCATGAGGACGCAAACATCATCTTCGGCACGGTCATTGACGAAAAGATGGGCGATACAATCCGGATAACGGTAATCGCCACCGGCTTTGAAACGGGCGAGTCCAGGGCCAAAGGCAATATCGCCCAGTTCCCCGGCTTACGGCGCGGCAGCAATATCTCGATTCCTACATTCATAAGGGACGAAAAGTCGGCTGACATGTTTTTTGACAGGGAAGAAAAAACCGAAGCCGACGGCAGCGAAGATCTGGAGATCCCCACCTTCCTCAGGCGTCAGGCTGATTAACTGCAAAGCGGCAATCAGCGATCAGCTATCAAGTTTTATCTCCTTGTTTTAGCCGCAAGCTGAAAGCCGATCGCGGAAAGGCAGGGAATGTCCTGGAAACAAAAAAAAAGATGCCTTGACCTCTTGGCCGCAGAAGAGGGTTACACTCAAAAACTTTGGGGCGAGTCCCTTAAGATATGTCTCGCGTACCCGAACCGGTATCGCACCGGCATGTCCAACCTTGGTTTTCAGACGGTTTATCGCCTGATCAACAACCACCCGGAATGCCTGTGCGAACGGGTTTTTTATCCCGAGCCTGACGACTTGTCAGAAACGACGGATGGATTTTCCCTGCTCAGCATTGAGTCCCAACGTCCGCTCACAGATTTCGATATCGTCGCCTTTTCTCTGTCCTTCGAAAACGACTATCCCCATATTCTTCAAATTCTGGAGAGGGGAGGAATCCCCCTCGAAACCGAAAACAGGAAGGAAAGATACCCTCTAATATTAGGCGGTGGTATTGCCGTTACGCTGAATCCCGAGCCGCTTGCCGACTTTTTTGATCTGTTTCTCATTGGCGAGGGAGAAGTCATTATTCCCCAATTTCTTGATCTTATGGTCTTGCTGCGCGGGAAGCGGGAGCGGGAGGAACTGCTTTCCGAAATTCAGAAGCGGGTGGCAGGCGCTTACGTACCCCGGTTCTACCACGTCGCACGGGGAGAAGACGGGCAAATCATTTCCCGGGAAGCTGTCAACACCGAGTTTCCCCAAAGGATCGTCCGCAGGCGCGCCCTGGATATTGACAACTTTTCAACCGAACAGGAAATCATCACTAAAAACACCGAACTGGGCAATATGTACCTAATCGAGGTCTGCCGGGGATGCGGCCGGGGATGCCGTTTCTGCGCCGCAGGCTTTGTCTGCCGCCCGGTGCGTTTTCGGAGTTTCGAGGCGCTCCAGCCCTCTTTGGAAAGGGCGCTGAAAAAGAAGAAAACCATCGGCCTGTTGGGAACGGCTGTCTCCGACCATCCGGATCTTGTCCATCTTTGCCGCTTTGTTCTCGATGCCGGCGGGAAGGTGGCCTTAGGCTCGCTCCGCATGGACCGCCTCAGCCGGGAAATGGCTGCCATTCTGAAGGAAACAGGGGTGGAAACCGCCACCTTCGGGCCGGAAGCCGGTTCGCAAACTCTGCGGGAAACAATCAACAAGGGAATAAACGAAGAAGACATTCTTTCCGCGGTTGATATCCTGATGGAATGTGATATAGAGAAGGTCAAGCTTTACTTCATGGTTGGCCTGCCCACGGAAACGGATCAGGATATCGAGGCAATCATTGATCTGGTAAAAAAAATGCAGCGCCGCGCCCATGCCTCGTCGCCAGGGAAGAAAGGGTTTCGCTTGATCACACTGAGCGTCAATCAGTTTATCCCCAAAGCGGCTACCCCTTTTCAGTGGCATCCGCTCGTGAATATCGCCATTGTCCGGAAACGGATCCGCCGCCTCGAACAGGGCCTGCGCGATGAAAAATCGGTGCGGGTCACCCACAAATTGCCGAAATGGAATTATATCCAGGCATTGCTGGCGCTCGGCGGCCGCGAGGTCGGAAAGCTTCTGCTTGCCGCCCATAATCTGGACGGAAACTGGGCGCAGGCCTTTCACGAGGTAAATATTGACGCCGATTTCTACGTGTACCGGAGAAAAAAAATCGAGGAAATCCTGCCGTGGGATTTCATCGAACATGAGATTCCCAAGTCCTTTTTAGTCAAGGAGTACAATAAATCGGCTCTCGACGATCCGTTGTCTGCCGAAATCCCAAAAAAGGAGAGCAACCAATGACACTAATCAAAACTTCCAGTCAGCAATCCGGGCAGAAGATAGGGATCGCTGTGGTTGTCGCCGCCATGGTTTTATTCCTGCTGTTGACAAAGATTATCTCGCTTGTAACCGATTGGCTCTGGTTTCAGGAAGTCGGCTATCAGACGGTATTCAGCGTAACCCTGCTCGCAAAGTTCAAGACCGGGGCAATCTTCGGGGTCGTTTTCTTCCTCTTGCTTTATATAAATTCAAGGGTCGCGCTGCGCCTCTCCGAAAAACCCCTTTTTGCCGATCCCGCCGGCGGTTTTCCCCTCCCCTTCCGGGAACTGGAACCAGGCGCCCTGAAAATCCTGATTTTCGCCGGCGCCCTGCTGCTGGCTTTTTTTGCCGCCCTGAACGGCTCCACCCAATCGGAAAACCTGCTGCTCTTTCTGAATGCCGTTCCCTTCGGCCTTGCTGACCCGCTTTTCGAAAAAGACATCAGCTTCTATGTATTTAAGCTTCCCCTTCTTCTTTACCTGCAAGGCTGGGGCAGTTTCGTTCTCATAGTGACGGCGGCGGCGACCGGATTCATCTACCTGCTGCGCAAATCGTTTCTCTTCATACCGCCGCGTATCTGGCGCATGTCCCCGGCAGCCCGCACCCATCTTTCGCTGCTTGCCGCCATCTTCTTTTTCTGGGGGATATTCGGCGCCTGGCTTGACCTTAATGACCTTCTCTTCGTCAAACGGGGGGTGGTATTCGGCCCCGGGTACACGGACGTAACAACACAGGTGTGGATCCTCAAACTGATGATGATCCTCTACGCACTCTCCGGCCTTGCCATACTATTCTATGCATTTCGTCCGGACTGGCGGGTTCCGGCGGCCGCGGTTGTTCTCCTGGTCGCTGTCTCCTTTCTGGGTCGGGGAATCTACCCCTTAATGATTCAGAAATTTCAGGTCATTCCCAACGAGGTTGCGGCCGAGACCCCGTATATTGAAAAAAACATCCGCTTTACCCGTTTCGCCTACGGTCTTGACAACATAGAAGAAAAGGAATTCCCCACGGAGGACAGCCTTACGGCCAGGGATATTGAAAAAAACAATCTCACCATCAAGAACATCCGTCTCTGGAATCATGCCCCACTCCTGCAGACATACAGCCAGCTTCAGGAAATGAGAACCTATTACAAATTTACCGGCGTTGACAACGACCGTTACACCATTAACGGCGAATATCGGCAGGTCATGCTGTCCCCGCGGGAGATATCCTACAAGGCGCTCCCCTCCCGCACCTGGGTAAACGAACATCTGACCTACACCCACGGCTACGGGGCGGTCATGGGGCCGGTAAACAGCATCTCCCCCGAGGGACTCCCGGAATTTTTCATCAGGGACATCCCGCCCGTCTCGACCGCATCCATCCGCATCACCCGTCCGGAGATTTACTTCGGAGAAAACTCCAACGACTTCGTTTTTGTCAAGGCGAAAGCGCCGGAATTCGACTACCCGGTAGGCGATAAAAACGTCTATAACCGCTACGAAGGCAAGGGCGGCGTTCCCCTCTCCTTTTTTAAAAAGCTGTTGTTTGCGGCCCGTTTCGGGTCTGTAACCATGCTTTTATCCGACGACATAACGTCGGATAGCCGTGTCATGTATCATCGCAACGTCGTCGAACGGGCAGCGATGATTGCCCCCTTCGCCAGGTTTGACGACGACCCCTATCTGGTAATCTCTCCGGAGGGACGTCTTTTGTGGTTTATTGACGGCTACACGGTCACCGACCGTTTTCCTTATTCGGAACCGACCCCGGCAATCGGCAATTATATCCGCAACTCCCTGAAAGTAGTTGTGGACGCTTATGACGGCACGGTTCATCTCTATATCAGCGACCCGACCGATCCGATCCTGAAAACATACGGCCGCATCTTCCCGGGCGTCTTCAAGCCGATGGGCGAGCTGCCGGGGGAGCTACGGAGCCATATCCGCTATCCGGCGGGGATGATGTCGATCCAGGCCCGCATGTATCGCGCCTATCACATGCAGGACCCACGGGTTTTCTACAACAAGGAGGACCTCTGGTCCATTCCGGGCAAGCAGACCGCGGGGAACAGCAAGGCAATGGATCCCTACTACACGATCTTGAAACTCCCGGAAACCGAAAGGGAAGAGTTTGTCCTTTTGTCGCCCTTTACCCCAAGTCTGAAAGACAACATGTCCGCCTGGATGGCCGCCCGCTGCGATGAACCCAACTACGGGAAGGTGATCGTCTATAAATTCCCGAAGCAGAAGCTCGTTTACGGCCCCAGCCAGATCGAGGCGCGCATCGATCAGGATGCGGTGATCTCCCAGCAGCTTTCCCTCTGGCATCAAAGGGGGTCAAACGTCATCAGGGGAAGCCTCCTGGCAATTCCTATTGAAAAATCAATATTATACGTTGAATCACTCTACCTCGCCGCCGAAAATGGCCAGCTTCCGGAACTCAAGCGGGTAATCGTCGCCAACGGCAACAATATCGCCATGGAGGAGACGCTCGACGCGGCCCTGCGGAAGATCTTCGGGGGAGGAGCGGCAAAGGACAAAAAGGAATCCCCGGGAACAACTAAACAGGCGGAATCAGGTGATAAAACTTACCGGCAGCTCGCCGTTGAGGCGCTCGGCCATTTCCAGAAGGCGCAGGAACTGCTCCGCCAGGGAAATTGGGGGGCCTTCGGCGAAGAGCTGAAAAAAACCGGCGAGCTTCTCAAAAACCTCGAGAAAAAATAGCGCTGCCATGTTGTGAACATTAAGCACTAAAACCCTTTTCCGCGGCGCATGAAAACAGAAGGCAAAGAGACCTTGGCGGTGAATGAAGTTAAGCAACTGGAGGTTACAAATGATGATCGATAATAATGTCCCTGCTTCTGCCGGCAGTAATAAAAACCGGCAAGGCAGTCTTATTTTGTTCGCCATCCTTTTCGGGCTGACGTTGTTAAGCGGCTGTGCACCGAAAACATACAATGTTGACCTGCGCTATCAGCCAACCAAACAGCTTGTCCCTGCCGTGACGGACGGCCGAAAATTCAGCGTCACTGTTTCCGGCTTCATCGACCGCAGAAAGATCAATGACACCCTGCTGCTGGGCCGGGTAATTCGCTCCGGAGGGTCTTCCATTCCGGTTCTGCCGAGATACGTCAAGGCGCCGGAAGCGGTGGCCGAGGCCCTTCGCAAACTTCTTTCGCAATCCGGATTCAGTGTCTCCCCGGAAAAGGTATCCTGGGATCAGAGTGAAAAAACTATTCTGCCGGGCTGGGGGACTATTCTCATAGGCGGCGTCATCGACGAACTTGACGTGACCTGTTTGGACAACCTCCCAATAATTAAATACGCGGCAAAGGCAAAGATAAGCCTTGTTTTTGCAGACGTTCAAAAGAAAAAAATCTTCTACCGCGTCAGTTCGGAAAGCAGTTCCACGCTGGAACATATCGTTTTCTCGGAGAACAAGCTGGAAGATGAAATCAACGGCGTTCTTGCGGAGGCGCTGGAAAAGATCTTCGAGGGTCAGGAGACGTCGAGACAGATACGGGAGGCGCTGAAGCAGTAGTTTTCCCCGGCGCTCCTTCGCTACCGGGAAAAATACTGAAAATAATCCCCACTTTTGGTTTTGGTTTAAGCCACGCAGATTTCAAAGAAACGCAAATGCGAACTCAAGACCCAGCCCGACGGGCAGATCCGATGATATTCCTTGTTGGGTGAAATTGAACGTTGACAATTATCAATCATTAGGAAACATTGCCAATCTCTCTAAACAAAAGACCGAAATTTGAACGTGAGGAAAGATAATGCACGTTTCAAGACTTGGCACTGACTTTTCCATAAATATCCTTCAACTCTCACCTGTAATGCAGGCGGCATTGCCCGCATGTGGAATCCTCAGTCTTCTGGATATTCTGAAAATTGACATGATATACGGAATGAAGGAAATCAATGGTTATAAAACTGTCAAGAGGTTATGAATTCTTTTAAAGCAGTTAGACTGTTACAGGGAAGACCTGTTAGCCGCGAGTGGCAAAGACGACAGATAAATGGGCATTTGATTAGTGGAGATATCCAGAAACTATAGAATAACTTGTTATGCATAGACTAAGGAGAGATGATATTGATTGAACGAACCTGGATTGATTACGTAACCGCCATTGGTTCAGTCGCGACACCTGTTTTGGTGATTATTCTTACAGCAGTGGGTTGGCGTTTGAGACGCGGAATCGAGCGGAGACTTGAACTTGAGGATAAGCTCCGGGAGAACCGTATTGCAACCTACAATGAGATCTTGGAACCGTTCATCATTCTACTGACAAGTGATGCTGCGTGGCAACACGACAAGAAGCATCGTGGTGTTGACAAAGGGGAGGTGGCACTCAGCAAACTACTTTCTTTGGAGTACCGAAGACAAGGCTTTAAACTATCGCTTGTCGGATCGGATGCCGTCGTCTCGGCTTACAACAATCTCATGCAATTCTTCTACTCCCGAGGCGATAATCCCGCTTCCTCTCAAGAGGACCTGAAACAGATGATGGGTTTGTTAGGGACCTTCCTCCTCGAAATTCGCAGAAGCATGGGGAATGAGGCAACAAAACTTGACGAGTGGGCAATGCTAGAATGGTTCATGAGTGATGTTCGATCAATCAAGAATGCATAACTCGGCACTGCACGGGATCGGCGTACACGCACGCCCCCCCGTGAGCTTTGACGTTATATGGTCTGATCAAAATGCATTTGGAGAACGCGGGTGACAAATAGACTTTCATACAGCTTCCCACGTGACTTTGCGGAAACACTAAGGGAAGTTTGGGACAATCTGATCGGTGGTCAGTACACCCCACCACCGCTCCCGAGTGCCCGGCACCTTCAAGTTTTTTTAGAAACATTGTATCTTGCAAGCATGGAAACGGATGAAGCTAGATCGTTGCAGTTCACGGCATGCGCCACGCCTAAATCAATGGATGTTTTGCATGATGACAGGGATAATTATATAGAAGCATGGCCCTTTTACGAAGACAGACAATTCAACGTGCAAGAAATCAGGAGGCTATCTACAGCAACGCACCTCGACTCTTCGGCCATATGGGTGCGTTTTCCCATCAATGAGAATGAACCTCTGTCGATACATGGGCTTGTTAATTTCGGCTCATCATGGGCGTATGCGCGCAAAGGTTACCAATACCACTACGATCAGATTCCGCACGCCTTCATTCTACGTGCCGAAGGTCCCGGGCGTCTCGTCGCGTATCAAGGGCGATCCAGGGTAGCCGCCCTTTTCGGTGGTGAAGTAGTTCGACCGGAAGGCGTATCGGTATTCGACCTGACCGGAGCATTTCCGGTTTTTTCTGAAGCACGGGATCTGTTGAGACCTGATGTTGTGCCTCCACAATACGAGATTGCTCGTGAGTGGCACGAGTTTGAATGGATTGCAGTCATCAACACGATCCTTTCGATTGTAAACACCATCCAACAGAACGGCCATGGGGGAGCATTGATCGTTGTTTCCCAAATGTGCGATTTGCACGACCTGCTCCGTATGAAATATGAGCTTTCACAGGACACTAATGATTTACGACAGCGTTTCGTCCACTTTCTCAACCTGCGCCACAAATATGGAGACATGGTTTGGCCCCCTCAATTCAAGCGCGGCGCTCCAGAAGTGCCGGAGGAGACGGTGCGGTTGATGGCCACCGAGATACAGGAGGCTCAAAGGAGACTGACAGAAACCTGCATGTTTGTGGGTAACTTGGCTGGTACCGATGGCGCGATAGTTCTTGGCACTGATCTGAAAGTGAGGGGTTTCGGCGCTGAAATACTTCTTGATAAAGCGAAGCGATCTAAAGTGTCTGTTGTGAAAGACTCCCTGAAAAGAACAAAGGAAGAGGGAGACAGCGAAAGCTTTGGGATGCGGCACAGATCAGCAATGCGGCTTTGCGGCGCGACGGCAGGTTTGGCTGTCTTTGTTGTTTCTCAAGATGGGGGAGTAAGTCTATTGTGGAATGATAACGGCGATAGTTGCTACAAAAGCGGAATCCATACCGCGAATGCAAATATGGTCTTAGCGTGATAAAATCATATAACCCGTCGCTCCACCCGATCGCAGCCCGCTGGGCTGCTCCGGGTGAGCTTTTCGTTGGGCATCTTGAACGGAGTGGTGATGTTTGCAGAGATATTCAGAAGCTCATTGTCGTCTAAACTCGACAACCTATTGCGAGCAAGTCGCGCCGAAAGGTTCCGTTGTGGACATCAAATTCATTGTCATATCTCGCCAAGACCAAAAAACTGCTTTGGTTTTTCAGCGTCAATCGTTACAAACGATGCAAGCCGAGGGGATGTGAATGGGATCTACCATTTCTTCACATCAAAGGACTTCCCGACATTCCGTGAGGCCTTGGTGTCGCTAACGGCTCAAGTTGCTACGGCATCAGCGAAAGTCCCCGCTATGCGCTTCTACAGAGTTTTCGGCTTTGGAAGCCAAGAGGATGTTCAACATTACCTTGCAAACCACAACAAACTTACCGACCGCTATGGGTGGCTGGAAAAGGCTATTCTTTGCGACTGGAAAGAACGGCATTATTTTGTCCGGGAACAGTTTGAGAGTGGATCATGGACTCCAGTTGTGACGGAGGGGCCAGAAGTTTTGGAGCTACTATCCGATGAGATTTATCCACTGGAATAGTTATGTTCGTTAAAGCGAAGCCCAACCCGTCATTCGAGAGGGACAGCCCAGAAGCGGGCTGCCCCTCAATTTTACGTTCCCCCCTCCGCTCCGCTACGGGGAGAACCAGGAGTTCGAACAGATGCCCCTCCGGGGCACTGCTCAACTCGCGCGTTAGACAGGAACTGAAATATGTCGAATTCAGAAATAATTAAGCCTTGGTTAGCAGAAAATCTTGAGTCCCTTCATAAGCATGAAGAAGAACTCAGAACTAAATCAGTCCTTGAAATAAATGCTGATAAAAGCCTAAAGGATCAATTGGACATTATCCAAGAATCTCTAAATATGATTTTTGATGTTACAAAGTCTTATAAGACCGAAGATAGAATGGAATTAACTATTCAATACATCGGTGCGAGGCTCTTCAATTCGATTGTTACAGCTATTAAATTGACGCTTTCTGGGTATTATCAAAATTCAGTTATGTTGCAGAGAGATATTGTTGAGCTAGGTTTTTTGCTAGATTATTTTTTATCGGATAAGTCAAAGATAGAAGCGTGGATGAACAGTTCTACAAAAGAAAGAATTAATAAATTCTCTCCTGCAACGGTAAGAAAGGCTTTGGATGATAGAGATGGCTTTGAAGGCAAGAAGCGCCAAGAGATCTACAAACTTATGTCGGAGGTAGCTACTCATCCTACTTATGCAGGCTTTAAAATGTTAGCCCCTGACGGTAAAGTACATCTGGGTCCATTCTTTGATTCTAAATACCTTAAGCACTTAACCCATGAGTTGGCTTTAAGAGTTCCTAACTTTACAGTAATATACATCAGCCATTTTGAAAATCTGCCGCCAACATTTTTGAAGGTGCGCGTTGAATATCTCGCAAAAATAAAAGAGTGGGCTCAACGATATTTGAAATCAGATCTTGGCCATTTAGACATAGGTGGCCTGCAAAAACAGGTGGCATTAGTTTTAGATCATGTAAAGAAATTAAAATAAACCCGAATGAAGTTCATGGTCAATCATTTGTACGATAAAATATCGTCTAACCTTTTAGTTCACCAGACGCTCGAAAACTCGCGCCGGTGACTAAATCGTTGTGCAAAATTTAGGAGGAAATCAGATGGCTGAATGGATAGATGATCTTTGGATTGAATTTGCGGTCGATGAAATGTTGGAGGAATTTATCGGAAATCATAGACAAACAATGCCAGAAGATCCCCTCAGCGTCTGGAAGGAAAGCGAATTAGGTTATTTCTGCTTTTCATTTACTTTGTGGGCTGCTCAATCAAAGTTCAAAATGAAAAATGTAAATTTATTTGATGAAAGAGTATCCGAATATCGCGAAAATTTAAAAGCTTGTATGAAAGATTCTGCTGATCAATCAAACTACTCTGTTTATGAAATACGAGAGAAAGAATATTTATCCCTGTTAATAAAGGGAACTGGTAGTCTATTTGGCGTTATTTCAGGCTCACCATTTAAGCAGGCATGCAAAGCTTTCGTTGAAAACGCATGCAAAAGATATATTTTCTCTGCAAAAGATTTGGTAAATATCATACATCCATGATTGATTGAGAAAGGTATGGCATTTGACCAAAAAATTAACTTCAAATGAATGCACAACCTGCCATTGGAGTGGACGGCCAAAAAGCTGGCCGCCACTCAATTTATCGTTCCCCCCTCCGCTGCGCTCCGGGGGGAACGCGCGAGTTGAGCACTCACTCCTGATTCTCCCTCCGCTCCGCTACGGGGAGAACCAGGAGTTCGAACAGATGCCCCTCCGGGGCACTGCTCAACTCGCGCGTTAGATCGAGGAAGAAAGATGCATTACTTGCTACTCTCCGGCATACCTGGTGCTGGGAAGTCTCATTTTGGGCGATGGCTTGAAGACACCCAGGGGTATGTCCACCTTGATATCGAGAAGGATGGGTGCCTCACCACACATCATCTTATTGATGCTTGGAACGCTTGCTTCAGTTCCCGGGAGGTCGGCAGCTTCGTCAAGTCGCTTCATCGTGTGGGCGAGCGCGTTGTAGTGAATTGGGGCTTTCCGCCGCGGCTTCTCAACGTTGTCCAGTGCTTCAAGGCTGCTGGGTTGGTAACTTGGTGGTTTGACGCCGACCGCGATGCAGCTATGCGTGCCTTCGTAGCCAGGAACGACGTACCTATCAAGGCATTTGAAATTCAGATGGCTGCCATCCGAGAGCAGTGGCCACACATTGAAGCAACATTCCGTCCCAACATCATTAATACCTTGAATTCAGAAGGCTCTCGAATTTCGCCAGAGGCAATTTATAAGGTGATGTGTGAAGCCAAGAAGGACGACGCAGCCTAACCAGCTCAAGCCGCAGCTTTACCGGAGCATTAGAGGTAACACAAAATGATTAAAAAAATTCTTGTTTACATTTTTTTTGTTACCTTTCTGTTTTTTATCTTTTTTCTACATTATCAGAAATTGGATAATTTACGGAACGACATAGGCGACCTCGAAAGTCGTGTGTCATCTCTCGAATCAGAGAAAGATGATCTTGAGAGCCGTATTGATGATCTTGAGAGCCGTCTCAATTACAGATAGGAGGGGATTATGAAATCATTCTGGAATCTATTTTTTCATGCGATACCTTTAGGCCTTGGTATAGTACTGTCACTAATTTCAATTGCTTACACCACGGAAGCTGTTGGCAGCCTTGATCTAACCATGTCTGCTATTCTCTTCGGTATAATTGGTTTTCCTATGGTAGTAGCAAGTACAATACGTTTTACTAAGAAGTTTAGCGAAAACTGACATCTAACCTTTCAGTCAACCTGACCGGTGTTTCGCTACGCTTCACACCGGCAGGTGACTTCATCGTTACTCACTTTCAATCGGAATTAAGTGGCTTTGAGGAAAACAAATCTGCACGCTTTGTGATATAGGCAGTTTCCGCCTTCTGACTTCTGGAACGGTGACAACGGATGATCCATCGCTATTCCTCACGCCGCAGTCCATTAAAAGATTTTTTGGCAACCCAGTTGCAGGGCGCCCGCCGGTACGATCGGGTCGCCGGGTTCTTCAGCCGGTTGCTTTTATTTGATGTAAATGCTAAGATTAAAGCCATCTTGAGAGAAAAAGAAGATACCATAAAGGAGAATGACCATGTCACAAGTCGAAATGCTTGAGCAGACTGTCAAACGACTCAGCCCCGGTGAACGGGCCGCTTTTCGCTCCTGGTTTATCGAATTTGATGCAGCCGAATGGGATCGTCAGATAGAAATGGATAGCGAGACCGGCAAGCTGGACAGGTTGGTGCAAAGCGCCGTTGAGGAACACAAGGCGGGAAAGACGAAACGCATTTGAACCACTTTGCCTCATCGGCCTTCTGGGATTGTTACCGTAGAATCTGGCAGGAGCCCATACCGGATAAGGCCATCAACCTAAATCAATGAGGAGAACGACATGAACAATGAATATACCGCAGTAATTAAGCAGGATGGAGAGTGGTGGATCGGGTGGATCGAGGAGGTGCCAGGGGTCAACTGCCAGGAAAGGACACGGGAAGATCTCATTGAAAGCTTGAGGGTTACGCTCCGGGAAGCTTTAGACCTCAATAGGGAAGATGCTCGTTTCGCGGCCGGAGATCGGTATGCGGAGGAGCGAATCGCCGTATGAAAAGGCACGAGCTGATCGCGTATCTGCGATCGCAAGGATGCGAACTCCTCCGTGAGGGGGGGCGGCATTCGTGGTGGCAGAATCGAGCCCTCAACAAGCGATCGGCAGTCCCAAGACATACAGAAATCAGCAACGACCTGGCCAGGAAGATCTGTCGCGACCTCGGCATTACTTCGATGAAGTAAATTAAAGAAATCTGGTTTGTCTTCGGTCGGTAAAATATTGATGTAATATAACCATCAATTGATGTATAAAGACCATCATTGGAGATGGCGATGCTGCATAAACTGTTTTCCTCAAAAGTCCGGATAGAGCTGTTGAACACCTTCTTTCTGCACCCGGAAAAATCGTTCTACCTCCGGGAATTGGAAAGGATCACCGGAGAAGATTATAAGAACGTCAGTACCGAATTGAAAAACCTCGAGTCCATAAGGCTTCTGATCAGCCGCAAATCAGGCAATCTTAAATACTTCCACGTCAATCCCGAATTTCTCATCTATTCGGAACTGAAATCCATTTTCTTCAAAATCAGGGGGGCTCCCGCTCTGCTCAAGCATGTTTTATCGGACGATAAAAATGTCGAATACGCCTTAATCTACGGCTCATTTGCCGCCGGTACGGAGAACGAGAAGAGCGACATCGATTTGATGGTCGTAGGGGAAATGCCCCTTGAGAATCTTTTGAAACGATTGAGAGAACCTGAAAGGTTGCTTGGTCGCGATATCAATCCATCTCTCTTTCAGATATCGGAAATGAAGCAGCGCATGAAGGATCAGGACCCTTTTATCGGCAGGCTCATAGCCGAACCGAAAATCATGCTGATAGGCAATGAAGATGACTTACGAAGACTTGCTCAATAGAGGGCTGATCAAACCCTTCACTGCTTCGCCGGCTCAGGCCGCAAGCAGACTGGCGCTGGCCAAAAGGGACATCAAGGCGGCAGAAGCGATGCTGGCCATAGACCGCGACTGGGCCTTCAGCATGGCGTATAACGCCGTTCTGCAGGCGACAAGGGCTTTAATGTTTGCCAATGGTTTCAGACCGGCCGCAGGAGAGGGACAACACAAGACTGCCGTTGAGTTTGCCGAGATTGCCCTGGGTGAAAAATTTCATGACGATATCTACATTTTCGACAAGATGAGGAGCAAAAGACATCGCGTCATATACGATGCTCTTGGCCTCGTTTCCCTGGAAGAAGCGAGACATGCTTTTGCTTTTGCCGTAAGGTTCGTCAAGGAAGTTGAACAACTTCTGGAGCGCTGATAACCGATGATCCATCGCTACTCATCACGCCGCAGCCCCTTGAAGGATTTTCTGGCCACCCGGTTGCAGGGCGCCTGCCGGTATGACCGGATTGCCGATTGTCATGGGCGGAGGAAATCCCGGGGTCAAGAACGACTGGAGGTCTAAAATGAAGAACAAAAATGAAATCGTTAAGCGGCAGGCAAAAAACCGTGAAAAATCAAGAAATAAACGGCAGGCCCGACTGGTGAAGCCGCCGCTGAGAATGATTGAACGGCCGCCAATTTCACAAATGGCAGCGCCCAAAGGATTCCTGACCGTCTCTTCGTCACAGGCCATGATGGAATTTGCCAAACCGCTCATGGAAAAAAGCGCGGAAAATCTCGATGAGCTGAACCGAAGGATGGAACTGGCGTCGTCGCTGTGGAACCTGGCCATCAGCAGGCAGAAGGACGAGCAGCAGGAATATTCCCGTTGGTTGGAAAGGGCCAAAGCGAGCGTAAAGAAAGTCCTGAACCTGGACGGTGCGGAGAGGGATCGTTACATCGCGGAGATGATCGAGCGGCAGGCTCATCTTTTCCCCGAGGAGGTGCAGCCAGCGCCACCCTCCATGTTCATGTACACGAGAAAGGCTATCTGTCCGTAAATGAAAAGGCCGTCCTCCTCGGGAGCATAGACGCGATGGAGACGCACTTTCTGGAGATCCTTCAGAAACGGTATCGTTAAAGCGCACTATGGCTTGCCGTGGGGTATCGGTATCCATGATAGACCCTATCAAGAAAGGCGCGACAACGAATTGAATCATTTCGTGTCCTTCACCAGTGCGCCTGGTTGCCGATGCGGTGTCCCATAACCTCCGCGGTATCGGAAATAACGACAAAGGCCTCGGGATCCTCACCCCGGACGATGCTCTTCAAAATGGATATCTCCTGAAAGGTGACAACCGTGTAGAGTACCCTCTTTTCTTTTTCCGAATATGCCCCCTGGCCGTGCATGATGGTAATCCCCCGCCCGAGTTCTTTAAGTATTCGCGAGGAGATTTTTTCCCAGAAGGGAGAGACTATGAAGACCGCCTTTCTCTGACTCAACCCGGTCACAACGAGATCGACAATCTTCGTCGTGACATACAGATAGATCAGTGTGTACAGCGCGTCCTCCAGAGAGAAGAAAAACGCGGCGGCGCCAAGAATAATTGTATTGAAGCCCAGGATGGTCGTTCCCAGGCGGATGGAAAAGCGGTTATGGAGAATGACCGACAGGATGTCAGTGCCTCCGGCGGAACCCTGTGATTTAAGGATAATGCCCGAACCAAGACCCTGAATCAGCCCGGCGAGCAAGGCGGCAAGGAGCTTGTCATAGACCGGAACTGAAATTTGCACGCGGGAAACGGCAGTCGTGAAAATAATCATCCCGATTATGCTGTAGAGAAAAAACCGGCGGTTGACGAAAAACCAGCCGGCCCCGAACAGGGGAATATTAAGCAGAAAATAGATAGCGGCTACCGATAAACCCGGCCAGAGGTAGTGGATCAGGATCGAAAACCCCACCACGCCGCCGCTGACAAAACCACGGGGAATCAATATTCCGTTGATCGCAATGCCACAAAGAATCCCGCCGACGGCCATCAGCACAAGGTTCCAGACTGCTGTCTTCAAAGACGACCAGTTTACCTCCCGAAAAAATCCCTTCATCGTCATCTGCCCCCGATTCCCCTACGATAACCAAAAACATCCCTGTGTCCGCGAGACCCTTTTAGCATCAGGAAAATTCTTTTTCAATGTTATTGCGGCAATCGCCAAGGTGATGTTTTTCTTGACAACCGCGACAACTGCAAGCAAAGTACCCCGACTAAAAACAAGTTGTCCCGAAAGGCATGATTTTCAATGATAATCTATCTCAAGCTCGTACTGACCGCCATTTTTTGGGGAGGAACATTTGTCGCGGCAAGGGCCGTCTCCGATCATATCGGCCCCTTTACCGGTTCTTTTGTGCGCTTTGCGGCAGCATCCCTGCTTCTTGCCGCGGTTGCAATACTCAAGGAAGGGCAGCTCCCCCGTCTTGAGAAACATCAGGTGGTTCCGGCAATACTCCTCGGAATGACGGGCGTATTTGCCTACAATGTCTTTTTTTTCAGCGGCCTGCAAACGATAACCGCCGGCAGGGCGTCGTTGATTGTAGCGATAAATCCTGTACTGATTTCCCTTTTATCAGATCTGTTTTTTCATGAAAAGCTGCACGCCGCCAAAATCGCCGGGGCGCTATTATGCATATCCGGAGTAATTATGGTTATTTCCCGAGGCAATCCCCTTTCCCTGTTTTCCGGCGGCATTGGCCGTGGGGAATTATACATCATGGGGTGCGTCGTCAGTTGGGTGGCCTACTCGCTGATCGGAAAGGCAATCATGAAGGATTTGGCCCCCTTCGCCGCGGTTCTCTATTCATGCGCGATCGGCGCCGCTGCCCTGCTTCCGCTGGCCCTTATGGAAAACATGATGAAAAAGATAGGCGGATTCAGCCTGAGCGACTGGTCGGCACTTCTCTATCTCGCCTTTTTCGGCACGGTTATCGGTTTTTACTGGTACTACGAGGGAATCGCGGCAATCGGCGCCGCCCGCGCCTCCGTCTTCATCAATCTCGTTCCGGTAAGCGGGGTGTTTCTCGGCTGGCTGCTGCTGGGAGAGCCGGTTAATCTTTCAATAGTCGCGGGCGCAGCTCTGGTCATGGGCGGCGTATATCTGACCAACATGCCCCGCCTAAAATCATTAATTTCATGAACGTCAAGGCTGGGGAAAATCATTGACATCGCAGGCCAAGACGTATAGAAATCAGCCCAAGGTTGGTTATCGGGTTACTTCACAAAGGGCACTCGCCGATAAAGCGCCGTCCCAGTGGGCGTATGTCGTCACTAATTAACAAGGAGGATCGAAAGACATGCAGGCTCTATTCACATTGACATCTTCGGAATCAAAGAGACTGATCGGCAAGGCGGTAGCGGCTCTGCCGGAAATTCAGCAAGCGAAAGACAACGGGTACCTTGTTGTCTCCCGCGGCTCGACAAACGCCTTCATTCTCGAAGAACTGCTCGGGAAGAAGATCGAAAAGGAAAGATACGTGGCAGGAATGGTTATAAAAGGGGTGTTTTGCGTTCTGGGACCGACGCAGAGAACAAAACCCGTGGTCTTTCATAAAGGGGAAATACTTAACGTGGACCCCGGCGCCGTTATAGACAAACTGACCCCCGGCGACATCCTGCTGAAAGGGGCCAATGCAATCGACCCCTACGGAAATGTCGGCGTTGCAATGGCGGGCCCTGGCGGTGGAACAATGGGACAGTTTTACATGGCGCTGAAGGCAACGGGCGTCGAAACGATCTACCCGGTCGGCATGGAGAAGCTTATCCCCTCGGTAACCGACGCCGCCAGATACGGGGGAACATTGAGCCTGGATAAATCCATTGGCGCCGTTACCGGCATGGCCTGCGTTGCCGACGGTCGTATTTTCACCGAAATAGAGGCACTCGATTCCCTCTTCGGAGTCGAAGCGATTCCCTTCGCGGCCGGTGGCTGGGGAGGCGCGGAAGGCTCTGTAACAATCATTATCGAAGGGGCAGATGATGATGTTAATGGTTGCCTGGAATTCATAACCGGCATCAAGGGGGAACCGCCGCTGATGGCCGTCAAGGGCGCCTGCAAGGATTGCGGCATGAAGTGCAGCTTTGCCGGCATCAAAGATGTTAAACTACCGTCCTGGCTGCGATAGGAAAAGTGCCAGCGATGGAATCCTTTAAGGTAGCTACCTACAACGTAAATTCGATCAGAAGCCGTTTGCACATCGTTATTCCGTGGCTCCGGGAAAATTGTCCCGACGTCCTGTGCATGCAGGAAACGAAGGTCGAAGACAACCAGTTTCCGGCCTCCGCCTTTGAGGAGGCCGGATACCAGGTGCTCTTCCGGGGCGCCAAAAGGTACAACGGCGTGGCTATCGCCTCACGAAGCGCGCCCGCCGCGGTCATTCACGGGTTTCAGGACGACGGCCCCCCTGATGACGACCGGCTTGTCGCCGCCCTCTTTTCCGGGGTTGTCGTCGTAAATTCCTATGTCCCGCAGGGCCGGGAAAAAGAATCCGTCCATTTCAGCTACAAGCTTGAGTGGTTCAAACGGCTGGGGATTTTTTTTGACCGCCACTGGTCTCCGGCGACTCCGCTTATCTGGTGTGGCGATATGAACGTCGCCCCTGAGGGTATCGACGTTCACGACCCCAAGCGGCTCCTCGGCCATGTCTGCTTCACCCCCGAGGTGTGGGAGGCGTACAATACCGTCAAATCGTGGGGGCTGGAGGACGTTTACAGACGGCTTCATCCCGGGGAGGCGGGCCGCTACACCTTCTTCGATTATCGGGTTCCGAACGTAGTGCAACGCGGCCTGGGCTGGCGGATAGACCACATTCTCGCGACAGCGCCGCTTGCCGTCCGCTCACTGTCCTGTGAGATAGACCTCGGTCCCCGCACCGCCGAAAAACCTTCCGACCACACGATCCTGCTGGCCGCGTTCGCAAAAACATAGGAACGGTTAATGGACAAATCTGATATCCTGAATATCAACAACGAAATAAAGATCAAATTCAATAAGTTGGAGACGGATATCGTTGTCTGTGACGAGGTCGGCAAACTCTTCGCGAAACTGGTCTTTGACAGCGCCGAGGCTTTTGGGATACCGGCCATCTGGATATCGCTGCTGCGTATCCCCGAAACCTGGCCGATAGTCTATGCCCTGAATAACGAACCCTCGCTGAAAGACCGCCTGAACGTGATCGAACAGTCGTCTTTTTCCGAGCTCTGTCCGGATGGCCCCACCCCCCTCCTGGCCTTTGTCGATGTCAATGCCTTCTACCGCCTGATGCCGCCCAAGCTGAAGTTCATCATCCGCTCCATCGCCGTGGCGCCGATAAATCTGCATGGCTGTACAATAGGGAGCATCAACCACGGCGATCCGTCCCCGGACCGCTACCGTCCCGGCATGGACACAACAATGCTCGAACATCTTATGGCCGTGTTTTCGCAGCGGCTTTCCGAACTCCTCATGCGATAAATAAACTTCAATCCCAGGAAACTAAATGCCCCAAAAAACAGATAACAGCAACACCCCGCAAAAAAAGCCGCACTTTTCCCCCAGAAAACATCGGGAGGGAAGCCTCCGCCGCTCCAGTCATGAACGACCGCATCACCGGATGAACCCGGAGGCAGAGCCGCTTTTGAAACCGATCTTCGCCAGAATCGGGAAGCCCCCTGTTGCCGAATTCCGGGCAGACCCCTTTCAGACTGAGGCAATCGCGGCGGTACGGGACACCGACTGCCTCGTTACCGCCCCGACCGGCTCCGGAAAAACCTGGATAGCCGAACAGGCGATTCGTTCCGTATTCGCGAGCGGCGGCCGCTGCTGGTACGCCTCTCCCTTGAAGGCGCTCAGCAATTCCAAATGGGTCGAGTTCAGGGATATCTTCAAACCGGAAAACGTCGGAATCGTGACCGGCGATACAAAAGAAAACACCGCCGCCCCCGTTATTGTCGGGACCACCGAAATCCTGCGCAACCAGCTCTACGACACCATGCACAGCGGCAAGAACCTCGATTTCGACCTCGTCATCCTCGACGAGGCCCATTTCCTCGGCGATCGCGACCGGGGGGTCGTCTGGGAGGAGATACTGATCTACCTGCCGGCGCGGATCAATCTGTTGCTGCTTTCGGCAACGATCGGCAACGCCGAGGAAATCGCCGCATGGCTCTCCTCCATCCGCAATAAACCGTGTCGCGTAATCCGGGAGGAAAAACGACCGGTTCCGCTGTTCCCCCTTTTTCTGCACCCCTCCGGTCGCCTGATGCCGCTTATTGAGGGAAACCGCCTTTTCGGAAAGATCGACGAATTCGTCAACCAGCGTCACGGACGACTGGAACGGGGGCTGCCGAAATTCGGCGAGATTTTGGAGGTGCTCGAACATCATCACCTGCTGCCGGCGATTTTTTTCCTTAAATCACGCTCGGAATGTGACGCCGCCCTCGGGATGTGTTCCCCCGCCACCGACTCGCCTGATGATTTCGAACGCGATCTCGCCGCGAACCTTGAGAGCGCTCCCTATCTCCAGAATCATCGGCAACTGCATGAACTCAGGACGGCCCGCGTCGCCGCCCATCACGGCGGACAGCTCCCCGCCTGGAAGTTTTTCGTCGAAACGATGATGAAAAACGGCCATCTCCGGGCTATCTTCGCGACCTCGACGGTCGCTGCGGGGGTCAATTTCCCCGCCCGGACGATCGTCCTTTTGAACTCGGATCTCTTCAACGGCAGCGAATTTTCCCCGCTGAGCGGAACGGAATTTCATCAGATGACCGGAAGGGCGGGAAGACGGGGACAGGATCGAATCGGCTTCATGCTGACCATTCCCGGACGGTTCATGGACATGATCCATGTGCGCAAACTGCTCTCCCGCGAGCCGGAACCGATAATGAGCCAGATACGCAGCGACTTCTCGATGGTTCTGAACCTCCTGCTTTCCCAGACGCCGGAGGACATCCGAAATATTTTTTCCCAATCCTTTGCATCGTACCAGCGACAACATCCAGGGAAAAAGAACGTCCAACAAGGCAAGCAAACCGATCTCTGGAACGATTTCCAGCGCCACCTGCAGTTGCTGAAGGATGAGGGGTTTGTCGGCAATAACGACCGCTTGACCGAAAACGGCGTCTGGGCTTCCAAACTGCGCCTCGATCAACCGCTGTTGATCGCCGAATGCCTGCGACAGGGCGCCCTGCCGCGAAACGACGTGTATCTCTTTGCCGCCGCGATCGCCCCGTTCGTCTATGACGGCGACCAGGAGGCAACGCTGATAAAAAAGGACCTTCCCGGACGGCTGACCCGCGCCTACAGCCGCGTTGTCAAAGCCGTTTCTCCCCTCTCGGACCGTCTGAAGGAACGCGATTTTCCCGTATCTCCGCTGATGCTCTGGCCGGCGGTGGTTATCTATGAGTGGGCAATCGGCGGCGATTGGGACAGAATCGTAAAGAGAATGGGGATTGCCGAAGGAGACATGGCGATGCTGATCCTGCGAACGGCCGATAATCTCCGGCAGTTGATGTCGCTTCGCGAAACACATCCGGAAATAGCGGCTCTGGCGGCGGGGGCAAGGGAAGCGATTCTTCGCGAACCGGTGGTTTTTTAATTTGCCGCTTGACATCTCCTCGACCTGCATTGTATAAGCCCCGCTTTCCGGACGGTTTCGGGTGGTCTGGTTGAAAAGACCAACTGATAAACATAGAATGTCCCCATCGTCTAGAGGCCTAGGACATCAGCCTTTCACGCCGGTAACCGGGGTTCGAATCCCCGTGGGGACGCCAATAATAAAAGAGGGACTTTCCGCAACAGGAAAGTCCCTCTTTTGTTATCGCTCTCAATTTTTCGTGGCTGTCGGGCATACCCTTCAATAATGGCACAAGCGGAATTCACCATCTTTTTTGAAGTGCTGTGTAATTACCCTTTTTCCCGCAAATCGTCCTCCCGCCCGCTTTCTTCATCCTGCAGCGCTTCTGTCGCCGCCAGCGGCATATCCTCTACAGCCTTAAGTTTTCTGCCAATCGCCCGCGTTCTGGTCTGCACCTGGTCTATCGTCTCCGACGCCTCGTGGATCTTCTTCTGCACCTTGGAAAGGGTCTCCCCGTACTTCGTCCACTCCGTCTTTACCGCTGCGAGCAGTCGCCACACCTCCGCCGAACGCTGCTGAATCGCCAGCGTTCGAAAACCCGCCTGCAAGCTGCTGAGGAGCCCCCAGAGGGTAGTCGGGCCGGCGATCGCCACCCGAAATTCCCGCTGCAACTGCTCGACAAGACCGCTGCGGCGGATCACCTCGGCAAAGAGCCCTTCCGTCGGTAGAAACATGATTGCAAAATCGGTCGTTTGCGGCGGGCTCAGATACTTCCCCGCTATCTCGGCGGCGCACCTTTTGACACTGCCTTCCAATTGTTTCCCGGCAAGTTCAGCGGCTTCTGCGTCGCCCTCCTGCTGGGCGTCAACGAGTCGCTGGTAGTCCTCCAGGGGAAACTTCGCATCGATCGGAAGCCAGACAATCTCGCTTTTGTCATCACTTTGACCGGGAAGCTTGATCGCGAACTCGACCCGCTCGCCCCCCCCTTTTGTGGCCACATT
>Ga0208373_1001702_pt1 | contig 27811 bp, 27 predicted proteins | sample RifOxyC2_FD_184036 | JGI IMG/M metagenome (GOLD analysis project Ga0208373, IMG submission 184036) | Soil microbial communities from Rifle, Colorado - Rifle Oxygen_injection C2 (SPAdes) | ecosystem: Environmental > Terrestrial > Deep subsurface > Rock core/Sediment | place: Rifle, Colorado... | reverse complement strand
AAAAGAAATTTCCATTGGCGCAGTTAAATCAACTGTTTTCACAGGATCAGTAGAAATAAAATCTTTTTGCACGCTACCAGTTTGATCAGCTCTTTTTGCGCTTAAATTAAGATACACAAACATCCACACTACGATCAAAAGCAAACACAAAACTGCACCAGCTCCAGTCATAACAAAACCTTTCATTTTTGCTTTCTTATCATCTTTTTTGCTCATAGCTATCTTAAAAATTCCAATCAAAGCTACAATAAAAAAGACAAAAACTAAAAATCCAAATCCCGCACTAGTAATATTAATCAAAAATGGCACCCAATCTTCAGGATTAAGTCCGAAAATTTGTATAAAAGGATTAGATTCAGGTGAAGTTGTTTGACTCATTAAAAAAAACAAAATCACAAACGCAATCAAGAAAAATAAAATCAATCCTACAGCTAAGAGCAAAATCATTTTTTTCTTAGCCTTAAAAGCTTGTTTATCTTTTACTTGAGGCGCTGACTGAATGTTATGAGCCTGAGTGGTTTGAGCTTGAGGTTGGACCGAACTTTGTTGAGAATTTTGAACTGGCTGACTGACAGGTTGCGCTGGATTTGTCTGTTGTTGAACCTGTGGTTGATTATTTAGCGCATTCACCTCTTGATTCTGTTGCGATTGAACGCCTGAATTATTTTGATTTTGATTTTGCGAATTTGTATTTTCTACCATAAATTTTTTTTAAAAAATATATATATTTTTACTTTTTTCTGTCAAAGACGTAAACGATTATACCAAATCCTAGAATTGTTACCAAAACAACAATCAATTTTCCACTTGCCATATTTAAAATACTTGCATAACCAATATTTTCATTGATATTCATTCCCACCTCATCAATATCAAAAACAATCGGAATTGTAATTTTATCTATATCTTGGTTATCATCGGTAACACTCATTTGTACCACTATATTTCCCCAATCTTTAGAAAAATCCATTACTGCTGTTTCATGAAAATTATTATCATTAATATTATTATAAGAAAAATTACAATCATCATCCTCTTCTCCATTACCATCGCTATCAAAATAAATATTTTTATCAAAACAAAAATCATAAGGCAACTGACCACCTATGGCTTTAAACTTAAATTTAATATTGGCTGGGCTTGATGTGAAATGAATTGTTCCGTCTGATTGATAAAGCAAATTTGCATAACTATCGCTTGGTAACAAAAAAACATCCAATACTTCTAATTCATTAATTTCTAAGATGATTTTCTGCTTCACTTCAACACTTTCACCAGATGAATCTTGCAAGGATAACTGAACTGTAAAATAAGTACCTGTTAAATAAGCAAATTCAGTTTTAATCTTATCGCTTTCGCCTTCTTTCAAAGCGTTAACCTCAATAGAATTATAATTATCATCATCATTAATTCCATTGCCGTTTGTATCTTTTAAAATATCTGTATCTAAAATATATGTATATGGAGCAAAACCTCCTTCTGCGGAAACTTCAAAATTAATATACGGATCATCAGAACTAATATGATAAGCTCCATCAGATTCTATTTTTTTAATTTTTCCATCGCTATCATAAGCTGTTAAATATGCCTGTAAATCTTTTTCTGACTTTATTTCTACAAAATTAGTAACTTTATCAAGACTGCCAACACTATCTTTCACGCGTAAAACCACTCGATAGGTCTCAGGAATTTTATACGTAAAAATACCTCCTTGACATAAATCTTTGGTTTCATCATCAAACATCTGATTATCATCATCTTTTATTCCATTGCCATTAGCATCAAAATCAGCATCAAAATCCCACTGGCATTCAGTTATTTTTAATTCTTCTCCGCTTTCATCAACAGTAGAAGTATTAGTAAATGTAGCCGCAAGTCCATTAACCGCTTCCATAACAAAAGCGGCATCAGGTGGATCAGTCAAAGCATCAATATAAATAGCTACAGGCTCCGAAACTGCTGTTGATCCGTCATTATCTTTTACCTTCAACCTGACTTTAAGTCCTTCGTTAGAAACTGTATCAAAAGTATGAGAAATAGCTTTGGTGCTAACAGGTTTGTTATCATAAAATCCATCGCCTTCAAAATCCCAAATATATTCTTTAATACTGCCGTCGCTATCATAAGAAGTGCCAGCATCAAAATTTACCTGTTCGCCAACATAAATAGAGTTTCTGTCAACTGTAAATGAAGCCTGTGGATTCTCATTCTCACCATTAACGACTTCAAGTTCAGGCTCAGCCGCAGAACAATCTTTTTTCGTATTGGCAAACATATCGGAGACATCACAATTCGCCCCCTCCAAAGAGCTATTTTTCGTACCTGTCATATTATTATCATTATCTGTAACTATCAAAGTAAAAATATAATTTTTGCTATCTCCAGCATCTCCATTATTATTAACAGTAAAAATAGTCTCAGGATCAAAAGTTATTTGCGAATCAATATATCCTTTGGCGGTATTATCAGCATCCAAATATCCCCACAAATATCTAACAACTTCACCGTCAATATCATTGACAGCGGCTCTTAATTTAACCTGAACTGGAGCAATAATATCTTCACCGTCATTAACATTAATTAAAGAATCAATAACAAAATTATTAATTTTCGGTAATTCTTTAACAATTAAAACATTCAAACTAGCCTCGCTGGTAGCATAATTTTGTCCTTTATCGGTAACTGTCAAAGTAACAATATAAGGTTTGAAGTCAACCGATGGTTCGTCATAAACTGTTTTAACAATTTCTGATGTTTGCGGAGGCAAATCATTTCCGAGATTCCAACTATACGTTAAATTTTCATCGCCCTCGCCATTAGAATTTCTTGAATCACTGGCATCAAAGGTAAATTTAGAAATCGTATTAGCGATGACATAATTATCAACATCAGGAATCACATCTTGTCCATCAACTTGTACTTTAATAATCGCGAAAGGCTGATCTGCCGCTGATAAATATAATTTTTTATGAACAGAATTTTTCACATTTCCATTTCTATAACTTTCATCAGCTACTTCAACCTGAAAATCATAAACATTAGACTCAGCATATTTGCAAATATAATCAACATTACCATCTAATTTCCACGAAGTTTTACCATCTACAGATGCGAATTTACCTTCACCTCCATCACAATTAATATTTATATCTAAATAACTTTCTTGAGCCGAATTTTCTGTCGCATAAACACTACCAAAATCAAATCCAAAAACAGGACTATCCATATTAGCAACATTACCTTTAATATACTTTTCACCCTGATAGACATAAACTTCAGCGTTTAAATCTAAGATATTATCAATATTAATAAAAGAACTCATTACGTCAGTTTGAGGTTTTTCAGGATTATTATTAACTGTCAAATCAACTCTATATTCATCTATTTTCTTAAACCTAACAATTAACTTTTCATTATTTAAAAAATTCGCATCTCCATCTAAATCATATTCAAAATTTAATTCTGACAAAACATAATTATCTTTTTCAGTCATAATTTCCCATTTATATTCCAAATTTTCATCTTCCAAATCTTCATTTTGACTGCAACTACCATCCAAATATACCGTAGCCGGATCATTTTCATTTTTTACCTCATAGCTAAAACAACTCTTAGGAGGAACTTCACTAACATCAATACTCATGCTAGTTGTATCTACGACAATGCCGCTACTTGTTTCCGCGGTTAGTTTCAAACTTACAATATAATTACCAGCTTTCGATGGTGTCCATGAAACCTTTGAAGCATTTTCAGTTTCAGAAACTACCGCATCACCGCCATTTGAAACTGACCATAAATATTCAGTGATTTTACCTTGCGCTGAAGATTTACTAGCATCGAAAGACCATTTTTCACCAACAACTTTTTCTAAAGGTTCACTAACTTCTGTTTCCGCATCAGGATTTTTTATCACTATTTTAAAAGGATAGCTATCAGCAATATCCCCTTCTCTTAAAGTAACTTTAACATCATAACTATCCAAAATAACTTCGCCCGACTGATCAGTTGGGAAATAATAAATCACTTTACCCTGCAGACTTGAAACTTCAGACTGCGCTCCTTCAAAATTAAAAATAAAATCAGAAACCGGTTTTCCACTCTTGCCAAGCGAAGCACTAGCATCAAAAGTAATACCAAGTGAAGCTTCTTGCGGTGAGAAATCAACTGTTGAATTTTTTACTGCCGGTTCATTTATCAAATCATAAATAACGGATGTAGTTTCTTCTGACGCAGTTTCGCCAGGATAAGCAATTAAATTAATTTTACTATCAGGAGCCTGAATCAACAACTTAGCCTGAGCCATACCTGGCGCATATTTACTAGGCTCATTACTATCAACACGAAGAGTTACAATATAAGTACCTGATTCAAAATATGTGCAAACAACATTGGATTTTGCATCTTCAAGACTATCTCCATTCACATCCTCTCCCCCATCGACCGTATCATTTTCATCTCCTCCACGTTCATTGCAAGCGGTATCAGAAAATGCATCTGATTCATGAAAAATTCCATCTCCATCCAAATCCCAATTATGCTGATAATTAGCAACACTAATGCCTGACGGATCAACAGTTCCAAGACTATCAAAACTAACCGTGCATGGAGCTTTACATTTAAGAGTATTGGCATTTAATTTTATAGAAACAAATTCAAGATTTCCTACTAAATTAGTTAATTTATTCAAAGAATCATCTGTTTTCCTAAAATTCTCGTCAGTCGGAGTAGTTTTTAAATCAATAAGCAGTCCGCTACTACAAACGCTATCAACACAAGATAAAATACTATCATAAAGAATTCGGACTTCATTATCTTCCGCAAGACCTGCAAATAATTCATTCATAGTCCCATATTCAACAATCACTTTATCCATAGCTTCAACATAATCCAAATTTATTGCTGATTTCAAAGCTGTAACATGTTCATCAAAATTAGCTGGAGGAGGTGTATTTTCGCCAGAACACGCATCTCCTACCAAATCGCCATCAGTATCAAGCTGATCTGGATTTGAAATTGTAGGGCAATTATCAATAACATCAGGCACTCCATCAGTATCTATATCGCCAACAACCGCATAAACTCTTTCAACAAATTCCAAAGATGGTAAAAATCCTAACTGCTCTTTCAAAGCTTTTCTGAAATCATCAGCGGCTTTATATGTTCGGCTATATTGATCAGTGCTTTTCATAATAAATTCAAGCATTTTTATACCAGCATTTATATCATCTTCATCCTCAAAAAAAAGTTGACTTAAATCATCTGTCAAATCCAAAACAACTTTCATATAAACTCCATAAGCAGAAACCGCATCGTCAGAAACCACATTAAGATTATTTATTATTTCTTGTTTAGTAGTATTAGTAAATTCTGAGGAACCATCAATATTCTCTACTTCGCTTTGAGTGGCGCCAGTAATTTCACCCTCCTCCCCTCCTGGAGCCTGAATAATGGTATTAACAATCGCATAAGAACTCATAATTAAAATCAAACCAATACTTATCAATTTAACACCTTCCTTTCCTTTATCAGCCTTACCCGTATCATCTCCAGCTAATAAATATTGCGCGCCACTATAAATAATTCCAATAACTGCTACAAACCCAAGAAAAGTAAGGGCAAAATTAATCACATTACTAACATAATCTCTAGCATTATCAGTTCTAGTTAAAGCACTATCATAATCATCAGCTTGCAAATTATCTAACTCACCTTCAAATTGAGTAAAACTAATAAATTCATCCTGTCCATACAAAAACGCATCACAATCATAAAGATCATGCCAAACCTGAGAAAAATTTACACAATAACAAAAATAAGAATTAGCGCTATTATCATCACTGCTAGTTTTACAACTAACATCTTTACCATAAACACCTTTTACATAATCCTCCGTACAAACAGGATCAAGCCAATCAATATAAGCTGAACAAGGTTTATCATCAAAAACAACATCTTCAGCAAAAACAAAATTAGGATAAAGAAAACAAAAGAAAAGGATTCCTAAGAAAATTTTATTTTTTATTTTTGGCATGATTTAAATTAATTAAGATACTGGATTGTTAATATTATTATTTTTTCCAAAAAATTATTCTTACAACCTCCATGATATACAAATTGTAACTAAAAAATTTTAAACTTATTAACGAATTCAAAATTCATTAATTATAGAATTTTTTAGACAATTTAATATATCTAAATATTTTATCATATTTTAGCGATTTTTGTTATAAGTTATGGAAAGGGATTTATTTTTTTATTGACTAATATGTAAAAACATAGTATTTTGAACGCTATCAAAAAAGAATTTATTTATGAAAGAAATACTAAAACTCAATTCTAATTCTAATGAACTAACTCTATTAGATTACCGAAAATTATCAACAGCAGTAATAAACGAAACCCCAATGTTAATAAGAATTGATGGGAGTGTTTATCAATTAGATGGTCATCAAGAACTCATTACACATGATGTTCGAGTCCAATTATATGATTTATACATAGTTCATCCTCATGGTGAAATAATTGCTTTTATTGCGCTTGCTTTACGTCAAAAATTTCTACAAGCAATAGGAAATCGCATGTTTTTTATAGATCGACATTTTGATGCTTTAAAAACAACTGAAACAAAGGGGATTAATACTCAAACAATCACTCAAGCAATACAGAATTTCATTGAAACGCCAGATGAAAAAGCTTCAAAAGCTTTTGAAAAGCTTATTAAACTAGTCTTAGAAGATAGGGAAACATTTCTTATGATATTAAAACAATATTTTTCTACCATTGCTGGTTATGTACATGGTAACGACTACGAAACAAGGATAATATATCCAATAAGTTTCGATGAATATTACGAATTAGCTCAAGGAAATAACAGACCAAACACACCTCAAAGAATGAGTCCTATAATTAAAGATAGTGCTGCAAATGTTTATTCTTTTGATGGGGATTTTTGTGGTGTTAGTCGAGCAGAACGAGGTTCTAATGAAAAAAATGGTAGACAATTTTTTAACGAAAACATGGATCTAATTATTAAAATAATGCAACAACAATTACAAATTATCAAAAATAAAAAAAAGAAGCTAAATAATCCTCATATTTATACAATATCTCTTGACGACATATTTGTAAATGCTCCTGTACCATTTTTATATGCATTTTTAATGAATTATTATATACCACTAATGCGTATTGTTCATGCTTAATACATAATAACATTGAAAATCTATATAAATTTAATATCATTTTTGATATTATTTAAAAATTTTTAAATTCCAAAAAGATTATATTCAATAAAACTACAAATGCACCAAAAAAATGAATTATTTATGATCAAATTTGATTATTGAAATTTAATGCTTAGTATTTAGTATTTCAAAAACAGCTACGCACAACCATAATTTATAATTCACCATTATTCACAGCTATATAATAATTTAGCCATTCATCAATTCAATAACGCTACCCACCGTATCCTCTGGATCCTCAAAATCAAGTAAGGTTCTTGTTACCGCAAAAGCTCCAGCTGAAATTAGGATGCCGATAATCGCTCCTATTATCGCTTTTTTTCCTTTCTCGCTTTGATCGCCTGATACAAAAGATGATAAATATACATATCCTCCGTAAACAAAAGCCGCTACTGAAATTATCGCTATAAAAGAAATCGCAAAATTAGTTATTGAAACAAACAAACTCTGTCCTGTTTCAATATTTATACCCTCACCATAATTATCAAAGATAAAGTCCTTTATAAACGCTTCAGATAATCCAACTATAATTAAACCTAACGCCGCATATCCAATGTGTTTTTTCTGTGAACTTGAATCCTCAGTTGAAATCATCATAGAAATTCCACTTATCACTATTGCCAAAACCGCTATTGCTCCCAAAAACATTTCAATAAAAGTATAAATACCGCGTATTTCTTCAGCACCTCTTAAAGCCGCTTTCTGAGCAGATTCTTGACTCGACAACACTTCACCATATTCCCCAAAAAACACTTGAGTAACAGCAACATCAGCAATAAATACAAGCGCAAATCCTAATAATAAAGCACCAAAATATTTTTTAGCTTCATCCAAAGCGCTACTAGCATCATGGGTGCTAGACAACCTAACGCCAGTTAAAACAAGCATAATTAAAGCGATAACTCCAAGAATATATTTAGCAAAATCTAGCAAATACAAAACGCCGCTAGTTATATTCCTAATTCCTCTTTTATCAACAGCCTCGCTATGAATATCTCCTTCATAATTAGTCAGTCCAGTCTGATCGCCAATTTCAGTCAAAGTATCAGTTAGCGCATTCGCAGAAACAAAAGGCGCGTGAATCCACAATGCCCCCAAGAGCCCAACAATAAGCAATAATTTAACGCCCAATTTTTTCATTAATTTTAAATTTTAATATTTCAAACGCTCGTACGGGCGTATGGCCATACGCCCCCGACCCCGACTTAGCCATACGGGCGTATAGCCATACGCCCCGACTTAGCCATTCACATTACCCGCAATAAACGTTGAAACCAACGCAAACGCTCCATAAACGACAAGAAGACCTATAAACGCATTTTTCATCCATTTTTTCGCAGTTTCTTGATGAGATTCGTCTTGAAAACTAATAGCATAATACACTCCCGCGCCAACAAAAATCAAAACCAGCAAAGGCCCTATAAAAGTCACAATTAAATTAGTAATGCCGATAATTTCAGAAATACCTGCCGCCACGTCAATAGTCGGATTAAGTCCGCTTGTTTCAGCGGCCTTTTCAAGATCAACTTTATAAAAAACTTTATCAATAAAAGTTCCTGAGAACATCACAATAATTAGACCCAAAATACTTCCTCCAAGCTGTTTTTTAACTTCATCCAAAGCGCCTTCGTTTTTAACAGCCAAAACAAGTTTTGTTCCGCTTATTACAGTAAATAAAACCGCGATACTGCCCAAAATATATTTTATAAAAGTAACAACAATCATTGTCTCATTCTTAAAAATCTTAACTCGATCAGCTATTTCATAACTATCACTAAACGGTCCTCCATCCTCAAAATTAAATATTTGCGACAAAGGCAAGGCCATGCCTAAAAGCAAAAATCCTAATATCATATATAATAAATTTTTCTTCTGCTCTGTTGTTTGATCCTCACCAAAAGCTCCATAAACCAATCTAAAACCTGAAAAACTGATTAAAGCAATTGCTAGTGTTCCAATAATATATTTCACATTATCAAAAACTTTATCAACTAAATTCTGCACTCCAAGAGTCCCCGATGTCCCAACAGGATCTGGTAAATCACCAAAATTTTCTGCTTTAGGCAAAGGAAAAAATCCAGAATTATCGTCTGCGGCATGTATAATCATTACAGAAGATAAACAAAGAATTATAGCGAGAATTATGATTTTAAGGAAATGCATAAATTCAAAAATACTACTAACTACGGACTCAAATCTTTTAATTATACCTCAAATTTTAAAAAACATCAATTTTTGCTTGAAAAAATACTTCATTTTTGTTTATAATCTTATTTGGATTAATGCCACGCGTTTTAAAGCTTTATATAAAAACCATAAAACCATGAAAGAAAATATCCTTGTCAAATATTTTATAAATGCCTTTGAAGAATTTCACAAGATAACTTGGCCGACAAAAGATATTGCTATCAAGCTTACTTTGATTGTGCTGACAGTCTCGATCGCGACTATGATATTTACAGGCGTGTCAGATTACATTTTTCAAAAAATATTCGAATACCTAATTATATCTTTTTAATATGGCTAAAGATTCAAAAACTAAAACAATCAAAAAAAAGGAAGTTCCAATTGTAATTGATGAAAAATTGCCAAGCGGTTTTTTTACTAGCACCGGTAAACAAGATCCAAGTGCAGGACGCAGATGGTATGTTATACACACTTATTCAGGATATGAACATGCCGTTAAAAAAGCTCTTGAACAAAGAATAGAAACTATGGGAATGCAAAATCATATTTTTAACGTCTTAGTCCCAACAGAAAAAGTCATGGTGATGAAAAAAGGTAAATTAGTTGAAGAAGAAAAACGTATTTTCCCTGGATATGTACTCGTAGACATGATTGTAACTGATGAATCGTGGTATGTAGTGCGAAATACTCCTAATGTTACAGGATTTGTCGGATCAGGAACAGTACCAGTGCCAGTGTCAGGCGATGAATTTAAAATAATTAAACGACAAATAGGACAACAAGAACCAGTATTCAAAATTGATGTTAATCTTGGAGATGCGGTTGTTATCAGAACAGGACCTTTCGCAAGATATGAAGGAGTGATTAATTCTGTTGATGATGAAAAAGGCAAGGTAAAAGTCCTAGTAAGTATTTTCGGAAGGGAAACCCCAGTAGAACTAGATTTTGATCAGATACAGAAAAAATAATTCATAATTAAATAAATTGCCTAAATTTACTTGGATAACTATTTTCCTTTCTGTTTTCATCACAATCGCGATAGTAGAAGTCGTGATGAATGAATACAGTGTAAGTGGCAGTGATTCGAAAACGGAACAAGAGGATTTAAATATTGAAAAAGAAACTGAAATAACAGAAAACGTTACAGAATCAAAAATTAATCAAACAGAAGTTAAAACAACTTCCGTTCCAAAAATTAATACTGAAAATGCGCTAGTCCTAGATCAAAAAGCTAAAATAGATGAAACCGTTCTAACTAGTATAAAAATAGACAAACCTTCAATTAAGAAAATTGATTTTAACGGAAAATTATTTGATTTTATCCCAGTAGAATATAAAAATGAAGAAGTACCGACCCAAAATATTTTCAGCGGAGAATCTTTTATTGGGACTGATTATGAGTTTCATTTCAAGACCCCAATAGATGCTGAAACAGCCTATGCCAAACTAAAAAATTCCGCTAATACTATTGACTTTGTGGAGGTAAATGAAAATAATGCTTTTGGAGAAAAATCTTTTTATATGAATAATCAAAACAAACAAAATACTGTATTTGTAATCGTTAAAATAAATACAGACATCTACGGATTTCAATATCCTCATTCAAGTCACAGCATATTCAAATCCATAGTAAAATACCTCGAATAAAAAAACTAAATTTCAAAGCAAAACAATAATTTAAAATTTAAAATTTTCAAAAATGGCACTACAAATTACAAAAATCATTAAACTTCAAATTCCAGCTGGTAAGGCTAATCCAGCTCCTCCAGTTGGTCCAGCTCTTGGACAGCATGGTCTTAACATCCAAGATTTCTGTTCTCAATTTAACGAAAGAACAAAAGAAATGAGTGGAACTATCCTGCCTGTTGAGATAAGCGTTTATCAGAATAAATCATTTACTTTCATTATCAAGAAACCGCCAGCGGCAGAATTAATTAAGAAAAAATTAAATCTTGCCAAAGGTTCAGCAATTCCACATAAAGATAAAGTTGGCTCACTGACAAAAAAACAATTACAAGAAATAGCCGAAGAAAAAATGATTGATTTAAATGCAAATGATATTGCGGCGGCAATGAAAATTATTGCTGGCACTGCTAGAAATATGGGAGTAAAAGTAGAGTAAAAAAACTCAACTCTCATAACTCATAACTAATTCGTGGGAGCCTAACCACTTTAGATCCAAAAAAAGGCGTTATTACCACCTAACTTAAAAATCATGAAAAAACATGGTAAAAAGTATCGTTCTGCGGCTGAAAAGATTGAAAAAAACAAATTTTACAATCTTAATGAAGCGGTAGAACTTATTCCTCAAATTTCAACTACTGCTTTTGATGCTAGTATTGAAATTCATATGAACTTAGGAATTGATCCTAAAAAAGCTGAAGAACAAATTAGAAATACTGTTTCCTTACCACACGGAACAGGAAAAACTTTAAAAGTAATCGCCTTTGTAACTGACGATAAAATTAAAGAAGCAATGGATAACGGAGCTATAAAAGCTGGCGGAAAGGATTTAATTGCAGAAGTTGAAAAAGGATTTTTAGATTTTGATAAAGCGGTAGCACAACCTGAATTAATGAAAGATTTAGCAAAAATAGCTAAAGTACTTGGTCCAAAGGGACTAATGCCAAGCCCAAAAGCAGGTACTGTTACTGAACACATCGGTAAAACAGTTAAAGAATTACAAGGCGGAAGAATTGAATACAGAAACGACAAAGAATCAAATATTCACAATGCCGTTGGAAAAGTTTCTTTTGGAAAAGAAAAAATCTTGGCAAATATCAAAGAGTATTTAAAAGCAGTAAAAGCGTCAAAACCAAGTTCAATGAAAGGAACATATATCCTAACTATGACTTTGACAACAACCATGGGTCCTGGAGTTCCAATTGATATCAATGCGGCAATGAAGGAAGTGTAAATTAATTAAGAGAGCTGAGAACTGAGAAAATAAATTTATTTTTATTTACTCTCAACTCAGCTCTCATAACTTAATTTTTTTTGGGGAGTCGTCTAATGGTAGGACAGCGGGTTTTGGTCCCGTATGTGAGGGTTCGATTCCTTCCTCCCCAGCCATTTGAATAAATTATTTATTCAAATTTTTAAATAATCTTAATTACATCATGATTTCCAGCTCAACATCTCTATATTTTTATAGTGCTTTTTTACAAGGCAATGCCGCCTTAATCGGTTTAATAGCAATATTTATAGTTTATAAAAAACAATATTTAGATTCATCATTCGACAGGTTAGAAAAAATAATTATTAATTATATCCATAAAGCAATCGGTATAACATTAAATTATGGAAATATTTTTGAAATTGAAACTTATAATATTAATATTTATAAAGATATTAATAATGAAAATAAAATAAAAATTGAAGCTACGACAAAAGAACAGGCATGGATTAAACGTTTTAGTGAACTCAAAAATATTGATAATCAAAGAAAAACACTTTGGAAAACAGCTTCTTTACCTATTAAATTAATATTTATCATTTTAGGTGCAAGTGTTATTAGCCTTCCTTTAAGCGACTTTATTCATTTAAACATATATCTAGAGATTATACTTTTTATTATTTTTACTATTAGCGAAATTTGCACATTAAAATTACTTTTTGTTTTTATTAAAAATCAATTATCAAAATAATCGTTAATATAAGCCTTTCTCAGGAAACTCTAAATTGATTTATTTTTCAATTAATCTTGAAGTACTCCTAAATCAACTATATCCTAAAAATATAGACTTGCTAGCAGAATAATGTTTTTTCAAACTACTATGATAAAAAACTTTGCATATATCGACGGACAAAACCTCCATCTAGGAACAGCAGAAGCCCACTGGAGTATTGATTACAAACGTTTTAGAGTGTATCTACACGATAAATATAATGTTGAAGAAGCTTATTATTTTTTCGGATATATTTCTGAAGATCAACAAGAATTATATAACAACTTACAAAAAGCAGGATTTATTGTAATTTTTAAAGAGCATAAAGAATCTTTTACAGGAAAGAAAAAAGGAAACGTTGATACTGACATTGTATTTGAAATGATGAAAGCTATAATAGATGAAAATTTCGACAAAGTTATTTTAGTTTCAGGAGATGGAGATTATAAAAAAGTTGTGGATTATCTTATTAAAAAAGAAAAATTCGAAAAAATTCTATTTCCTAATAAAAAATTTGCTTCCTCATTATATAAAATACTTGGAACAGAATATTATGATTATCTTTCCAATGAAGACGTAAAAAAGAAAATAGAATACACAAAGAAAAAGACTCCTTAGGCACTAGCACCGTTTGGATTCTTTTTCATATTGATACAATATAATTGTATTGAAAAAGAGGAAAAAAATCAAGAAAAATCATAGGCACCTTTATCATACAGGCATCTTAGAGTATTATTTTTCAAAAAATACATTTCTAACCATCTCCACCAACCCCCAACCATTCAGTCTACAGTTAGCTGTCAGAGCTAATATATGATAATTTTTGGCAAAACATATTTTAAAAAAATCAATAATTGGGTATAATTGGGTAAAATTAAAAATTACCTGTTTTGCACCTTCAAAAATAAAAAGGTTATTTAAGTGATATTTCTTGCTTTTTGTCAATTTTTATAATAAAATGAAGTATTGACATGTATCTTTAATATGTAGTTTTTTATTTAGTTTAAAATTGAATTAAAATGACTAAGCACCCCATTTCAATAGAAACATATTCGGCAAAGAGACTGCCAGATAAAAAAACAAGTACTCAAATAGCTCATTTATTTAAATCAGCTTATCCACCTTCACATTCCGCAGAACAACGAGAAAAAGATTTATTTAAAGATGTAATAGAACAGCTCTAGCATCATTATTAAGAAAAGAAGATACTACAATACATGTCGCTTTAGGAAAAGGAAGAAAAGTACAAGGCTTTGCGGAAAGTTTTATAAGAACTGAACCATCTGGGTCAACAGCAACTTTAAATTGGTTAGTTGTAAGTCCTCAAAGACAGGGACAAGGGATAGGATCACAATTAAATCAAGAATTTGAAAAATGGGTATTAGAACAATCTCAAAATGGACAACCAGCAATACAAAAAACATCTGTACATCCAAACAACGACCCAACACAGCAAATTGTTTCAAAATGGGGATACATACCTGTTGAGTCTCCATATACTGATTTTATAGTTATGGAAAAAAGATTATAAGTATTGTAACTTTTTCATTAAATTCAAACTTTTTTCTCCCTCAAAAAACCCTCGGATATCGTTCAAAATGCCCAGCCATCCAGCCAGCTGAACTAAAATCTAGAATCTAGAATCTAGTTTTTTGTAAATATTATTTTTTAACTATTTTAATAAATTTAGCTGAAATCTTCTAACGCATCGAAATTGATTATAAAGATACAAAAGAGTAAAGTTTAACTGCTTTTTAAATAAAAAATATGAAAAAAGAAACAGAATTTAATAAAAAACCTCATTCTTGGAAGTTAAAGTCTATTTTATTTTTGTTAATAATAGCACTAGGAGGAGCAATTTATTTCTATTTTTGGTTAAGTCACGCCAATGAATTACGCCAAAATGCACAAATAGTTATTGATAAAGTAGAACGATATGAAATACTTATCCAAGAACTAAAGAATGAAAATGATCGTTGTCAGGATTTTATTACTCAACGCCAAGGTGATTTTGGTGATTTTGAATACTGTAAAGGCTACGTTAACTGGTACGAAAATAATGTAAAATAAGTAATGGAATAATAGAACTTATCAACTAAATTTAATTTATGAAAGGATTTGTAGCAAATATCGAAAAAGAAACTTTAGCGAATGAAAATTTTCGCAAAGTATTATATACATCAAAACACAATCAACTAGTTCTTATGAGCTTAAAGCCTAACGAAGACATTGGCATGGAAATCCATTTAGAGAACGATCAATTCTTCCGTTTTGAAAAAGGACATGGGAAATGCATAATTGATGGCAATGAATATGAAATCAGCGATGGAATTGCTATTATTGTACCTGCTGGAGCAGAACATAACATTATTAACACCTCAGATAAAGAAGATTTAAAAATGTACACTTTATATTCTCCAGCCCATCATAAAGACGGCATTATCAGGGTTAGCAAAGCAGAAGCTGAATCCATGGAAGCAGATTTTGACGGTATAACAACTGAATAAAATTAATAAGACTCCACTCCCCCACCTCAAGAAAGGTTTGGATATCGTTCGCTATGCCCAGCCAGCCAGCCAACTGGACTAGAATCTAGAGTCGAGAATCTAGTGTTTTTTTGCATTAAATGCAAAACTAAAAATTGAAAAGATATATTTATTAAAATATAATAAAAAAATGACACCTATATCATTTATATTAAATATTAAGTTGCCATATCCAATAATTTAAAACTACAGCAAACGAAACCCAAAGAATATATGGTATTAATAAATAAGCTGCCTTTTTTTCAACTTTTGCAAACTGCCAAATTGCAAGAATTATAAATATCCAAAGTAAAATTATATCAATAAAAGCTATGAACGGATTTCTAAAACCAAAAAATAATATAGACCACAGAACATTCAATATCAGTTGAATATCAAAAATAACAAGCGGCAATATCGATCGCCTTTTGTCCGAAGTCCATATTAAATAAACTGCTATTCCCATTAATATATAAATCAAAGTCCATACAGGAGCAAATACAAAACTCGGAGGATTAAAAGATGGTTTATTAAGATAAATATACCAATCCGATATAGATGAGGCTGTAAAAATTGAACCTATTATGCCCGCCAACTGGCATATAAGTATTGAGAATATAAGTTTTTTAATGTTTTTTATTTTATAAATCATATTTTTTTAGTTGTCCTCATGAAGCTTTTTAAGAATTTCTTGAAACTCTTTATCTGTTGCTTCCTCACCTTTTAAACAAGCATTATCTGCATTTTGCCAATAAGGCTGATTATTCATATTTTTGCGAGTAATTCGTTCAGCTAGTTGCTTATCTACTCCTGACGTGGTGTTCATAAAAAACCTCACTCCCCCTTCAAAAACCTCCTCACAGCTTTTGACAGTACCATCAGTATTTACACAAAACATACATAATGATCCTTTATCAATAATCTTTCCAATATCTTCCTTTTTGGTTAGTGGCATACCACAAGAAATGCAATAATTTATCATAAAAATTTTAATTATTTAATTTTTAAATATATTATCACTTCCCTATCAAAATCTAAAATGTAATTTTTAATTTTAAAAAATCCTCTCCCTTATAAAAAGAGAGAGGATAATTTTTAAATTTTAAACTTATTTACTTCACATTTCCGGAAGAGCTTCAAATTTAACAGTAGAATCATTATTAATGTGATCTTTAATCCATTGGTAAAGTGCTCCAAGATCTGGAGAAGTTGTAACTCCATGAAGATCACATATGTAGAAATAATTCCAAGTATTTAATCCGCTAAGATATAATTTTCTATTTATTGGACTGTCTAAATAAATTGGACCGCCTGAATCTCCGGCACAACTACTTCCAATATTACTACCAGTTTTTTTGGCAAGAGCCATATTAAATTTCCATCCGAATTGTTGACTTACAGGACTAATATCTGGCCAATCTGTATCTGTTGAATTTAGATTTTGGACAATTGCTTTTGCTGAACGTTTTACTCCAATAGTGCTCTCTGCATTAACATATTTTGTTGCTCCATAACCAATCATTACCCCTTGAGTTTGATAATCTGCCTTTGTTAATGGTCGAGAGTTTAATACTGGAAAGGTTGTAATATTTGTAACAGATGTTTTAAGGGTTAAAACAGCAACATCATAGTATGAATAGCCAGTGCTTAAGTAAGTGTCGATTGGACCTGGTAAAGTAGCTGAATAATTCTCATGATACACTCCAGTAGTTACAGCAACACGATAAATATTGCCATTTTCTAATTCATAAACGAAATTAATTGAGTTATTTTTAGTTGTGTCGAGAGGATCAAAACCCATTGTTCCAGAATAAACACAATGTGCCGCAGTTAAAACGGTTTTTTGACCGATAAGTACCGCTGAGCATAACGTATACTGATCTACTGAACCTCCTTTTATATATTCAAGATATCCTGCTTCTGGATAACCTGTTTCTACTACACCATTACCAACAGCAATTACATTAAAAGGTAATGATAATATTGCTATTATCAACGTGAGATTAACAACCAACATATGTTTTTTCATATGGCTTGTATTTAAAATATAAAATGGAAATTTTTTTAAAATTCCTCCTATTACTTTACATATTTATTATTAATGTTCAAGAGAATTTTTAAGTTGACTTTAATTATTCTAATTTATCCTAACTTCAACAACAAAAACATCACACATATACCTAATAAAAACCATAATAGCTGAAGAATGGATTTAGAAATTGCTGTTTCTTTGTGAAGCTCAGGAATAAGATCTGTAGATGCAATATATATAAAATTACCAGCCGCGAATGGCACAAGGAAACTGCTTAAATTAATAAAATTACTGCCAAAACTTAAAACAGCAATAGTGCCGATGATTGCCGTTAAAGCTGTAATAAAATTTAAAAAAATAGCTTTTTTGACTGAAAATCCACCATGAACTAAAACTCCAAAATCCCCTATTTCTTGAGGAATTTCATGTAAAATAACCGCAGTTGTTGTTGCTATACCAACAGGAATACTTACTAAATAAGCCGCTCCGATGATAAGACCATCTATCAAATTATGAATTGAATCACCAAATAAATTCATCCACGCAAAAGGATGTTTATGTTCTTTTGTTATAGGCATATGACAGTGCCGAAAGTGGATAAACTTTTCTATTATAAAAGAAATTATTATTCCTAAAATTACATAACAAGAAATAGCTATAGAAAATCCTTTACCTTCTTCTACGGCTTCAGGGATTAAATGAATAAAAGCATCTCCGATCAAAGCGCCAGCTGAAAAACTTATTAAATAAATTAAAATTTTTCCGAGCTTATCAATTTTTATTGATAATGTAACAATGCCTACAAGCGATATTAAACTGACAATAATAACGCTTGAAAGTGCATAAATCCAAATTGTGTTCATTTTAATTATAATTAATTATTATTTACATTTTTCACATAGACCTTCAAAGCGAAAGTCATGTGAATTTATTAATATTTTTGGAAACATTTTTACTAATCTGCTTATAAAAAATTTATCATTTATGTGTATTTCTTCAGTTTTACGACATAAGCTACAAACAAATTGATGATGACAGTGTTTCACATTTGTGCAGTCAAATTTCTGACAAGCAATAAATTTTCCCTCAGATGTTTCATGTATAAGGTAAAGTTTTTTAAATAGATCTAAAATTCTATAAACAGAAACCACATCTATCGTTTTTATTTTTTCTGCTATCTCATAAGCATTTTGCGAACATTCAGATAATTCTAAAATTTCTATAACAAGAAGTCGTGGAGTTGTAAGTTTATAATTATTCTTTAAAAGAATTTCTTTCGCATATTCTGAATATAGCATATGTAAAATTAGTAAATGCAACAATATTGCAATTAAATCCTAGCATTCAGAAAAATATTTACAAGATATTTCTATAAAAATTTACCCTATCCCTTGACTTAATGTTTTTTTTACTTTACTATATTAAAGCTTAATTCAGCCTTTTTTTATTTAAATTTAAAGGCTTCCTGAAAACTCGTGGTTTGGCTTAAAAAATGTGAAGTTATGACCCTGAGAATCGGGCTAATCACTTTTTTTTATGTCGCAAAATGAATTTCAAGCTCTTGGAATAGAGCCACATTTTTTGTCTGTTTTAACAAAGGGTTCCATTTCTACGCCTAGTCCAATTCAAGAACAATGTATTCCTGAAATTTTGCTTGGTCATGATGTTTTGGGTATCGCAAAAACAGGCACTGGCAAAACTTTAGCATTTGTCTTGCCTTTAATTCAAAATCTTAAAAAAAATCCGGCGCAAGTCCTTATCATTGCTCCGACTAGAGAACTGGCTTATCAAATTAACAATGTCTGTAAAGAATTTATTATAGGAACTCATTTATATACTGGAGTAATAGTTGGTGGAGAAGGCATTTATAAACAAATTAGTGAAATTAAAAGAGGACTTAATATTATCATTGCTACACCAGGCAGATTAATTGACCACTTAAAGCGAAGAACAGTTAATTTCTCTAAGCTTAAATATTTAGTTCTTGATGAAGCTGATCGTTTATTTGATATGGGATTTGCTCCTCAAATTGAAATTATTATGAAAAGCATTCCAAAAAAAACTGATCGACAAACTTTACTTTTTTCAGCGACCATGCCTGAAGAAATTTCTAATTTGGTCAAAAAACATATGCATGAACCTGTTTCAATCGAAATCACCAAAAGCGGTGATACCGCCACCGATGTCCGTCAAGAGATGTTAGTTATCGATAAAAAACATCATTTATCTGCTTTAATCGCTTGTATAAAAAAAATTAACGGAACAGTTTTAATTTTTAGCCGAACCAAAAGAGGAGCGGGAAGATTAGTAAAAAGTTTACGTGATAATAATTATCATACTGAAGAACTTCATTCCGACCGCAGTTTGTCTCAACGTAAACAGGCAATTTTTGCTATTAAAACTGGAAAATCAAAAATCCTAGTAGCAACTGATATTGCGGCTAGAGGTATTGATATTAAAAATTTAGATGCAGTAATTAATTATGATCTCCCCGATAATCCCGAAGATTATATTCATCGTATTGGAAGAACAGGCCGAGCTGGTCAAAAAGGCAAAGCTATTTCTCTAGTAATTTCTGATCAAGGCAAAGAAATCAAACGAATTCAAAATTTTATCAATACCGATATTGAACCAATAGAAATGGAAAATGTTCCAAGCGCTAAATTGCAATACAACTCTAATCCTGATTCAAATAGAAGAGGCGGATTTCGCCCTCAAAGACGAAGCTTTTCTAGACCAAAGTCAGGAAGCAGAAATAACTTCTACAGATAGCATCCAAGAAGTATTCATCTTTGACTTTTCTTCAATTGCGAAAATTTTATTCATATCAAAAAAGGGCTAAATAATATTTAGCCCTTTTTAACGTCTAATTATAAATTTTACATACCACCTTCTTCCGAAGTAATTGTAGCTGTTTTACAATTATTATTCTCATCAAATTCTTTGACTAAATTACTAGGATCAAAACAGATTTTTATGGATGTATACGTTTCAATGTCAGTTTGGGTTAAATATATATTAAAATTTCCATCTGCATTTGCGTTTAACATCCCGTTTATTGATGGATAAGTGTCGATACTATATTGATTGGTTTTCATTTCAGCACTTCCTTTATAGTAAGTTGCCGCAACAAAAGGGTCTGAGGTTTTTACATTTGTAATATTGACCGTGCTATTATTTTGAAGAGTTGCATGAGCGATTATATCATTACCATCAATATTTATGCTTGAATTTTGAACTTCAAGATCATATTGAGATGTGGTTTCAGTAGTAGTAATGCCTCCCAAAGATTCATAAGTTTCAGATTCTTTTGTCGCATCTGGTTTGTGAAGTCTTTCAACGATTTCAGCCATTTCACCTCTTTCAACCGCTTGATCAAAAGCATCAAATGACATTGGAATAGCATTTTTAGTAGCAAGAGCAGAAATATAATCTTCATACCAAGGCTCAGAAGGAGTAGCCGGAACATCAAGAAGATCAAAAGCTAAAGAAGTTATTTTAGCCGCTTCAGATAAGTTGATTTGTTTAGTAGGTTGATAACTACCATCACTATAGCCTCCAATAATACCTTTTTCTTTTGCTACGCATAGATAGCCCGCAAACCATTTGTAATCATTCACTCTTGGCACATCAGTGAAATCAGGCCTTGGATGATTTACTAAACATTGCGTCCTTTCTTCCTCAGTACTTACAGCTCCAATCACGATTTTAGCAAATTCAGCTCTGTTAACAGTATTAGTAGGTTTGTAAGTTCCATCAGGATAACCTGAAACAATTCCTTCATCTTTTACATATTGAACGGAGTCGCAATATTCATAACTTGAATTAACATCAGTGAATGGATTACATGTGTCATCTGTAGTAGCTGTATCATCAGTTGTAGTTTCAGCTTCATCTAAAGCATCTGTAACTTCTTCTTCATTATCTTCTATATAAGCATAGAAATCATCTTCTAATTCTTGAGCTTCATGTTTTGAATATTTAGCTCTGGCTGTTTCAGTTAAAGTAAAATTGTCAGTTTTTACTGTATCTGATGCTCGATCAATCCACCAATCCCCATTTCCAGTTACTAAATAATATCCTTCTCCATTGCTTAAAGTTTTGGTCGTTGTCCTAAATTGAATATACATTGGACTGTAATCAGTTTCTGTTTTTGCCCAATATCCATCAAACCATACACTATTAGTTGAATCGTCTTCAACAGTATTGCCAAACATTACTGAATCAAATGTTGGTGCTTGTGTCGTTTTATAAGCAATACCAACAGTGTTATAATCACTATCAATACCATATTCGGCAAGTTGAGCTTCATCAGCTACAAAAAGTACAAATCTATAACCATCGCTAGTCATATATTCAGTAGTTAACATTTGGCTCATTGGCGGAATCGGATTACCTGGACTAAACTCTTCAGCGCCAGTTAAATATCCTTCAATTTCATCCTGTAATTCTTCCATTTCATGTTGAGCATATTTGCCTCTTGGCGTTTGAGAAAATGTAAAATCTTCTGTTGTTGTCACAGAATCATCAGATGAAGTTAAAGTGCCAGTACCACTAACAACATAAGTTGCAGTTGTATCGCCTGTTACTTTAAAAGTCATGGAAATAGTTCCCGTAACAGTTTCATAAGCATTTACCCAATTACCAGTTAAAACTAATGTGTCGTTTGTAATAGTACCTTCAAAAGCGCCATCTGGATATTCCATATGGCTTTTATAATAAATCATACCTAAGACATCGCTAGTTGTATCTGTAGTATCTACAGTATCAACAGCAACTACACCGATACGAGCGCCATTAAGGTCGCCACTACTTTGCACTAAGTACTCAGTAGAAAGTACCGTGTTAACAGTATAAGTTTGAGTTCGTGTTGTAATAGCTGAAAATGCCACTACTGGCATAAGCATCAACATCATTGTCCCAGTTAACATTGCTGAAACAACTTTTTTAAAAGTTTTCATATAAAAAAATTAAGGAAATAAAAAACTATTTTGAATTTATTAAATTCGACTAACTACATTCTTTACATTAACCAATTTACAAAAAAGTTTCAAAATGTTCATAAATTAATGATTGATTTTTATAGATTTTGTTTTATAAAATATTTTTATTATTTAACTTGTACCTCAATATCTCCTTGTTCTTCAGTTTTAATTTTTAAATAAAGTTGATCATTCATAAGTGCGGTTATTTCTTCTGTACTTAAATCAGACCAAGTTGATTTCACCCGCCATTTTCCCGCCGCCTCCCAACCAACAAAGTTAACTGTTTGCAAAGGCGAATTAACAGCACTTACTAAATAAAAATATGCTGAGGTGATTTTATCCGTAAGTCCATCAATTTTAATTTGATAATCTAAATTATTTTCTTGGTATAAATAAATTTGCCCTTCTATATTCACTTCCGTAGTAATGTTATCCGTATCAACTAATATTAAATCAAATTCTGACACATCATCGCCTTCTTCATTTTCTTCTTCATCTTCATTTTCATCCACTGGCTCTACAACAACCGTACCTTTCATATTAGTATGAAGCTTGCAAAAATATGGAAATGTTCCAGCTACTTCAAATTTATAACTAAAGGTTTCGCCTTCATCAAGGTTATTACTATCAAATAAATTTGAAGGACTTTCCGGGGTTCCACTGGTAACTGTATGAGCATAAGCATCTCCATTTTCCCAAACCACAGTATCCCCTATTTTGATTGTTAATGTACTTGGCACAAAAGCTGAATTTTGCATATATACCTCATATTCTTCCACTTCTTGTTCGTCTTCATCATCTTCATTCTGACTATTATCAGCCGTTACCAATTCATCATAAGTTAATGAAGGCTTGTCAGTAATATTATTATCCAATCTATAAATAATTTCCGCCATTTCTCCTCGTGTTAATTTAGCACTTAAACTTTCAATAGTTGTTGGTATCGCATTTCTATCATCTAAAACTTTAACATAAGGCTCATACCAAACACTGCCACTATTTGCATCTACTGCAAAATCATAAGCTGAAACAATCACTTTGGAAGCTTCAGTAAAATTCGTATAACGACCAGGCTTAAAATCACCATCCGAATAACCACTAATAATTCCTTCTTGTTTAGCTAAACACACATAACCAGCGAACCACTCTAAAACTGGAATGTCTTTAAAACCCCCTTGTGTACAAGAACGAATTTCCTCATCTGTATATTGGGAATTAATAACAACCTTAGTAAATTCAGCTCTATTAATAGGATTTTCAGGCTTATAAGTGCCATTAGGATATCCTTTGACAATATCTGCCGCTTGTACATAAAGTATAGCATCGTAATATATATAACTTTCATCTACATCACTAAATCCAGTAGTTTCAGTTTGAGCCAAAACGTTAAATGAAAATAAACTGCTCAAAAGTAAAGATAATGATAAAAATGAAACAGAAATAGCAGACCGAATTGTATTTACTTTTCTCATAGAATAAATTTTTAAAAAATAAAATCTTTAGTATTAATTATAACATTTAATAATGACCAAAAGTTCCAGCTTTAGTCTTGATTATTAACAAAAATATGCTTAAACTATTAGCAAATTACTAATAGTTTAAGCCTGACAATGATCGCAAAAATGCGTTCCCCGACCAGCGAATTTTATTTTTTTTATCAAATACTTAGAACCGCAACGTTTACAGGCTTTGCCTTCTTGTCGAAATACCTGAAGATAATTAAAAAAACCGCCTTTTTTAACTTTTCCATTTTCCATGATTTTAAAATGTTGAAAAGTTGTACCGCAATGATCAATCGCTTTAGCAATAATTATTTTGCAAGCCGTATAAAGTCTTTTTATTTCGGTCACTGATAAATCTGAAATTTTTCGCATCGGCTTAATTTTGGCGTAATAGCAAATTTCATCAACATAAATATTACCCAAACCAGCAATTTTGCTTTGATCCAACAAAAAAGCTTTTAAACTACGTTGTGATTTTTTGAATAAATTTTTAAAATTATTCCAGTTAAAATTTTCTAAACCTGGTTCAATTCCATAAGCAGAATAAATTTTTTCTAAAATTTTCTTATCAACAATTTTTAAGTAAGCAAATAATCTTAAATCATTAAAAAACAACTTACTTTTATCTTCAAAAATAAAAATCGCCCGCGTATACTGATGCGGCAAATGGAAATCAATCCGATTGTCACCATGTCCTCCACCAACTTTAAAAACATTTTTATTTGCGTACATTAATTGTCCAGTCATTTTCAGATGCGCGCATAAATATAAATTTGAAGGAAATAATTGAAAAATCAAAAGCTTCCCTCTTCTATTAATCTTCGTAAAACTCTGTCCAATAATTTTTTGAGCAAAATCTTTTTCTCCTTTAATAATTTTATCAGCCAAAATCTGCACCTTAATAATTTTTTTATTTAAAACATAAGGAGTTAAAATTCTGCGAACGGTTTCAACTTCCGGAAGTTCAGGCATATTTTTCAAAAAGCAAGAAAATTAAACAAATATCCGATAATAATTATCCCAATCGTCACAATTAAAAAGAAAATTGCTAATAACTTGAATTTCATCACCCGTTTCAAAATAATTGCCTCAGGCAAAGACAAACCAGCAATTGCCATCATAAATGCCAAAGATGTACCCAACGGAACACCATTAGCAGTAATACTAAAAATCACCGGCACAATGGTTGAACATCCTGCATATATTGGAATCCCAATAATTACCGCCAAAGGCACTGATAATAAACTGTATTTTTGAATATAATTTATGAAAAATTCCTGAGGCACATAGCCGTGAATCACTGCTCCCAAAGCCACTCCTAAAACGACATAAGGTAAAAGCTTTTTAAAAGTTTTTTTACCTTCAAGAAAAGAATACTCTATTTTTCCTGAAAAAGTTTTTGGCAAATATTGATCACTTATATTTTTCTCTGCCTGCGTTAAAATAATATTTTTTTCCAGATTAAAAGTTCCCAAAATCAATCCAGCAAATACGCCTAATAGAATACCTGACAAAGCATACAAAATTGCCAAATTCCAGCCGAACAATCCTCCCATAATTACAAACGCCACTTCATTGACAAGCGGTGAAGTTATTAAAAAAGAAAAGGCTATTCCAAGCGGTATCTCAGCTTTTAAAAAACCTATAAAAATAGGAATTGAAGAACACGAACAAAAAGGTGTCATGGCTCCAAGAAAAGAAGCCGCTAAATTTCCTAATCCAAATCTTGATTTGGACATCAAATTTTTTATTTTAGCGGAAGATATAAAAGTACGAATAAAAGATATTAAGGTAACAACAAAAAATATTAAAAAAAGAATTTTCAAAGTGTCGTAAACAAAAAAATTGATACTCAAAGCTAATCTAGATTCAATCTCCAAGGCAAATAAATGAAAAGTAACAAAATCAGCAATATATTGAAACATATGAAAGGATAAAAAATAAAGAATCACAATTATCTACACCCGCATCCTCCGCCACAACATCCGCCTTTTTCATTTTTATCTTTAGAAAAAATAGCGCTTAAACTAAAAACATGTTTAGTATCAACACTTTTACATTCAGGACAGGAAAATTTAACTGAACCTTTTTCTTTTTCTTCAATAGAAGCCTGAACATCAAATTTATGTTCGCATTGATTACATTTATAACTGTAAATTGGCATAATAAAAAATTAGCAAGTAATAGATTTTTTTAAATCTTTTTTTGAAAAAATTTGCTTAAAAAGATTTTTTAAATTTGTTATATTTTTTTTATTTAAAGAATAATATCTCCATTGTCCTTGTTTCGTGAAAACAACTAATTCTGCGTCTTTAAGAACTTTTAAATGATGAGAAACTAAATTTTGCTTCAATAATAATTGCTCTTCAATTTCACAAACACATTTTGTACCAGAAGAAAGTAAACACAAAATTTTTAACCTATTAGATTCAGCAATAACTTGTAAAAAATCTACAAGTTTTTCAATAGATTTGAGATCTTCAATATTTTGACAACAATTTTTCACATTACACGTATATCAATGAACATTGATATGTTAAATTACGATGTATTTAATGTCAAATAATAAAAATTATTATATCCGGAAATTTATTTTCCCACTACCAACATTGCCCTTTCCCCCTCACTCACAGTTTCTTTGCTTCCTGCCCAATTATGTATAGCTTTATCAATTGTTTCGTAAGCATATTCATAACCAGCACCATAACGAGTACCTGGATCATGAGTAATAAAATTTTCTTCATTATATCCTATTATTACAAACATATGATAAGAAGGCGGAGGATAATTATAATGAGGATTTCCCAAAACGTTTCCATATAACGGAACAATAACAGGATATCCTTGCGAAATAAGTTTTTTGATATTTTCTATTGTCACTTGTTGTCCATAATAAACATAATAATTCCTATTATAATATTTTTTTGCGATCTTGCCGGTTTCTTCTACAGTAGTATCAACTGCATAATTCTGATTTTTTTCAAATTCCACTAATCCTAAAATTTCCTCATCAGCAATAACTAAACTTAAATTAGCGTTTCTTAAATAATATTCTACCATTACAAGAGACGCTTCTTCACATGCCTCTTGATAAGGCATACCCCAATCTCCATAAGGCGCCTGAGAAATAAAATCCATATCAAGAGTTATTTCCGCAGTAACAGGCAAATTTTGACTAATTGATAATGGATCTAAAGTATATTCATTATCATTATTTTGATCATTTTCTCCATTATTATAATCAACTTCAATAACATCATTATTATCTTGACTAATCAATCCACGATTATCATCATTAATATTTAATTCTTTACCAGAAGTGCTTAATTGCAAAAGAGCTAATATCTCTATCAATATTACTATTAATGTCAAAAACAAAATTTTTGAATATTTGTAATTCATAAAAATTTTTCTAAGGTAAATCAAAATAGCAACTATAAAAAAATAAACAACTAAATTGATCAAAAATGTCTTTTTTAATTATTTGTACTATTTAACAAATTTAATATAAAATATTTATACTTATTACTTTTTAATTTTTATACTATGATGGGATTTAATTCATTGACCGGTTCGTTTATTGGTTTTCATATCCACATGCTATTTGGATTAATTTTCTTTATTGGCATAGTAATAGCAATTGTAGCAATAGCAAAATTCTCCAACAA
>Ga0208373_1001691_pt1 | contig 27947 bp, 19 predicted proteins | sample RifOxyC2_FD_184036 | JGI IMG/M metagenome (GOLD analysis project Ga0208373, IMG submission 184036) | Soil microbial communities from Rifle, Colorado - Rifle Oxygen_injection C2 (SPAdes) | ecosystem: Environmental > Terrestrial > Deep subsurface > Rock core/Sediment | place: Rifle, Colorado... | reverse complement strand
GGTGATCAATCACTATGGCGCGTACTGATTAAAGGAAACTAATTATGGATCGGTCATGTTTAACTGGTTTGTGTTGCCCGGAATGCAGGAACAAGCTTGCGGTCAAATCACCCTCTAATAAAGATGGAGAATCATATGTATTGCAATGCGCGGGTTGCAGGCACGATTATCCAAGCATTAATGGGATACCCGAATTATTTCTAGAGTGGGATCCCGATAAAAATATTCAACATGAACCACCCGCGAAATATGTAATGTCACGTTCTATATTGATAAGTCTTGCCAGGGAGAACAATATATCAATTGCTCCATGTGAATCTAATATAAACCCAAGGGAATTTATATCATATAAATATGTTGCCTATTTTGCCATGTTCAGAATCTTCCTGTGGTTCTTAGTCGGTTTTGGTTTGTTCCGTGAAGTTTGGGCTGTGGGATATATTTTAGCAGGAGTTTCAGGGTTTTTGCTGGATTTTGCCGTAATAAAAGTACTACAAAAACAACAATATAAACTGCAAATATCACAACTTGTACAAAATTCGAATAAAAATAGTTTGCACGAGAAATATATTAAAGATTCGTTAACTGATACTGAGGAAATAGATCCTGAAGAAGTCGTTAATGATAGATTGAGTGTCATCAGGGGTATTATTAAAAACATTCCGATGCATAACAAGACAGTGCTACATGTCGGTTGCGGCGGTAAAAACGATATTGAGATTGCAAAAGCTTATGAAATATCGGGTGCCAGGAATATAGGTTTGGATATACACAGGCCTTCAATTGAAAGTTTTGTGAGAACATTTAATACACAAGGTGTTATTGCTGAAGCGCTTAATATTCCATTCTCTGATAACAGCTTTGATATTATTAATGCAACGGATATAATTGAACATGTCCATGATCCGGCGCGTTTCCTGTCCGAAAGTTATCGTGTTCTAAAAAATGGCGGTTTTTTGGTAATTGCTACACCAAATAGATGCAGGTTGAGAAGAAATATGGAAATACTAAATCCATTTGTTTTTATACTAAATATGATAGGCACCAGATTTCCCATGTTGCTTCCACAAAGAGAACTGCTTGCATGGCATAGGAATTTCAGTTTTTTTCATACATCATTTTTATACGATGAACTAAAAGAGCTTGTCGTTAAAGCAGGTTTCAGCGTTAAATACATTAGAATTAAATCTTACAGGGGGGTACTAAGGCCTTTACGCGCATATTTTGAGAAAGTACCTTTGTTAAATAGTCTAAATGATACGGTATTTGTCGTAGCAGAGAAATAATAATCCGTAATTTTTCATTAGGTGCGTAGGACAAGGCATTCAATCATGAAATCACCAAAAGAAGTCACGGTTATAATACCGCTATATAACGCTCAAACGACAATATGCGCATGTCTTGAGAGCCTTATTTCTCAGCGTCAGTTGCCAAGGGAAATCATTGTTGTAGATAATGGTTCAACAGATACAAGCGTTTCAACTGTCCGCAAATTTATACAGGATGCGGGGTGTTCTATAATTCGTTTGGCAGAAGAGAGAAAAAGAGGCCCTTCTGCTGCCCGCAATCACGGGGCGCGTATTGCTCAATCCGAAATTATTGCTTTTACCGATTCCGACTGTTTTCTACCACAGGATTGGGTAGAAGGCATAATAAGAGAGTTTTCGGTACCAGGGTGCCCGGATATTATAGCAGGGGGGGCGGAGGCATTAGAAAAAGAATCTGTAATTAATAAATTCATGTATATTTTAAGGAAGAAAACATCCGGTTTGGGCAAACACGTAACATATTTCAATGAGCATTCTTTTTTTAACGGACCTGTTTTTCAAAGTATGAATATTGCCATGCCCAGAAAAGTGTTTGATGTTTTAGGCGGTTTTGACGAAGAGTATATTTATGCCGCAGGTGAAGATTCTGATTTTTGTGAAAGGGCGTTAAAAATAAATGCAATAATAAAATTTTGTCCGGATGTTATAGTTTATCACTGTGAGCGCGATAGCATAAAAGGGTTGTTTAAGCAATTTTATACATATGAACTGGGAGCTGCTAAACATTTCAGGAAACATTATAAGGGTACATGGGTATTTGGTTTCCCTCATATAGGAATCAGCATAAGGCATGTTGGCTCAGGTACTATATGCTTATGCAAGCCTTCATTTCTAATTGTAGCTTTGTTGCCTATTCTCTGGTTGGGTTTTACAGGATATATTTGGGCAAGTTTATTATTATCTATTTCTTATTTGATAACCGGATATATATATGCCGTGCGATTCCAGTGTTCTGATGAAATAAAGTTTTCACGTTGGAGTGATACATTCCTCCTGGCGTTTTATATTACAATCAAACAGTCTGCGCATATTATGGGGCGGTTTACAGGTTCGATAAAATACGGAGTAATTTATTTTTGATGATAAATCTGTGCATTATTCGAGATAAAACGAGGTGGAAATATGCTCAAAACAGTGTTCAGGGTCAGCTTGTCTTTTATCATTTTATTTCAATCCGCCGGGTTGGTAGTCGCAGATTCATCGTATTGTGTGGGGCCAGGGGATGAGCTGAGCGTGAATGTGCGCGTTCAGGGAACCCTTGATGATATGAATAAGCTTTTTGCCAATTCTCCTCTGGTGGTAATGGGTGAATCAGTGTATTCTCAACACCGTATTACCGTCGCTCCTGATGGTTTTATTTCACTTCCATCGATGCCTCCCATAGATGTGTCAGGAAAGACTCTTGAAGAAATCAAGGATGCAATATTAAACAGGCTTGATTTTGGAACTAAAGCTTATAATGTTTCTGTTATATTGATTCATCCCAATAGTTACGCGTATTATGTTTCAGGAGAAGTAAAGAATGCCGGCCGTTATATTTTAGAGCGGCCAACAACTCTTATGGAAGCTGTTGGAGCTGCCGGAGGTTTCACCGAAAAAGCGCTTTACAATAAAGTCAGATTGCTTCGTAATGGAAAAATAAGCATTGTGAATATGACATTGGATGACGATGAAAAAATACAGCAGTCAAATGTGATTCTTAAACCAAATGATACTATTTTAGTTCCTCGGAAGAAATTACCTGATACCTTAACAGCCATGTTGTTACTTTCAATAATAAGTACGATAACGGGGGTGTACGTTGCTGCTAAATAATTTCAACTTGACTTTAGATGGGTTACTGCGCATTATGTTTCGCTGGCAGAAGATAGCATGGATCGTACTTATCTTATCACTTACAGTCAATATGTACATTGCCCTCAGTATTCCTTTAAAATATGAATCAGAGGTTATTATCCAAAGAAAACAGGTGAGATTTTCGTCGAGTGTCGAAGACAAAGAGTTTGATATAACTCGTCTTACCTCAGAAATTCAGCGGACGGTTACACTGCTTAAAAGCAGGTTTATGATTGAAAAATGGAATGATGCGTTAAAGATGACATCTTCCGATCCGGACATCAATGAAAAAAACATTTCCAAGCTCAGAAATTCACTTGCAGTTAAACCGGTAAATTTTACAGATTTTTTTGTTATAAAGGTGAAGACGCCAGACCCTCGGGAATCAGAGCGTAAGGCCGATGTCCTGGCTAAAGTGTACATAAGTTGGGATCTTGACCAAAGCAGACAGCAGGCACAGCAAATGATTTCACTTCTTAGTAATCGGATGAAACTGATTCGGAAAGATTTGTCAGAATTACGCGGAAAACAGAAACTATATAAACGGGGGGAAGTATTAAATCTTTCGGGTTCCGTGGCTGTTGAAGAAATGCAGGCCAGCCTGCAGGCAAAAGAAAAACTATACGATACCTTAACATTTGAAATGGAACAGGCTGAAAGACAGCTGGAAGGGGATAAGTTACGTCAAATCCATATAATAGCCACCCCCACGGTTTCTTTAAAGCCAATAATTCCACGATCCAAATTAATTCTTATCGCAATAGTGTTAAGTTTGATTCTGATGTTTCAAAGTATCATTTTTATGGAGTGGCAGGATCCAAGCGTTCGCAGGATAGGTGATATTTATGGACTTTCTAATACAGATAACGTAATAACGATCCCCCGTTTAGGAAAAATTGAATATTGGGAAAAGGATTATGCCGCGTTCTTTACACCTGTATTGAGTTCAATACTTTCAACCATGGAGTCTAAAGGTTTTTGTCTGGTTCATATTTTAAGCCCTGCTCATGGGGATGGAAAAACGGCGATTGGTTCACTACTCGCAAAAACTGTTGCATTATCTAACAAATCATGTTGTCTAATAAACCTTGACGTAAAGAAGACAGTTGATTTGTCGAACAAAATTTTAGAGTCTTCAGGTGTTTCCTATTTTCAGATGGAACCTGATAAACAGGAATTTGAAAAAGTAATTGGGCAATTAAGGAGAACCTATCAGGCGGTTTTTCTTGATATTGCGTCGCATCATGGCGGATATTTCTGCAACAACCATGAACGGCAAGCCGATATTACATGCCTCATCGTTAAAGCGGGCAAAACATCGCGCAATCTTCTAAAAACCAGCATTATGCGATTGTCAAGCAATACAAATCAAAAACTCACATATATCCTTAACTACTATGAGGAACCCATACCAAAATGGCTTCGACGGTAATTAAACTTGCAAACAGGCCATTTATAGTAATAGTTGGCCTCATTTTTTTTAGTTCTTTAGGTTTTCTTTTTACACTAAAGGAATATCTGCTCATAAGCTTATTTTCTTTAATAATTGTCCTGCCGTTATGGCACTATCCGGAAGCGGTAATACTGGGTATTATCGCCTGCGCTCCAATTAACCGTTCCATTAGAAATGAGTTTATTTCTGTAGATACAATAATCCATGTTAAATATGCGCTTATTTATATTGCTGGTGCTGTGTGGTGCGTCAAACGCTTGCGTTTACCGACACCTGCGCCCTTGCCGTTATGGAGTAGAATTTTCCTTATGTGCTGGTTCTCTTTAACACTCCTTGCTGCCATTCACTCTATAAATATTTCAGAAACGATTCAATATATGTTTTTTGTAATCAGTGGATTCCTTCTTTTCTATATTTTTTTGCACCTGGATGCGGTCTGGCATAAAAGAACAGCGGTGCTTATCGTTTGTGTCGCCGGTGTGGTAGCTTTTTTGTCGGTTATTGAGTTTCTATGTGCCACATACGGGTTTTTCCCTTCTTTAAATAAATATATTATTTCTCCGGGTACCCAATACTATCTGTCGCTGGCGCCAGATATCCGGCGTTTATCAACAATATATCGTTCTATGGGAACATTTACTCATCCTAACATTCTGGGTATTTATCTCGCGATGGTTGCTCCTTTTGCTGGAGCATTGATCAAAGCAAAAGAAATTGGGAAACACATGCAATATGTTATGCGCATCTCTCTGGTGCTAATTATTGCGGGCATTTTTGTGACTAATTCACGTGCGGGAATACTGGCATGTGCTGTTGGATTATTGTATTTGAGCGTGCATAAAGGGTATCGTCATTGGATAACGATTATATTGTTCACAGGATTCATTGTGGGATCACTGTACTTTGGCATTCCGGATGCTTTTATGCAGCAGTTTGATAAAGTATCCCGTAAACAGCATGGGTTATCAGGTCGCGCAGAAATATGGAAAAATGGCTTGGAGAACATTAGGCAATCACCTTGGCTGGGAGTCGGGCCTGGAAACGCGACGCAGAATACGATTGAACATAACGGCTATTTTATCTACGACAATATCGGGGAAGAGTATGAGCAAATGAATTCGATAAATAAGACAGGCGAAGATATAAAATTCTCTTTTCATATGCATAATATCTACCTCCAGCTAATGAGTGAAGCAGGTGTTTTCGCCCCCTTGCTTTATCTTGCAGGCATATTGTTACTTATAATACATTGTGAACGAAGAGCAGGCATACTTCAGAGTTTTTCTATGGAAAGGGGTCTGGCGCTGGCTGTAGCTTCCGCAGCGGTTGGATTTATTGTATATGGATTTTTCGATTCGCAACTACCTTTTACACGTCTTACGCTCAATTTTGTTGCCGCGCCGTTGCTTGCGGCGGCGCTCAGGGTTTAGATCATGGCAAAAATCGGTCAACTACACAAGAATACAATGATACTCTTCGTTGCGGATGGCATCGCGGCGGTTTTTTCTATTCTGATTTCCATTATACTGGCAAGGGGGCTTGGCGTAGAGGATTTTGGGAAATTTACGGCTGCAGTATCTTTCACTTATATTCTCGTGTTGGCAATTGATTCGGGCATGGGACAGTTTGTGGCAATAGATGTTGCGAGAGAGGATTCGCTTAAAATATCAGATGTAAATCAGTTATTCACATGGCGGATATTGCTTATAGTGGTTTTGACATTAATCGCCCCTTTTATAATTTGGATGGTCTTACCTTCAAAGGTATCTATATATGTCGTTTGTTTTCTAACGCCTGCACTTTGTTTGGTTAGTTTAAATGAGTTCTTTTGCTGGATCTTAAAAGGCACGCAAAAATTTATTTTATCCGCCTGGATGCGAATTTTATCGGTATTCTTGATATTTATATTCTGTTTGGGTGTATTTTGGAGCCCCAACAAGCTTATGTACACAGTTTTTGCCTACGGCGCCGCCGGGATTATTGGGTCGTTCGTTTGTTTTTATTTAACTTCGCGTTTTGCAACCAGAATGAGATTAGTCTCGCTCGACAAAATATTTTTCATTAAGGTTCTTCCCGAAGTCTATAAGATAACACCCTATATTATAGCCAGCACTATTTTCACCCGTTTCGATGTTGTTTTGGTAGCAAAATACTGCGACCCATCCTCTACGGGTTTTTATAGCGTTGCGTCTCGTCTGCTTGACGCGATGCGTTTAATACCAATCGCGGTCTACTCTGTCTATCTGCCTGTATTTTCATCAGTAAATATGCAAAAGGGACTACTTCGAAATAAATTTTTAGATGCCTTCCCGATTTTGATTTTCTGTTACGCCGTTGTTGCGCTGACAGCAACGTTATTCGTTGAACCATTAACAGGAGCTGTGATAGGACATCAATATACCGCAAGTGTCGTATATTTTCGTCCATTGCTCTGGGGGTGCGGGATTATGTATTTAAATATGCTGATTACCGCGCTTCTCTTTGTGTGCAATGATTTTAAAACTCTTTGGGTCGGCATTGGATTTGCGTTAATTATGAATATCATCTCTAATATTATTTTGTTGCCCGTGTATGGCGCCATCGCGGCTTCGTGGATGAAATTTGCAAGTGAATTAATACTTTTTGCCGTATTGTCTCGCGGACTATTAATGCAAATACATATTTCAGCTTATGAGTTATATTTCAAACCCGCAATAATTATTCTTTTTACTATCGGTGCATTTAAAATTATGGCTGGACATCCATTAATATTTAAGGTGCCTTTCAATTTTGCGGCAATGGCCGTGTGCTTTACCATAATTTTTTATAAAAAAACAGACATGAAAGGTAAAATGGCGGCGGCTGATGATATTAATTAACTGTTTTGCTTCATGTATATTGATATTTGAGATTATCGGATCGTTCGTTTACTATTTATCTTTTTTTAGTTATCTGAAAAAGTCTAAAATTCATAAAAAAGACAAAATCGTATCTAATTCCTTCCCGCTTGTTGTTATTGTTGTGTCATGTCATAACGAAGCTCCAATAATAGAGCAGACTCTTAAAAATATTAAAAACATACAATATCCGGCTGACCGTTTCAGAATTTACACTATTATAGATAATTGTTCTGACGGCTCCCTCGAAATTGCACGTAATCAAGGCGTTCAAACGTATGTGCGCAATGATGCGAATTTAATGGGCAAGGGATATGCGCTTGATGAATTTATTGGTAAATATCTTCGGCATGAGACTTTTGATATTGCAGTTTTACTGGACGCGGATGCGCAGGTAGAATATGATTTTCTGCGCGAGGTTGTGTCATACTTTTCTAACGGATGTTCGGTTATCCAGGGAGTCACAAAATCAAAAAATATGGATGATAACAGTTGGGTTCGCGTTGGAGACATAATACAAGCTGTCATCCGTGTTCATCAGGAAGGCCGTTCAGAATTAGGGTTAAACCCTTTGTGCATCGGCAGTCACGGCATAGCTCTTTCGCATTCTGCACTTGAAAAACTGGGATGGCATACTACTACCAAACGCACAGGTGATGATCTTGAATTAAGCCTTCGATGTTTTCTTAGTAACATCCCAATCTGTTATGCGGAAACCGTTCATGTCAAAAATGAACTTCCCATAGATGGTTTTAGTGTTCTTAAACAGCGCCGCCGTTGGGCAATCAGTACTTTACAACTCGCCCCATACTATATTCCAAAACTACTTAAAAAAGCATTTGCCGGTAATATAAGAGCATTAGATGCTTTGTTCGGTGTCCTGCTTCTGCCGTCTTTCTCGACACTGATGATTGTTATGGTGTTGTCATTTGCGGTTTTTATGGCATTAAGCTATTGGTTTTGGTATTGCGTTATCTGGACGGTGATATTTTTTGTTTTGTTGGCGGGCTACAGTATTCTATTGGCAATAATAATTTCAAAAGAAGGATATTCGCTTAACATGAAAATGCTTGGAAGTTTTATTAAGTATACCGTGGTTAAATTTATTTCTTTAACACAAAGTGTATTTATGGTGAATTCGAAATCATGGTGGCCAACTAAGCATACGGGAGAATGATTTAAATGTGCGGTATATGTGGAGTCTATCATCCAGGGAATCCGTTGAATTCATGGGATGAGATTACGCGAAGAATTGCATCTGATCTCAATCATCGTGGCCCGGATGAGGATGGCTTTTATTTTAATAGTGATATTTCTTTGGGTATGAGGCGCCTGAAAGTAATTGATATGAAAACAGGGGTGCAGCCAATAAAAAATGAAACGGGGGATGTTGTCGTTATTTATAATGGTGAAATTTACGGTTTCGAAAGCATTAAAAAAGACTTGCAAAATAAAGGGCATCTATTCAAAACACAAAGCGATACAGAGGTTATCGTTCATCTCTATGAAGAATATGGATTGGATTTTTTTCAATATTTTGACGGTATGTTTGCGTTCGCGCTCTGGGATCTTAAGAATTCCAGGTTAATTGTTGCTCGCGACAGATTCGGGATCAAACCGTTATTTTACACATTGCCGGACACGAATGGAAATTTTATATTTTCTTCGGAGTTATCTCCTATGCTTAATGTTCCCGGATTGAACAGGGAACTGGACCCGCTTGCCGTAGATGCCTATTTGATGCTTTCGTATATTCCGCATCCGTATTCAATATATCGAGGCGTAAAAAAGCTGTCTCCCGGCAGCTACCTGCTTGCGGAAAACAACCAAGTTCAAGAGGTATCATATTGGGATTTGCCCAAAGAAACCGAACATGTGCATTATAAACAAGCATTGGAAGAACTTGATGTCGCCATTTCAAATTCTGTAAGAAAAATGATGAGAAGTGACGTTCCTGTCGGGGCTTTTTTAAGCGGTGGCCTGGATTCAAGTACGGTAGTCTATTATATGACGAAGAATACCCCAAAGCCAGTTTGTACGTTTTCCGTCAGGTTTAAAGAAGATTTTTTTGATGAAGGTTTACAAGCGCGGGCAACAGCAAAAAAATTAGGAACCGAACATTATGAAATATGGGGCAAATCTTCGGACATTGAAATACTTCCTGAACTCTTAGCGCATTTTGGCGAGCCATTTGCCGATCCGTCCCAAATACCGACTTATCTGGTTTCAAAATTGGCCAGAGAAAATGTAACCGTGGCGCTTTCCGGCGATGGTGGCGACGAAGTGCTGGGTGGTTATATTACCTATTGCGCTTCCATGCTTACACAATACGCGCGTGTAATGCCCGATTGTCTCAGAAAAATGATGATGTGGGTGTCTGGCAAATTTCCAGTTTCGCTTAAACATGTTGGGTTTGATTACAAAATAAGAAAGTTTTTACCGGGAATATATCTTTCTCCGTTAGAGCATCATTTGCTGTGGAGAACAATTTTTTGTTCAGAACAAAGGAAAAATTTATATACCGCAGATTTTGCAGGCGCTCTGGGAGAGAATATTAGTAACGCCATGGCAAATCGCTGGAAAAATATTTTCTCAGATTATAAGGCGTACGATAAGCTTACTCCATACCAGTTTTTGGATTTCAAAACTTATCTTGTCGACAATAATTTAACAAAAGTTGACCGTATGAGCATGGCAAACTCACTGGAAGTCAGGATACCTCTGCTCGACATGGAAGTATTTAACGCTGCGATGAGGCTTCCTACCCATGCGCGTATACGGGGATTAAATACTAAAGTGGCATTAAGGGAGATAATGAAGGGTCGGCTTCCGGCCGAGGTCATAAAGATGGGCAAAAAAGGGTTCGCGGTTCCTCTATCCTGCTGGTTTAAGGATTCTTTAAAAACATATGTCTTCGATACTTTGAGTCACTCGAGAATTAATCGAACAGGCATCCTGTCGTATTCGTATGTGGATTCTATAATTAAGATGCACATGGGAGGTAAAATTAATTTCAGCAGGCAGATATGGAACCTTATTTGTTTCGTTCTCTGGCATGAAAGAAATCACCGATGACCAATAATTACTTAGTCGTAATTTCTATTCTGTTTATAGTATATACGTATGCTGTTTATCCGTTCATCCTTTGGGTGTCGGGTAAGCTTAAGAAAAACAGCAAATTCGTAGACACTGTAGATGTTTTGCCGCGAGTTACTGTTATGTTTGCAGCATATAATGAAGAATCTTGTATTAAAAAAACGCTGCTTTCAATTGTGGACTCGGATTATCCAAAAGAACTGCTTGATGTAATAGTGATTTCTGATGCTTCAACCGACAACACCGATATGTTAGCGGGAACAATCAGTGAGGAAAGAATAAGAGTATTGCGTACTCCGGAAAGAATGGGAAAAAAGGCGGCTCTCTCCTACGGATATAAATGCCTTACCGGGGAAATAATTGTGTTTACCGATGCAAGCAGCATTTTTGCGCGAGACACAATCAGTAAATTAGTATATTATTTTAATAATAAAAAAGTCGGGTCTATTTCAGGAAGCAAGCGTATAATTAATACCGGTAGTTCAGTCTCTCAAGGGGATGGATTATATTGGAGATATGATTCTCTTCTTCGCTACCTGGAAAGTGAGGCCGGTGCAAGCTGGGTTGGTTGTGAAGGGGGTATCGCGGCTATAAGAAGAGAACTTTTCATATTAGACTTTCCTGATGATTTTGCCGAGGATTATTCACTGTGTTGTAATGTATTTAAAAATGGGTATTTAAATAAGTACGATCCTGCTGCGGTGATATATGAAACAGCTTCAAAAAATCACCGAATGGAATTTCATCGAAAAATACGGGTAATTGTCCGTGGTATAAGAGCTTTTTTTGGATATGGACATTTATTGAATCCTATTAAATATCCTAATTTCTTTTTTCAGAATATATCACACAGATTATTTCGCTGGTTAGTACCGTTCTTTTTAGTGATATTATTTATAGCCAGTTCGAAAAGTAATAATCAGCTTATACGAGTGTTATTCTACATGCAGGTTAATTTTTATTTAGCAGCCATTTTGGGATTTTTTATGAAGTATTTTAAAATAAATTCAGTGAAATTATTATCAATCCCTTTGTATTTTACGATAGTCAATGCAGCGGCATTGTTTTCATGGTTTTTACTCTTTAAAAAATTTAAAATATGGATGCCGCCAAAACGCGGGTAAAAAAACGAATCGAAATAGAATTAATTACAGTCCAGCAGGCAATCTTGTTTGTGCCAGCGTGCCGAAGGAAAGCTCAAGGGAATCTAAAATCCGGGTTTTGGGGGCGGCGGATGCCGTCGTGGCTGATGTTTTAAAATATCGTTGACACTTTTTTGTTTTTCTACTACACTTGTAACGCGCAAAATGAATAGTGACTCGCGCCGCAGAGGTTTTACAGTGAATGGTAGAGTGAAGCGCTTCCTTTCGGTCAAGCACCCTCCTTTAACGAAGTTTTATCAGCTAACACCGTATATCCCTACATTATTAAAGTGTCATTGCGAAGGAGCGAAGCGACTGCGGCAATCTCGCTGTTGCGACGGGAGCAGCAACGAGATTGCTTCGGCCAAGGCCTCGCAATGACCGGAAAATGAATTATGATACAGGTACTATTATGTCCTGCACGGGGTCAATTGGCGTTGAGGAGGAATATTATGAATAAAACGATTTTACTCGCTGCCGCGGTTTTGTTAATCGGCGCCATGCCGGCCAGCTCTGCGCGGATTAGTTCCGTTAGCGGAAAGCCTGAAATACAATCTTCGGCAGCCGCGGGCTGGAAAGCGGCCGGCAAAGGGGATAAGCTGCATTCAAATGCCAGGATCCGCTGCGGCAAAAGTTCGCGCGCGGAAATAATCACCGATAACGGGCATAGGATAAAAGTCTGGCCGCGCTCGGAGGTTGCGCTTGAAAAAATAGACGGCGCGGAAACACGGATGCAGCTTTTTGCGGGGCGCATACGCTCGATGGTCAAGAAATTGCGCGGCACGAATAAATTTGAAGTAAAAACGCCGGTTGCGGTCTGCTCCGTGCGCGGCACGGATTTCAGCGTCGAGCTTGATAAAAACGCGACAAAGGTTGAGGTCTACGAGGGGCAGGTTGCCGCGCATGAGGAGATGACGGGTTCGGAAGTAATGGTCAATGCCGGCCAGTATACTTCCATAGAGGCAAACCAGCCGCCGGCAGAGCCGAAAGCAATGCCGGAAGGCGCGGGCGAACAGGCGCCGGCGCTAACCCCCGAAGAGGCGGCCAGGGAAGAATCCAAACGCGAGGTGTTCCAGGAGATTTCAAAGGACGAGGTGCTTGCCCGCGCCGCCGACGAGATAAAGCTGGCCGAGTTCCAGAACGGCAAGGCGCTGATTGACGCCTCCGGCCACCGCGTGCGGCTTGAAGAATACATAGTGCGCTCGCAGGCAAACGAGTTTAAATACGTGGTGCTTAATACCCGCGACGAGTTTGCTGACGATCCCGCCAATCCCGGCAACGGCCACTTTAATTTCGGAAAAATTGTTTTCACGTTCAACGATACCCTTCCCGAGGATCTTACCCAGGCCACAAAAAATATGTTCTACAGCGAAGGAGCGACAAAGCCGTCTTTGTATCTTACCGACGTGCTGTCCGTAATGTCGAACACGGTTGACCAGGTAAACGACGTTGCCACCGGCGGCAATATGTTTCCCGATAACACCTACCAGCCAAAATGCTATACGCTCGGCTTCGGCAGCTACGAGTTTTCCGTAAATAATCAGCCGTGGTGGAGATATTCCGACAGGAACAGTAACGGCAGGCTGGATAACGGGGAGATTACATATTATAACATAGCTACCGGCAACGCCTACAATTTCAGCACGGATTTTACCTACGACTCCACGCTTGGGCAGTATTACTACCTGGATTCTAACGGCAATAAAGTCTATTTCAGCGAATTCTCCCAGCCAAGCGGCGGCGATGCGCTGCATTTCTACAATAAGAATAATTACAGCGCAACCCAGTGGATCTCTACCGACGACTACATAATAAACGACGAGGGCAAGATACTTTCAGTTTCAGATATCCAGGGGCTTTCTGCGGATGAGCTGAAGGTGAAAGCATATGAATCCAATTTCGAACGCGTATATGCCGCTTCTGTTTTTGAGGGAAGAAAAATAGACCTTGTGTTCAGCGCAAAACTCCTCATAGATTCCGGGATGCTTGGCCTGCCGGACCCAAATAATCTCGGCCAGTAGCATTTGCATGTCAATATTCTTTATTTTCGGAGGGTTACATTGATTAATCGCCGACTCGTTCTAATGATGGCTGGTGTATTCGTCGCATGCGGTGTTCTGCCGGCGGGCGCGGCGGTCAAAGTAACGCCCGTTGCAAACTTGAGTATTCTTGGCGGCCAGTATTGGATGTCGGAGTCCGTGCCAAGTTCCTTTGGAGGCAATGCAGACCTTTTTTTCTCGCCCGTGCTGAACTTCTCGCCAAATATTGCGCTATTACCTATATATAGCGGCAGCTACCGCGGCACGAAAAGCGTGCGCGATCTTGTAGGAGGCGGCACGCTTACCCAGGAGTCGCAGGATCACGGTATTTCGTTGAAGCTGGTAAATAAGATGAAAGGCAACATGAAATTAAAGGCCAGCGCCGGCTACAAACTTGAGTATTTAAAGGAAACAAAGGAAGAGGCATGGGGCCAGGGGCTGTTCGATTATACAAGGATGGGTTTCGGCGTTGAGCTTGAAAAACACTGGAAGAAAACAAACGGCCGCGCGGGTATGGATTATTATACTATGAATTATCCGCACTACCAGTCGCTGGTAACCGAAGGCCAGTTTGAAACCTCGATGGATACGACAACATATTCCGAAATATCCGCGCAGGCCGGCACAAACGTGCTTAATTACACGGGTATGGCGCTGTTTTTAGAGTACGCCAGGCAAATGTCGCCCAAAGTCATGGGCGTGATCCGTTACGATGTTTCCATGAAAAACTTCGTTGATCAGAAAACAGTACAGCACAGCGGGGCGTTTTCGTCCGAGTTGCGCAGGGACCTTTCGCATGCGCTAAGCATGGGGGTTAATCTTACCACGCCGCGGGTGGTTCTTTCGTTTAGCGATGCGGTACAATTCTATGATTCAAACCAGAATACCTTCGATACTGCCAAGCCACAGTTTATCGCCAATAACTACGACTATTTTCAGAATGGCATAGCCCCTGCTATAACATTCAAGCTGGGGTCAGTGGATGAACCGGTAAAATTGTCGCTGCTATGGGATATTTCCTGGCGGATGTACACGGAACGTCTGGCGCAGGACGCCGAAACCGATTACAAAAGCGATAAAATTTCGCAGCTGATAAACACCATGGGTATGAGCATAACTTATCCGCTGGCAAGCGCTCTTTCGGCCAAGTTGGCGCTTAATTACAGCGATTCATCGTCAAACATGCGCTACGAGAAAAACTACAAGTACAATTACTACACTTTCAATTACTTCTTGGGAATAAACTGGGAACTGTAAAAAAACGGGAGGTTCGCGTGCTTAAATGGATGTCTTGGGTTCTGAAAAACGGAGGTGCAGTCATGTTTAAAAAGATTGCGGCAATGGCGCTGGGCTGCCTGATTTTTTCGGCAGGCATAGTATCTGCCACGGAAATCAACGTCAAGCTGCTCAACATGGACGGTTCCGCTGCGGACGGTGTAACCCTGTGGTGCGTGGGGCTTCTTGATGGCGAGGATGAGCCCAGTCAATTATATACAAAAGTGACTACAACCAGTGTGAACGGATTGTATACATTTAGAGGGCTTGAAATTAAAAATGAATATCAAGTTCCTATCTCTTATAAAATTGCTTTTGTAAGGCACAAGGTATTTCCAACCTTAAAAGAGCAGATAATCATGGAGAGCATACCCAAGATAAGGTTTGCCACACAGGATGACATTGTAAATATGACTGATCCGGGAATAAGGCTTTTCCAGGCACCCAGCGAAACGACGCTTGGTATGTTAAGGGTTAACATAGCTTCAACGTCGGTGCTTGGCCTCGGCGATATGGTGTCGGCCGAATTAAGGCACTCTATTTCCGGCGAACCGGTTGCCTTCGGCATGGGAAAGATTATTGCAGCGAACGATGCCGGGTTTAGTTTTTACATAGTAAACGTGCCGCCGGCTCCGGCAAACACGTATAAGCTTGTTGTCAACAAAATGGGCGTCAACGAGGGCGCCGAGGTTATCGTTTCAACGCCGATAGCAAATAGCGACAGCGTTTCAGGCGCAAGTTCCATCGGTATAACTTTCGGCTATATCAGCACCGCGCGTTCGGAAGAGGAAGTAACCATAGATGCCGAAAACGTGGCCTTCGAGGGTTTTGTCGTTGAAAGCGGTTCACAGTTGCCTATACCCAACTGCTCGGTGGAAATAAGGGATGCCAATTCATGGGAAAGCAGCGAGTACAACATGAATTTCGCAAAAACCATTACCGACGGTTCCGGCAGATTCGTTGTTTTCAAGGATGCGATACTTATCAACCGCAGGTATTCGGTGCAAATCTCGAGACTTGGCTACAAGTCCCGGTATGATAATAATATGAATTTTGACATGTATTATAATGTGCAACCGGGTTATCCGTACACAGGTACCCGCGTAATTCTTACTAAATATGAGCTTCCGGTAACTACCGGCGCCATAAGAGGAACAGTTAGACTTAATACCAGCGGTTTGCCGGGCGCCGAAGTCATGATTGAGACGGAACAAGACAGGGGATGGTACGGGGCGTATGCGGATACGACTACGCCAATGAATGGCGGAGGCTATTACAGGACGGTAACCGGCGGAGATGGTTCTTACGAATTTATCGGCCTTGCCCCGGGAACGTATAATATGCGTGTTCATAGCCCGATATTTAAAAAGGATGTTAAGTATTGGCATTCGTGGGATGCAAACGCGCCGATTGATTACAACCAGTCATGGAATTTTAACTATACGTATAACTACGGAGATGATCAAAAATCAAGCTATACATATACCACTGTTAATTATGTTAATGATGTCCCTGTAGTAACCAAAGACTGGCGTATGGACAACTGGCGCAGATGGGATGATCGCCGCATAGTAATAACCTCTGACACGGTTGCCTTGCGGGTATATAAAGCGGACGGCACTCTCGAAGTGTCGGATAATCAACCCGTGAATATAGATATTGACATAGCTTTGCCTACCGGCTGTACTATTACCGGAAATCTTTATTATCCCGCCGGAGTTACACCGGATCCAACGAAAGTGGTAGTTATCGTCCACCCCATTGACCCTCAGACAAGAAACTGGACGGAATGGAGCGGGCAGGATACCGCGTTTTACGCTTCGCAAAACGCGATGGTTACAAGCGCGGGCAAGCTGGTTTATACCATCAATGCCTCGACGGGAACCTACTATGTGGAAATCCGTTCCACCGACTGGGTGCCGGCGCGCATGTATAATTTTGAAGTAGCTCTGAAAGCAGTAGGCGAGCAGTGGACGCTGCCGGACATAAACATGGTTAAGGCCGGAAAACTCGAGGGTAAGGTAAAACTTCCCGACGGCAGTTATTTCCAGGCCAAGGAAGCGAATAATTACAGCGAACAGGCGTCAATAGAATTGCGCGGCCAGGATGTGGAATTCGGCATGCATTCGGAAATCAATCCCTGGAACGGCGACCCGACGCGCTTCACGTTCGATGCCGTGCCGGCCGGCAAGTACAGCCTCTGGGTTGAAGTAAAGCGCAGATCGTACGACAACATGACGATGAACGACGGCACGTCTCTTTACCCGCTGGCCATAATAAGCAACGTGCGCGTTTACGCGGGCCAGACTACCTCGGTTGAAGCCCAGATAAAGGACGGCATACTTTGCGAGCCGATAGCGCCTATCCCGCCGGACCGGCCGGAAGTTGATTATTCGTCCCGTTCACAGGATGGCCAGGGCTTCTATGGCATCATAGGGTTCCCGGCAGAGATGACGCTTAAAGGCAATATGCTCCAGGCGTTACTCAACAACCAGGGCAAACTTGACGACATATACGTCCCCATGCTTAATTATAATACCGCCACCAGGAGTTGGCAGACAAACAGGCTGTTTGCCGGAAAATACAACTTCTACATGATGTTTATAAGGCTCTTCGGCGCGGGCGCCGATAAATACGCGGAAGGCGTTCCTGCCAATAACCCGGACGAATACATTACAATAATAAGCCGGGCCGAAAACGTTGTGGTGAAAGCGGACGACCTTGCGCCAAACGCCACGTTCCAGATAAAGATGGGCGCCGGCACAATGGGTTCCGGCGTGCTGACCGGACGGATGAAAGGCACCGACTTCATTACCGCAGCCGACGGCGAAACGATAAAAGGCGACATGAAGGAGTTCATGGATTATATACCCACCGCAATGCTCTATGACATGGATGGAAACTTGCGTGCCTACTCGGCTGCGCGCCCGCTTAACACGGAGACGGAGCTGGTGAAATGGGATGCAGCCATAAATTCAGGCAATGCCACGGCCATTAACGACATGATAAACTCCGACAAACCCATAGAGGGTTCGCCCGTGCATTATTACCTCGACGGCATGCCTCTCGGAAAATACGTGCTTGTTTGCGAAACAAAGAACTACCCGCCTGTAACCAGAGTTGTTACCATATCAACCGGCGTTACCACGGTTGATATTGATTTCGATGAGCAGGCTCTTGCCGGCGCAACGCTCTCCGGCACGGTGTCCGAGACGGCAGGTGGCGCAACGGTGGCGGTGCCCGAAGCAAACGTCCTCTTAACCCACAGGCTTGTCAGCAAGAAAGTGCTCACCGACTCTGACGGCAAATTCTCGGTGCGCGGCCTGCCGTCTGGCAGTTACCGCATAGACGTAACCAAGTCGGGCTATTCCGTCGGCGGCGCAAAGGTGTCGCTGGGTACCACTGACCCGAATGTTACAATAGAACTTAAAGCCGCGGGCGCCTCTCTAACCGGAAAGATTTTCGTGCGCGAAAGTATGTTCGCGAGAAAATCCATCTATAACGGAGCCAAGGTGGTGGCCTACAACGAAACCGAAAACGTTGCCAATCCCACCGGGTACCTGCCCTGCATAGCCACAAAAACCGAGAACGACGGCAGCTACAAGATACCGGATATGATACTTAACAATACATATTATGTATACGCGTTCGTTCCCGAGCGGCCGGTGTATTACAAGCGGGTTTACGTCAGTTCCGCGACCATGGAAAACGTGAACTTCGACATACAGCCGTCCACTCCCACCTTGCGCGTAGTGATGAAGAGGACGGAAAACCCGTATATCTTCAGATTCATCATTGAATCGCCCAGGCCGCTTATAAGCGTGCCGGAATGTTACTACTCGCCGGGTACTTCGTTTGATTCCACAAGGAGAATCCGCGCCCTGCCGACGCCCGGCGCCAAGAACACATACTCGCTTGAAGTGGAAATACCGGAAAATTCCGACGAGGAATACTACACGCTGCAAATCAATGGCCGTTACGGCATGAGCGAGTACATGAAGGAAGAGATTAACTTCAGCCAGAAGTTCCTTGCAAGGGCAAAGAAGGAAGTGGCCGACGAGCTGGCCGAGGGCGGCTCCATCCTCATAGACGACGAACGCGCCGACAACACGGAAGTAAAGCTTGACGCCGGCTCGTTAACTTCTGAGGAGATGTCGTCGCTTCCCATAGGCGGCTTCCTGACCGCGCTGCCTAACTTCAAAATGTCCAAGACCGGCCAGAACATATCTCTCCTGATAGATGCCGCCATGAGCCAGGTGGCTGCAAGCGATATCTACGAGATAGCCCTGGACCGGGCGCAGGTCAACAAGCCGTTCGACGTTACCATAAACTACGACCGGAAAAAAGTTGACGACGAAGATATAAAGGACATGAAGGTGTACCGCTTCAACGAATCCACCGGCCTCTGGGAAGTGATACCCGGCGTTACGACGGTGGACCCGCTGACCGGTACCATAGCGGTTGAAACCGACCAGTTGCAAAGCACTACGCCGCAGCAGTCCGCGCCCAAGGCAATAGTAAAGAATGGCGTCTTTACGATAAACAAGGCGGCCGCAACCTCGCAGAGCGGCGCGTTCGCGGTGTTCAAGCAGGATCCGAACACCCAGAAAGTGTATGCCGGCACGGACTTCAGCGTCCTGTGTTTCCCCAACCCGTTCAACCTCAAGTCCAAGGCCTTGACGCTCCAGGACGTTACGTCATCGCCCGCCCAATCTGTTACCGGCACGATGATAAAGTACACGATGCCGTCGGATAAAACAGGCACGTTGAAGTTCTACATCTACAACCTGGCCGGCGAGCTGGTAAGAGAGCTGAACGAGGGCAGCCGCACCGGAGGGTACTACTACTACACCGAGTGGGACGGTAAAAATGACAGCGGCGAGGAATGCGCCTCCGGCGTTTACCTGCTGCTTGCAAAACTCGACGGCAAGAAGCTTAACTCCAAACCGCTTAAGATAGCGATACTCAAATAAAGGCAAGGGGATAATATGAATAAACGAATGACCGTCAATTACAAGGAAGCTGAAGGAGGAATGAAAATGAAGACCAGATTATTAACACTTGCCTGTTGCCTGTCGCTTTCTTCAACGCTTTTTGCCGCGGCCGGCACAACGGGCGCGCAGTTTCTAAAGATAAATCCATCGGCGCGCGCGGCCGGCATGGCAGGGGCGTTCTCTGCCGTAGCCGACGACGTGTTTGCCATTTACGCAAACCCGGCCGGTTTGTCGCAACTGAAAAAAGCGGAGATTGCCGCCACCTACATCAGCTATTTTGCAGACGTCAAGTACGGCTTTATAGGCTATGCTTCGCAGGTGCGGGACATCGGCGTCTTCGGCTTCGGGTATACGTACCTCCTCGTTGACCAGATTGAAAAACGCGATGTTGACGAAACAAAACTTGGCGATTTTAACGCCAAGGACACCAGTATCACAGTGGCATATGGCCGCAACGATGCCATCCCGTCCGTTATGGAAGGGGTTAGTGTCGGCGGCAGCCTTAAAGTGATAAGCTCTGAAATAGACCAGACAATAGCCTACACGGGCGCCCTGGACCTTGCGGCAATGTTCAGCCCTGCCGAGAAATTCAAAGCCACGCTTGCCATTCAGAACATAAGCGCCGGCATAAAGTTTAAGGAAGTTACCGACAAACTGCCGTTAAATGTCAAGCTGGGCGCGGCATACGAGGCGTCCCCAAACCTTACCGTGGCCGCGGACATTGACGAGTACCTGTTCGATAACAAGTTCTACGGTTCCGTCGGCGGAGAATACCTGCCCGTGGAAAAGCTTGCGCTTCGCGCTGGCTACCGCATCGGCTACGATACCGCAAGCCTTGGCCAGACCGTGGGATTAAGCATCGGCTTCGGCGTCCGTATATGGTCTGCCGGCCTTGACTACGCCTTCGTCCCATTCGGCGATCTTGGCGACACCCACCGCGTCTCATTTTTAGCAAAGTTCTAACCCGCTTCCCGTCGCTGCCTCGTTTCCTCTCCCCTGCGGGGAGAGGATTAAGGTGAGGGGGAGCTGAATGTTCTGCTCCCGGCGACTTCCCCCTCATCCTGTCCTTCTCCCCGCCGGGGAGAAGGAACTTATGTATAGTCGCAAGCCGTCGGGAAGAGGTAAGCATGAGGGGGAATTTCAGCTGAAAGATATATTATGATAGCCTACCTTAAAGAAAAAATACAAAAAAACGCGGTGCCTATTATTGCAATAGGCGCCGGTTTTTTTGTTTTGTTTACCTGGTCGCTGGGCTGGTGGCAGTCGTTGGAAAACAAGACGCTTGACTACCGCTTTAAGATTCGCGGCCACGTAAAACCCGTAAGTGATATTGTCATCGTTACAGCGGATGAGGAGTCAATAAAGGCGCTTGGGCGCTGGCCGTGGACACGCAGCGTCCATGCGCGGCTGGTTGACCGGCTTACGAAGTTGGGCGCAAAGGCCATAATCTTCGATATATTGTTTACCGAGCCTGAAGTGGAACATCCGGCGGCTGACCGGGCTTTTGCCGCAGCGTTGCGGCGGGCGGCCGGGCGCGTCGTTCTTAATAATTTTTTCCAGAATTTATCGGGCAAACTTACCGATCCTCTAATGCCCATAGCGCCGCTTTTAAAGCACAGCCGCACCGGCTTTGCGAACTCCTTCGCGGAGACCGACGGTATCGTGCGCTGGCAGAAGCTGTTTACGGACTATGAGGACGGCATAATGCCGCATTTGTCCGTTGCCGGATTGTCGGTATTCCTGGGCAAGCCGTTTGTCGAGATAATAAAGGAAGCCGGCATACCGATGAACGGGTATAATGAGATGCTTATAAATTTTTACGGCGGCTACGACTGTTTCCCTTATTATTCTTATTACAAGGTTTTAAACGGCGATATTTCCGATAACCGGTTCCAGAACAAGATAGTGCTTGTCGGCGGAACGGCCACCGCATTGTTCGACCAGACCGCGGTGCCTTTTATACATGTATTTCCCGGCGTCGAAGTGCATGCGACTGTAATGTCCAATATCCTAAGGGGCGAGTTTCTAAGGCCATGGCCGAAGCCGTTTACTTTTCTGCTGATTGTCGCCTGCGCGTTTTTATCTGCATTCCTGCTCAGCAGCATGTCGCCGCTATGGGGCGGCGTTTCCGCACTTTCTATACTTGCCGGATACTTTTTTGCAACGTATTTCCTGTTTGCGGCGCGCTTTGTATATGCCGAGTTCATGGCGCCGGCGGCAAGCCTTACCTTCAGCTACGTCGGAACGCTGTTTTACAAGTACATAGTCGAAGAAAAGGAAAAACGCCACATCAAGAAAACATTCGGCCAGTATTTAAGCCCGCGCGTAATGGAGCAGGTTCTTTCCGACCCCGGTTACCTTAAACTTGGCGGCCAGAAACAGAATCTTACCGTTCTGTTTTCAGACATCCGCAATTTTACAACCATGACCGAGGCCTCCGATTCGGTTGAGCTGGTAAGCCAGCTTAACGAATATTTGAGCAAAATGGTCGAGGTAGTGTTCCGTCACGACGGGACGCTGGATAAATTCATCGGCGATGCCGTTATGGCTATATGGGGCGCTCCCATCCCGCAGAACGATCACGCCCGGCGCGCCGTGCATTGTGCGATCGACATGCTTGAAGAGCTGGATAAATTAAACGCAAAATGGAAGGCTGAGGGCAGAAGTCCGCTTGAAATAGGAATCGGCGTAAACACCGGCGATATGATCGTCGGCAACATGGGGTCTAAAGAAAAGATGGAATATACGGTTATAGGCGACAATGTAAACCTCGGTTCCCGGCTCGAAGGGCTGAACAAGGAATACGGCACGCATATTATAATTTCCGACGCAACCTACCAGGCCGTCCGCGATATGGTGGAAGCGCGCCACCTGGGAGACGTAAAGGTAAAAGGCAAAACAAAAGCCGTGGAAGTGTACGCCGTGCTTGGCAAAAAAGCCTGACAATAATCGTGGAAATATTCTGGCGGCTCCTCCTTGCGCATCTATTAACCGATTTTACATTCCAGACCGATTTCCTGGCGCGCTGGAAACTTAAAAGCATTGCCGGCGTGCTGGTGCATTCGCTGGTGTTTTTTGTTTGCGCCGGGGCGCTTTGTTTTCCTGAAATTAATGATGTCTGGCCCATAAAAGAGCCGTACGTCGCCCTGCGCGGCTGGCTGGTTATAGCCATACTCTCGCTGCTGCATTTTTTAGAAGACGGCTGGCGGGTTTGGGCTATTAACAGGGAAAATTCCTCGGATTCGTTCGCGTTCTTCCTCTGGGATCAATTCACCCATTATTTCATGTTATTTGTTTTTGCTCCCGCCGGCGGCGGCCTCTTGCCGGGCAAGTGGGTTTCACTTGGCATCATTTTCGTTCTTGCCACCCACTTCTCCGCCATCGTTATATACTACATCCAGAAAGGCCTGCGCAACCCCGTCCAGATAATGAGGAAGGAAAAATATTATTTCATCCTCGAACGCTTTGCAATAGCCGCAGCCCTCATGCTACCCGGCTTCTGGGCGCTGACGTTTGCCGTAGTATTGCTGATGCGAAAAGCCGTTAAAAAAATATCATTCCCTTCGCCTTTTTCCCCGGTCAACCTTGCCGCCAGCCCCCTCCTTGCCATAACCTTCGGCACCCTCGCCCGCATAATCTTCTACGCTTAACATGCCATTGACGGTAAATCAATGCGCATAGTTAACAACGCTAAATGTAACCCCCTGACTCCATAACCCAGTCTATAAATGTGTCTCTTTGGCGCAATACGCATTGACTTATTGTATTTCTTGTAGTACAATAATCATATATTATTGTACTACAGAGAGGTTGTTATGGAAACGAAAGAAAAAATTAAAAAGATAGTTACCGAATGGCGTGAATTCGATATTCCAAGGCTTTATGATCGAAATTTTAACTATTCGTTCCTTGATGCTGGTGAAATACTTTCAATAATCGGCGCCCGGCGGACGGGAAAAACGTACTTGTGTTATCAGATAATAAATTCATTAAGAGGATCCGTTCCCAGAGACAATATCGTTTACGTCAATTTCGAGGATGAACGCCTCTATCCCCTGAAAGGAGACGAGCTGGAAGTATTTCTTGACGTTTATTTTGAATTATTCCATGTTGATATGTCAAAAAAGGTTTATCTGTTTTTGGATGAAATACAGAATCTGGAAAATTGGTCAAAGTGGGCGAGAAGAATAACGGGCCAGAACAAGAATATAAAATTGGTTTTGACCGGTTCGTCGTCAAAACTGTTCAGTAAAGAAATAGCGACCGAGTTGAGAGGCAGGACGCTTACTCACACCGTGTATCCGTTAAGTTTTGCGGAATACGCCGGAGCGCGCGGTGCGAAACTGCATCAACTTGACAAAGAAAGGATACTATATTCCAAAGACAAAATATCCATAAAGAAGCTGTTCAACGATTATTTCAGATCGGGCGGTTTTCCCGCCGTTATAGAGAGTTCCATGCCGGGGGAGTTGCTGAAAGAGTATTATAAAACAATGTTTTATCGCGACCTTATAGAACGGTACGGTATAAAAAATATAAAATTGCTTGAGGATTATCTTACGCTGGTGGTTGACCAGTTTGCCTGTCTTTACTCAATATCTTCGACGGCAAAGAAACTTGAAGAATTCGGGTATTCTTTCAGTAAGAATACCTTGAGCAACTTCTCGAATTACGCTCAGGACATTTTTCTTATCTTCGAACTGAAGAAATTCAGCTATAAAGTTAAGGAACAATTGCGCCTGCCGAAAAAGGTTTATGCCATAGACCACGCCCTCGTTAATGCTGTCCGCTTCTTTGCAACGGAAAACTACGGGCGTGTGCTTGAAAACATCGTTTTTCTGGAATTAAAACGCAGGAATGGAGAATTGTACTATTATTCGGGAGACAGGGAATGCGACTTTATAGCCGGAGAAAAGGGCAGGATACTGCAATCAATACAAGTCTGCAAAAGCATTGCTTCGCCGGCAACCAAAAAGCGGGAGATAGACGGCATACTTGATGCCATGAATGAATATAACCTGGGCGAGGGCTTGATTTTAACCGAAGACGAAACGGATACAATCAAAACCGGGGGAAAAACAATAAATGTCCTCCCCGTCTGGCACTGGCTGCTTTACGGCAGATAAAGGATATTTAGAACTGGCCTGCCTTCAAAAGTAAAGCAAAACCTTGCAAAATAGAAATTCAATTTCTATTTTGCAAACGTGTCAAATAGTGTATTCTCAAACAAACTTAAAACCGTTTCCCGTTGTTTCCGTTATATCTACCGAGTCCGGTATCGTTGCTGGAATTGATAGATGTGCGGATTAGTAAAGTAATCCGCACATCGCTAAATAAGCAGGAAAAGCAATTCCCGATTTCCTTGTCCCATTGCAAATTCCAGGTTGAAGCAGTTTTCGATACGCAAAAGACTCTAATATAGTTTTTTGCTTTTTAGGCAGATATTAGCTATAATATCTTCTGCTGTTGCGCCCATAGCTCAACTGGATAGAGCGTTTGACTACGAATCAAAAGGTTAGAGGTTCAAGTCCTCTTGGGCGCGCTTTATAAATAAGATGTCTATAACTTACGATGCCTTTATGCGCGAGGCAATAAAAGAAGCACGGAAGGCAGAGAAAAAAGGTGAGGTGCCTGTAGGCGCCGTAATAACCTTAAACGATGTCGTCATCGCCCGGGGCCATAACCGCAGCATTACCCGAAACGATCCCACCGCCCACGCTGAAATAATAGCCCTGCGCGCCGCAGCCAGAAAACTGAATAATTATCGTCTGCCCGGCTGCAAGCTGTTTGTTACCGTAGAGCCTTGCCCGATGTGCGCCGGCGCGATAGTCTGGGCGCGGATTTCCGAAGTAATTTTCGGCGCCCCCGACCCCAAAGCCGGCAAACCAAACCACCGCGCCCTGGCAACCGGCCCCGTGCTACAACAGGAATGCAGTGCCTTATTAAAAGATTTCTTCCGAAAAAAAAGGTGTCTCTTTAGCAGTTTGAGGTCATTGCGAGCGAGAGCGAAGCAATCTTGACGTTGCTTCTGATGAAAAGCGAGATTGCCGCGCCCTTCGGTCTCGCAATGACGACGACAACTTCAAAACGCCAAAGAGACAAAAAATAACGTCCGCCTATTGACAAAATATCATATATGTATTATTATTTATTCATAACTAAATATTAGAACATAATTATGAACAGATATTTCTACAACAGCCTTCAAATCAGAGAAGTTTTCCATATCGAATTTCTGCGCATGTTGACAAGAAGGATAAAACCTTCTTTTTATGCCCTTAAAGGCGGTGTCAATATGCGACTGTTGGCTTTATTTATCAGATATTCGGAAGACATGGATATAGATGTTAATACCGTCAGCGTCAACATACTGCGCGATACGGTAATGAAAATAATTGGTTCGGTATCTTTTCAAAACGCATTGAAAAGTTTTGGCATTGAAAAAATTTTACCGCCCGATATGGCAAAAGCCAAACAAACAGAGACGACTCAGCGGTTCAAGATACATCTATTGACTCAACAGGGTGAAGACCTTTATACAAAAATTGAATTCTCCCGCCGCATATCTCACGGCAAGGCGGCTGTTCAACCCGTCCCCGAAAACATTTTGCGCCAATACAAGATGTCTCCGCTAATTATCACCCATTATGACGCACGGAGCGCTGTTGCACAAAAAATCAGTGCGCTTGCCAATCGCTCCGCAGTCCAGGCCAGAGATATTTTTGATCTTTACGTATTGTCCACTCAGTTATCACCGGATGATGCCAATCGGATTAAAACCGATCCCGCAACCATAAAAACAGCCTGCGCTAACATTTTCCAGGTGGGTTTCCGACAATTCCGCGATACCGTACTGGACTATCTTACAGAAGAAGATAGAGCGGGTTACAATACCCCCGGTATCTGGGATGAAATCAAATTAAAGGTACACGATTTATGCCAAAGTCACTGATAACGCTTGAGTATATTAAAATGCTGGGCCGCCCGGTATTTACCACCCGTGAAATAGCGGACTTGTCCGGCAAAAGCCCGTCCAATGTAACCCAGTCGCTTAATTATCTGGAACGGCACAACATCATCAGGAAGATATATCACGGGGTATGGGTAGAGGTTACGAATAAGCTTGTAAGCCCTTACATGCTCATACCTTACTTGTTTAAAACTGCGAGAGTCTACGTTTCATTTCTGAGCGCCCTCCACCTGCACGGTATCGTAGAACAAATACCGCAGGACATAACTCTCGCTTCAACTTCCCACACAAAGAAGCTCAAAACCGGCGTCGGTGTATTTGCAGTCCATCAACTGTCGCCGAAGTTTTTCGCCGGTTTTGACTGGTACAAAGGTACGGGAAGCTTCCTTATAGCGGAACCGGAAAAAGCCATGGCGGATTGTCTGTATCTTTATACAAAAAAGAAGAATCAATACGGATACTTCCCCGAACTCAATTTAGAAAAATCTTTCAAGATAAATAAACTCAAAGCCTGGCTCAATAATATCCCCGGCGAACAGTCCAAAACAGCCGCCAAAACCAAACTCTCCGACATCCTTAAGTCAACCGGACAACCGGGGTGAGGTCTTTACATTTAGCATTAATACCGTTTAGTTAAAGCTTTTTCTCTGAAAACACGATTCATTTTTTTACCTCGCGTTCCTTCTCCCCGTCGGGGAGAAGGCCAGGATGAGGGGGAATTCGTAGGAATATTGAACCACCCCCCTCACCTTAATCCTCTCCCCGTCGGGGAGAAGAAACTGATTTGGTGAAGATAAAAACCTTAATTTACTATGATTACGAGCGAACAGCCATATCACAATTGCATTTTGCCTGTCATCGTCCGGCTTGACCGGACGATCCAGAAGACTTTTATCGTCGCAAACAACATCTCTGGATTATCCGCCTGCCAGGCGGTG
>Ga0208373_1001690_pt1 | contig 27953 bp, 17 predicted proteins | sample RifOxyC2_FD_184036 | JGI IMG/M metagenome (GOLD analysis project Ga0208373, IMG submission 184036) | Soil microbial communities from Rifle, Colorado - Rifle Oxygen_injection C2 (SPAdes) | ecosystem: Environmental > Terrestrial > Deep subsurface > Rock core/Sediment | place: Rifle, Colorado... | reverse complement strand
TGGCATTCGCGAAATTATCGCTTGTTATTACATATGTCTGATACCGAATGTCGTATATGCTCGCTCTACCCGTTGTGCCATCATCTCCAACTGATACCCATCTGAGTGTTATTGAGTCTATCGTGGGATTGCTCGCTGTTAATGTTCCTATCGTTGCAGGTGCCGTTGAGTCAACTACTACTACTAACTGCGTCTTACCACTGGCTATGTTGGATATTACGGAATAATTCGGAACTTCGTCCGCTACCTTGAGCCCAAAATAATATGTCGTGTCGCTACTTAAACCGGTTACAGTAAAACTTTCGTTACTGCCACCTATACGTGGTGTAGGTTCGCCAGCTGGCGGAGCCGATGCATTACTAAAATTACTACTGGTTATGCTGTATGTAGCATACCGTATGTCATAACTGGATGCCGTCCCAGTTGTGCCATCGTCGCCTACTGCTGTCCAGTTCAGCGTTATGCTCGTTGTTGTAATATCGCTCGTTGTTAGATTGTTGATTGTGCTTGGTGCAGTTGCATCGGGAATAGCGGAATTGTATTCCGATAATACCTCGGATGCAGTTAATGCACGATTGTATATCTTTACTTCGTCTATTATCCCTTGAAAATACCTATTTGAATATCGTCCTATTGTTAATGGATTTGTCGTGCTTTCTATTGTGTCGGTATACGTACCAACTGCTTTTTGTACACCATCTACGTATAACTTCATATTGTTTGCTCCACCGTTTTTGTCATATACCGCTACTATGTGCACCCACGCATTTAATGATACCGCATCGGGCGATATTACCCACCGCCAATTGGAACCGCCATCATCTATCTTGAATATGAACGCAGGTCTTAAATTGGCACCATCCCAACGTACACCAATTCGGTCGTCCTTACTTACCATATCGTCATGCATTACTGGTATTCTGGTTGGATATGCCCATACCGATATTGTTAATGCATCTTTTATGTCTAAACTCGCTGAATTCGCTACGCTCACATAATTGTTTATTCCGTTAAATTGTAATGCATTCCCTGTTATACCTGTTACCCATTGCGGACTGTTTGTTAGTGTGCCATTATTATTGTTCCCGGATGTGTCTGATGCAGTTGTGCCGATATTTTCCTCTAAATGCCACTCACCGGCAAGTTCTCCTGTCGGCAATGCAGTATCGCCATATTCATATCGCCCTATATCCGGAGCAGCACCAATATAATATGTAGTAAAACCCGTAATACTCACCCCTGCGTCTATACAGGGACTATTTGATTGTAATGTATAATATGTATACCTGCGGTAACCTATACCTATTATTGAAGGATTTGAATTTATGTTATTGTTAACCGTAAAATCACCTGCTGTATAATTACCACTAACAACATTGTATCTAATATTATTAGTAAAATATGAACTGAGCATATGTGATGCTTGTGGTTGATAATATATGTCCCTGTTGCTTCCACTACCAATAAGAATGTTATTTCTTATTCTTACGTTTGAGGCATTGGTATTACCGCCAAGGACAAAGAAATCAGCAGAACCGTTACTTAAATCAAACACGTTATTGTAAAAATATATGTTTGTAGCAGTTCGCCCTTCAGGACAGATATAAACACCACCACCGGAGCATTTATAAACAATATTATTATTAAAAATAACATTGGAAATAGTAGCGTTCCAATGGCCAAAACATGAACCAAATCCTTCTATATAATTTTCGCTCATAATCATGTCACTCGCACCAACTTCTATAGCCTCTTTTTGGCCCCCTCCACTCGGCAAAATTAAACTGTTGTTATAAACCTTTATACTATACTGTCCTGCACCTTTATTCCCCGCAACAAGTGAAAACCAATTATTTACTGTGCAGTTATATATTTCACAATTATCATACATATTCCATAACTCAATAGACGCATCTCCTACCCAGTACGGATCAGTTTTGGGTACATTTATTACGCAATTATAAATTTTTACTCCTTTAAGATACCCGCCACCTGCCAGCATGTCTGTACCTTTTATTCCAAATCCACCATTTTCATTAATGGTAATATCGTGAATCAATGCACCTGTCAGGTGTCCTATGTGTATTGCTCCGCTATTCCAGTTGAGTGGGTGGCTGTAAGAACCAGCAGGACAATCTTCAGAAGTATTAGTAAACGTACTATTATAAAGTTTGAACCCTGTAATGTAAGTACTTGGGGCCGGTGATTGTATGTTTTCAGCATATTGCCCAGAATGGACCGTTAAACCATTATGATTTATGTTCTTAAAAGTTACGTCATGTATCGTAACATTATGTCTGCCTGATACACGCATTCCCATTTCAAGTGTGCGATTGTTTCCATCAATTGTAAAATTGCTAAATGTCTGATTGCCGTTTACTGCAGGATAATTATCCGCTTTTATCAAGTAACTTCCTTCACTGCTTAAACTGCCTTTAATTATAGTATTACTCATGCCGGAACCTTCAATATTAATACCAGCAGGCACTAATGATGTCTGCGTTTCATTGTACGTCCCAGCATTTAAATGTACTGTGCAACCTTGATTTACCGGAACATGGCTTACTGCGTATGCAAGCGTCTTCCATGGTTTTAAAGAACTACCATCATTGCTATTACTGTCGGTACCTGTAGTGTCAACATAATATATTCTTAATGGCTGTGTTTTACCATTTGGTGAATTTGAAATTTCTGACAAGTTAGAATAATCATCAGCTGCTTTTATTGAGAAGTAATATGTCGTATCTACTGCAAGACCGGTTACTGTGAATGTTTCTGAATTTCCGTTTGCCTTAGGTGCCGGTTCTCCTGTACATTGTACTGCAGTATTCCAGTTAGAACTTGTTACAGCGGTACCGGTAATATAACGGATATCATATGAAGTCGCTGTCCCTGTTGTACCATCGTCTCCGACAGAAGTCCAAAAAAGAGTTATAGAGTTGGTAGTCGGAGAGTTAGTGATTAATGTGTTTATTGCTGCGGGTGCAACTATATCTCTGTTATAATGTGCCAGTATTTCAGCCGGTGTCAGACAGCGATTATATACAACTACTTCGTCGATTATGCCGCTAAAATTATTTTCACCTGTTCCACCGTCTTTACCAATACAAAAACTTTCTGACCTGCTGTCTATTGAACCGGTTATTGAACTACCGCTTCCCTGTTCCACTCCATTAACATATAACCTTAATCTTGAGTTATCATATGTTAAAGTAACAAAATACCATATTCCTACTGCCAATACCGAAGACATCGGAGTATATCTGGTAGTCCCGCCAATCCCTATTGCACCCTGCATTGCACCGGTATCGCCGAAATATAATGCATACTCCCAATTGGGATAGTTTGATTTACCTAATATTCTTTGATAAGAGACATCTGCGGTTTTTCTAAACCATGCTTCAATTGTAATCGCTGTGGTCGGATTCAAACTCGACGAATTTGGTATTGACACATAATTACCACCGTTAAATTGCAGCGCTTTTCCGATTTTACCGGTTGTCCAGACAGGACCATTTACTAAAGTTCCGTTATTATTGTTTCCTGATGAATCTCCCGCTGTTGTTCCGGTGTTTTCTTCAAAATGCCATTCACCTATTGCCGGAGATCCTGCAAGTGTTCTGCCACTTGGGGAATTAGAAACTTCCGACCAGTTCTGGGAATCATCCTTTACTTTTATCGCGAAATAGTAATTAGTGTCTGGAATCAAATTATTTACTGTGAATGTCTCTGCACTACCTGTTGCTTTAGGTGTAGATTCACCTGTGCATTGAGTTGCTGATGACCAATTGCTATTTGTTACAGGGGTCCCTATCATATATCTTATATCGTAAGTTGTTGCTGTTCCTGTGGTTCCGTCGTCGCCGACCGCCGTCCAATTTAAATTTACTGACGTTGATGCAAGATTGCTTGTAGTTAAATTACCTATTGTGGAAGGCGGATTGCTTTCCAATCTTGCCCCCGGAATCCAATAATATGTCGCTCCGTATTCATATGCACCGATATCGGGAGATGAACCCACATATCCGTCGGTATAACCCGGTATAATAACTCCGGCATCTATCGCCCCAGAACCTGCTGTTGGAATAAAATTTGCATCAACAGGATAATCACCGTTATGATGCGCTTCAGGCGGCGTGCCTTCGCTGGAAGTTACAAGATTTATAGTATTATTTGCAATATTATTTATTATTTTTGTTCCGCTCTGGGAACCGCTATCCGGCCAATGATTAAAACTGTTCCCATTATTCAATATAGTATTATTATAAATCAGATTATTTGTAGAATCTAAATTAAGCCGTATACCGCTGTCTTTATTATTCCAACTGACGTTGTGGTGAACAATAAAATTCTTTGAGCCGTTATCCAGATATATTCCAATACCCAAATTACCACGATTATCGTGTGTCCAGTTATAAGATATTACCGTTCCGCCTCCGTCACTTTGATATGTATATAATACTCCGCCATCGTTGCATAAAAGATTTACATTTGATATATCGTTATATTGTATGTTGTATTTAGTTGCAGTATAAAACATAACACCTATATATCCGCAGTTATATATGGTATTATAACTAAAATTCTGGTTAGAATTATTGCTTGACGAGGGGGTTGCTATTGCGGCAGATGTGGTCGGTAAATAGCCGATATCGTGTATAACACAATTTGTTACTTTGTTATATGAACCGTAAACCAATATGCCGGCGTGTGCACTGTATGCGATTGTAGAATTCTTCCATTCATTATATGAACCGCTCATTATATTTTTACTTTGGTAAATTGCGCCGTAACCGTCGTTGTGAACCGAATTATGGTCACCATATTTCACATTGAAGCTGTCAACCGTGCAATGCTGAGAATTACTCATATTAACCGCGCATGCAAATAAATTGAAACCTTTCAACTCAATATACGATTTATTACTAAGATTGAAAGCATAATCCCGCTGTTTTATTTCAACAGAATGCTGCGAAGGTGATAGACTGTCAGGTGTCCATAAATAAACAATATCTGCTGGATTATCTAGATACCATTCTGTAGCAGTATCCATCGCTATCAGTTTTCCGAATAAATAATATTTACTGCTGCCGGCTCGTGGACCATAACCACCCGGAAGCGCCGTATCAAAATTAAACTGGCTTCCTGCCTGATAATTTGTAACTCTCTTTATGTAACCCCAGTATTCAAACATCAGCTGAACATAAGCGTTGTTCCAATCACCAGCCGGTAAATCGCTATCTACTATTGTGCTTACATCAGAACCAGAATCAGTTGTACCTCGTGGCATATGCATCAAATCATCAACTACTGCGTTAGGCCAGCGGGCTTCGTTCATCATTTTACCGTCAACAAACAACTGAATGAAACTCAAATTTGTAGATGCTTTATATATGGAACCGAAATGGACACTCCATGTTACATTAAATATATCAGCTCCACTAACAGTCACGGATTCATTATTGTATACATAAAAACGGATTGGATTCGTAGAATTCCCTGAATTGGTAGGTGTAACTGTCTCACGATAAGTTCCCTGCCTTACATAGCAAGTATCACCTGCGACCATTATATTGGCCGCTTTTTGGATTGTTTTGAATGCCGTGCTTAGTGAAGTTCCATTGTTAGTATCGTTACCAGTCATTGCTACATAATATACAGTGGCATTTAAAACACTAATCGCTGAAATAAATACAAACAAAAATATAATTATTTTTCTTTGCAACATACTCTCCAATAAAGGCAAAAAAAAGTTTAAAGTTTAAATTTAATTTTCTCCCTACTTTCATAACTGAAAATGTCAGTTATAGAGTTATAGGGTTAATAAAATCGCGGGATGGTGCTTTAGTGCGGTAGTGCGATGGGATAGGAATTATTAATTATTTTAACATATTCAATCGCACAATCGTACAATCCCCGCCACTACACCGTCGGCGGGTTAATTTTGGCTTCGCTTGTCCACCCGCCCCGCCATTAAAACGTTGGCGGGCAAGCACTACACCGTCGATGTATCCGCCACTGAGTCGTTGGCGGATTGTTTATTTGGTCTCCAGTAGGGGACTCAAATAAACAAAAAAGCCAGGGTGCCGAACTTATTAATCCTTCGAAGACAAGCCACAGAAGGACCTTCGGCAACCTGGCTATCCCACCACTCGCGGGATCTTGGTTTTGCGCAATCATCCCAATTACTTGGGAGCAGCCTTTTCGGGAAAACAAAAAAACTCTTATACTATTTATATATAGAATTATAGAAGTTTTGTCAAGCTATTTTTTTTGAGCACCAACTGGATGCCAAAAAAAATAGTCCCGATTTATCGGGACCCACCTCAATTGAGCACCAACTGGAGAAGGTATACCCCGTAAAACGGGATTATTTACCCCCACGTAGTTTTCTTCGAAAACTAATCACGGGGGCAGGTCGGTCGGTCCGGTTGGTCCGACCTCCGTGAATAAAAAATAGTCCCGATTTATCGGGACCCACCTCAATTGAGCACCAACTGCCCGATAACTGATTTCGGGCATGACGCCCTTAAGTCTGCCTGCAGGGGTATATCCCCGTCGTATGGGAGTCATTTCCGAATGTCCCTCAGACTGTGTCGCAATTGTTAATGAATGTATTTCGTTTTCCATTTTGTAGCAGCAAAGCGTAATCTTTGCCATGTTTTAGCAGAGCTATCGCTCTGCAGCTACAATTTTGGAATTATGACACAGTCTCCCTATCGGGAATCCATATATGCCACTTCTAATATGAAGTTGGATTTTTCAAAATTATAGTGATACTTGAATATGATTATAATGATTTTAGGAAGTGATTTTACACCAGATTTCGCTAATTTAGGCGGTACTACTTCAATCTTACATCTACTTTTATTTCCATATCCCTTTCACAAAGACCGATATCCACTTTTAAAAATTTATGCTTTGTATTGACCGTATCCGAGAATATTCTATTTGTAAAATTGATTTTTTGTTCTTTACCATTCAATATTACTGATTTTATTTTGTTTTTTTCTAAAAATATATTTAATTTATAATTTATTTTTTCTGGACATCCCTTATAATTCCCGTTAATAGGTAATATGTCTATTTTTATTTCTTTTTTATCTGCATTAACCTTTATCTTTTGTGTGATATATTCATTTATTTTATAGTCTTCAGTTAATCCATCATCCTCGTAATATAAAAATTCCGTTTTTTTATCAGGAAAGATATTAAATTCTATTTCGTTAATATTCTTGCTCAAATTTTCTTTTACCTGAATAGTCGGAACAACCGAGCCTTTCTTTATATATAGCGGAATTATTTCAAGCGGAATTTTAATTTTTTTACGGTAAGGACCGTTTATAATTTCTTTTTTTTCGAGCGAAATCCACGTGCCCTTCGGAAAATAAATGTCTCTTTCAAATATCTCACCAGGACCATATGCAGGAACAACAAGAATTGAGCTACCTATTAGATATTCCTCGTCATTTAAATATGAATTTTTGTCATTTGGATACTCCAGATATAATCCACGTATTATCGGCAATCCTGTATCAAAGCATTCCCTTGCAAGTTTATAAAAATATGGAAATAGGGCGTATCTTATTTTTATATATTTTTTAAAATTTGCGGATACTTTACCGGAATAATTCCATATATCCCTATCACCACCGGAAGAATGTGTCCTCGTTACCGGGGAAAAACAACCAAATTGCAGCCATCTTGTAAATAATTCTTCCGGAATTTTTCCTCCAGCAAAACCACCGATATCGTGTGACCAGTATGCGGCACCTATGTTCCCGCCTTTGTGAGTAAAAGATATCTCATATTTTAATGTTTCATATGTAGAGTGCGTATCACCTGAAAATTGTAGCGGATATTTTTGGCTACCTATACCGCCCCAGCGGGAAAGTATCATAGGTCGTCTATTGTCGCCTGTTCTTTTTGCTGCTTCAAAATAAAATTTGTTTACCCATAATTGCTGCGATACATCCTCTACTCTGTCGGTTGCACCCCAGCCGTCTACCCACCAGAAATCCACACCGTCCTGCAGCATTTTTATTAATATTTCTTCAAGCCATGCATATACATATCTTTCATCAGACCATTTTATACGATAATCGGTTATATCGGGTATCCTTTCTTTTATTTTTTCTTTATACGGGTCATCTAACGGAAGTTCATCGGAATACCTGTAACCGGGATGGTCGTTCAGACAGGTATGTATTTCTTGTCTTTTCAATTCCTGTAAAAAACCTCTCGGTTCTGGAAATAGTTCTTTATTCCACTCATAACCGTTCCAGACATTTTTACGCCAATCTGTATCTATAACAAAAACGTCAAGCGGGATATCCAGCCCCCTGATTTTTCTTATCAGTTCCAAAATTTCCACGTCTTTGAACTTATGCCATTTTGAATACCAATACCCGAATACCCATTTTGGCGGAAGCGGTATTTTTCCGAATAGTCTAATATAATCAAGGAAGGCACGCTTATAATCGCTTCCATACCCAAAAAGATACCAATCCTGAAATTGATAGTCCTGTCTTTTCTTTATCCAGTTTTTTTCTTTATCCCATAAATATTCGCAATGGTCTCTGTATATAAAGTAACCGTTTTTAGAAATCAAACCTTCTGTAAAACATTCTTCGGCACGCCCACCCGGGAATTTATATAAATCAAGCATTGCTCCGCCTAAATTATCATTATCAGAAATTCCAGGCTGCCATGTTACTTTTGTATCTTTTGCCGTAAAAAATAAATTACCGATATCAAATTGTTTTCCATTTGGAAATAATTTCAATTCAAATTTATCTGTAGATATTAAAAAAAAATCTTTTGTTTCTTTAATTGTATGCGCAGCTTCTTCGCTAAAAGTCGGTTCTGTAATTAAAGTGTTTTCATCATTGAATAACCCTTTTTTTGAATATTCTGCTCTAATAAGAGATGATGAATAAAGTGTAATACGATAACTGGAATCAATTATATATTGTATTATTTTAGACGAAACCTTATTTTTAGAAATTTTCATAATTTAATATTTTCTATTAAATCCGCTCCTTTAAATATTCTTGAAGAGATTTTGGCAAAATTTTACGTTTTTTAACGGCTTCTATTCCTTCTACCGTTGCTTCTGCTGCCGCCATTGTAGTGACATATGGTATCTTATGCTGTATCGCCATCATTCTGATATAACTATCGTCATATTTACTGCTTCTTCCTATCGGGGTATTAATAACCAGATGAATTTCCTTGTTTTTAATTGAGTCTATAAGATTCGGTCTTCCTTCGTGCAGTTTTTTAACCTCAATATTACTTACATCGTTTTTCTTAAGAAATTTGCTTGTGTTTTCTGTTGCATAAATTGTAAATCCCATTTTTTTCAATTTTCTCGCTATTGGTAATAGTTCGGGCTTATCTTTGTCCGCGACCGTCAATAGTACATTTCCATCTAATGGTAATTTAGAACCCGCTGCCTCTTGCGATTTATAATATGCTAAACCAAATGTATCAGCAATACCCATTACCTCACCAGTTGCTTTCATCTCAGGACCTAAAAGCGGATCCACCTCAGGAAACATGTTAAACGGAAATACAGCTTCTTTAACACCTACGTACTGATACTTATATTTCTTTAATTCAGGAAATTCCTTTATTTTTTTACCAATTACAACCTGTGTGGCTATACGCGCTATCGGAATGCCTATTATCTTTGAAACAATCGGAACAGTTCGAGATGCCCTTGGATTTGCTTCAAGGATATATACCTTATCATCACATATTGCAAACTGAATATTTATTAGTCCTATAACTTTCAGTTCTTTAGCTATTTTGGCGGTATATTCCTCTATTATTTTTATGTGCTCTGATTTTATGTTTCTTGGCGGTATAGCACATGCAGAATCACCGGAATGAATCCCGGCAAGTTCTATGTGTTCCATTACTGAGGCAACATACGTATCTTCTCCATCACAAATAGCATCAACTTCGGTTTCAATAGCATGTTCCAGAAACCTATCAAGAAGCATTGGATATTCAGGACTTACTTGAATTGCTTCCTTCGCATATTTCGCTAGCATCATCTCATCATATATAACCTGCATTCCTCTGCCACCAAGCACAAATGACGGCCGAACCATTAAAGGATACCCTATTTTGCTGGCAATTTTAATTGCTTCTTCCAATGAAGTTGCAGTGGCACCTTCCGGTTGAGGAATACCTAATGATATCATTTTCTGCCTGAAGTGTTCTCTGTCTTCGGCAAAATTTATACTTTCAGGACTGGTACCCAGTATTTTTACTCCGTTATTTTTCAATTCGTTTGCAATATTTAAAGGTGTCTGTCCTCCGAATTGGACTATTACTCCTTCAGGTTTTTCCTTATCGTATATAGCTAAAACATCCTCAACAGTCAGTGGTTCAAAATAAAGTTTATTAGATGTATCATAATCTGTGGAAACTGTTTCAGGATTGCAATTGACCATTATGGATTCGTATCCTTCGTCGTGTAATGCAAACGCGGCGTGAACACAAGTATAGTCAAATTCTATCCCCTGCCCTATCCTATTGGGTCCACCGCCTAAAATCATTATTTTTTTATTGTTTGATACCGGAACTATGTCTTTGCCTGAACTGTATGTAGAATAATAATAAGCTGCGTCTTTCACGCCGCTTACCGGGACGGGTTCAAATCTCGCTTTTTTACCTAAAGATAACCGTTTTTTTCTAACATCGTCTTCTTTTATTCCGAGTATTTTTGCAAGATATCTGTCTGAAAACCCCCATTCCTTCGCTTTAATCAATTGGCTGTCGGAAAGTTTGTTCCATGTAGTATTTATTAGTTCCTCTTCTAACACTACAATATCTTTAATTTCCTGAATAAACCATTTTCCTATATATGTTATTTTATGTAATTCTTCAATAGTCATTCCTTTTCGCAAAGCTTCATACATAATAAATATTCTTTCGCTTGAAGGTGCTGATAATTTTTCTTTCAACCTATCAAGAGATAATTCCTTGAAATCTTTGGCACCACCGAGCCCGTATCTTCCAATCTCAAGCGAACGAATAGCTTTCTGTAATGATTCTTTGAATGTTTTGCCTATACTCATAACTTCGCCGACTGCCTTCATCTGGGTTCCTAATACATCTTTTGCCTGCGGAAATTTTTCAAATGCCCAGCGTGCAAACTTAGTTACAACATAATCACCACTCGGTTTATACTTCTCCAATGTTCCTTCTTTCCAGTAAGGTATTTCGTCCATATTCAGTCCAGCTGCCAGCTTAGTGGATATACGCGCAATAGGAAAACCGGTCGCTTTGGACGCAAGTGCGGACGAGCGCGAAGTCCTCGGGTTTATTTCAATTGCGACCAGCCTGTCGTCAACCGGATTATGTGCAAACTGTATGTTTGTGCCGCCAACAACTCCAATAGCTTCTACAATTTTATATGAATAATCCTGCATTTTTTGCTGTAATTTTTCCGGTACGGTCAGCATCGGAGCAACACAGAAACTATCACCAGTATGCACCCCCATGGCATCAATATTTTCAATAAAACAAACTGTTATTTTTTGATTCTTTTCGTCACGTACAACCTCAAGCTCTAATTCTTCCCAGCCTATAACCGCTTCCTCAACCAGAATCTGATGAATTATACTTACAGCAATACCTCTTGCGGCAATCGTCCTTAATTCCTCAACATTATAAGCAATACCACCACCAGTGCCACCCATAGTATAAGCAGGTCTCAGAACTACGGGATATTTCAACTGCTCGGCTATTTGCTCCGCCTCTTCAACAGAATGGCAGATTTGGGATTTAGGTAATTCAATACCGAGTTTGTTCATAGTATTCTTAAATTCAAGCCTATCTTCGCCTCTTTCAATTGCATCAGCTTTCACTCCTATGATTTTCACGCCGTATTTTTCCAATATTCCGAGCTTATGAAGCTTAGAAGAAAGATTAAGTCCAGTCTGCCCGCCTAAATTGGGCAGAAGACCGTCCGGTCTCTCTTTTTTTATTATTTCTTCCAGACTTTCAACCGTAAGCGGTTCAATATATGTTTTATCAGCCATACCGGGATCAGTCATAATAGTTGCCGGATTGGAATTAACAAGAACTATTTCGTATCCTTCTTCACGCAACGCCTTACATGCCTGAGTACCTGAATAATCAAACTCACAAGCCTGCCCAATAATAATTGGTCCTGAACCAATAATCAGAATTTTGCTAACATCTTTACGCCTTGGCATTGTGTCCCCCAATAAATTGTAAAATCTATTCTTGCTTCTTTTTGTCAAAAGGATGCCTGGCGTCCTCACCGGTAACAAAATACATAACATCCTCAATGATATTTACTGCCATATCGCCGATTCGCTCTAATCTGTGACTTATAAAAATAATATCCAAACCCAATTCTGTTATTTCTGATTTTCTTTTCATTTGTTCTATTACATCCTTTACAAGTTTTCTATGCAAAGTATCAACCTTTTCTTCCATGCTGAATATTTCATTTGCATCTTTTATATCATTCTTTACGATAGCATTAATAGATTTATTTAACATCTCTCTAACAACACCGACCATCTGTGGTAAAATATCACCCTGTTCAAGTTTTGGATTTTTAATCAATTGCGTTACTCGTTCCCCTATATTTACTGTCTCATCAGCAATCCTTTCAAGATCATTATTTATTTTTGATATAATATTTAATAACCTTAAATCTTCACCTACAGGTTGATGTAACGCAATAAGTTTCAAACAATGCTGGTCTATATCTATCTCCTGGACATTTATTTCATGTTCAATCTTATTGAGCATTTCAATTTTTGATGCGTCTGAATTAATGAGTGCATTAATTGAATCTGATAGCATTTCCTGCACTTTATTAGCCATATTCAGTAGTTTCTGTTTTAACATTTCTAATTCATGATGAAAATACTTTTGCATTTTTCCTCCCGATTATAAAAACTGATTACTAAGATTTTTAACACCGATTACACAGATTAAAACCTAAAAACTTAGAATAACACCTACCTACCTGGGCAGGGAACTAAAAAGACAATTGCACCGATTAGAATCTAATATCTTTTTTAGAATGTCTATTTTAACCAGCTCTTCCGGTAATATAGTCCTGAGTCAGTTTTTCTTTAGGATTTGTAAATAATTTTTCAGTATTATTATATTCAATTAATTCGCCCAGCCACATAAAACCTGTAAAATCACTTATTCGAGCAGCTTGTTGCATATTATGCGTAACAATAAGTATTGTATAATTCTCTTTTAATTCTATCATTAATTCCTCTATTCTTTCAGTAGCAATAGGGTCCAAGGCTGAACAGGGTTCATCCATAAGAACTATTTCGGGTTTCACAGCAATTAATCGGGCTATACATAAACGTTGCTGTTCTTCAAGCGTCAATTCTAATGCTGATTTGCCTAATTTATCCTTTAAATTATTCCATAATGATACAGCTTTTAAACTATTCTCCACTATACTGTTTAATTCATTTTTTTCCATTCTACCTCGAATCTTTAATCCAAACGTAATATTAGAAAATATCGATAATGGAAAAGGATTAGGCCTTTGAAATACCATCCCTACTTTTTTCCTTAAGTCAATCAAATCATAATTTGGATTTAAAATATTATCATTATCTATAACTATTTTTCCGTTGGTTCTTACGCCTTCGGTCAAGTCATTCATCCTATTGAACGTTCGTAATAATGTCGATTTGCCGCACCCTGAAGGTCCTATAATCGAAGTTATTTTATTTTCTTCAAATTCAGCATTTATATCTATCAATGCGTGAAAAGAAGTGTAAAAAAGATTTAAGTTCTCAATTTTTATTATAGACATATTTCATTCCACCTACACAAAAAAGGTAATGTCAAAAATGACATATTATTGAAAAATTTGGTTTTGAACGATATAGATGTTTTTAGCCGAATAAATCGTTAAAAAATTGGTATGTTTGACGAGCGTAGTGAGGAGTTTACCAATTTTAGGTTTATGAGGCGTTAAGAAAACATCGTCTAGTGAAAAACCATGATTTTTCATAATATTTTTGACATTACCGCAAAAAATACATTTTTAATCTTTATAATATTTCTAACATTTTTGCTTCAGCGAATTTCTGCTCACAAATCTAAACAAAAATTTTAAAAATTATTATATCCAGATCTTCAACCAAATTTTCCTGAAATATAATCGTTCGTTCTTTTATCTTTAGGATTTGTAAACATTTTTTCGGTTTTATCTATCTCAACTAATTCTCCCATTAAGAAAAAAGCAACCCTGTCACTTACCCTCGCTGCTTGTTTAGTATTATTAGTGACCAATACTATAGTGTATTTCTCTTTAAGTTTAAGCATTGCTTCTTCAACTTTTGCAGTTGAAATCGGATCCAAACCCGAACAAGGTTCATCAAAAAGTATAATTTCCGGTTCAACCGCAAGAGTTCGTGCTATACATAACCGCTGCTGTTGTCCACCTGAAAGTTTCATCGCAGGCAAATCCAACCGATCTTTAATTTCATCCCAAAGATATGCTTCCGTTAAACTTTTTTCTGCAATCTGTTCCAATTTTTTTTTATCTTTTATACCTTGCCGTTTAGGACCATAAACTACATTCTCGAACACTGATAAAGGTAACGGCAAAGGCAACGCAAAAACCATCCCCACTTTTTTCCTTAGCAAGTCAACATCAGTTTTTTTATCATTTATATTCTGATTATCTATTAGAATTTTTCCCTTAACCACAAAATTCGGGAATAAATCATTTAATCTATTAAGACACCTTAAAAAAGTTGTTTTCCCGCTATTAGCCGGACCTATTATCCCAAGGATTTCATTATTAAATATTTCGATATTAAGCGAGCTTATAACGGATTTATTATCGAAATACGCGTCCAATTTTTCAGACTTAATTTTTATCATTGTTTTTTTCTATAACGAGATCGTAAAATTATAGCTGCCAAATTCAGCATTAATACTAATGCAACAAGCACTAATGCAGAACCATATGTATATTCACTTTTAATATTTGGTATTTGAGTTGAAATCACATATAAATGATAAGGTAAAACCATTACCTGGTCAAATATGGATTGCGGTAATCTTGGTAGATAAAAAGCCGCAACAGTAAATAATATCGGAGCCGTTTCTCCTGCGGCACGGCTTATTCCAAGTATAGTGCCTGTCAATATTCCGGGTAATGCATTAGGCAATACCGAATATCGTACAGTTTGCCATTTGGTTGCACCAAGCGATAAACTAACTTCCCTGTAAGATTTTGGTACCGCTTCAAGCGACTCTTTAGAAGCGGTAATAATTACGGGAAGAATCATAATCGCTAAAGTAAGCGAACCAGCAAGTATTGACGCACCGAAACCTAAAAATATTACAAAAATACCCAAACCAAACAAGCCATATACAATCGAAGGAACACCTGCCAAATTGATAATTGCCAGCTTGATTAATCTATTCAAAATATTATCAGCTGAATATTCAACCAAATAAATTGCAGAAAATACACCGACAGGTAATGCAAAGATTATGGTCATTAATACTAAATATACTGTTCCTATAATTGCAGGAAAAATTCCACCCTCTCGCATACCGTTTGTCGGCACTGTGGTTAAAAATTTCCATGAAATAACAGGAAGCCCTTTAATTATTATTATGACAATAACCGAACCGACAAGAACAACTATTAATAAAGTTGCTAAGAAAAATAATGTGAAAAATATTTTCTCGGATAATTTCGGATTCATTTCAATTCCTTATGTATATAAATATCGGCAATTAAATTAACTATAAAAGTTATTATGAATAGAACAATACCGATAGCAAATAATGAAAAATAATGTTCGCTATTCCGTACCGTCTCTCCCATTTCTGCAGCAATAGTGGCCGTCATAGTTCTAGCCGGATCAAAAAACGATTTTGGTATTTTTGCGGTATTACCGGTTAACATCATTACAGCCATTGTTTCACCGATAACTCTACCAATACCAAGCATACAAGCTGCAACTATCCCAGGAAACCCCGCTGGGATAAGTACTCGCCAAATAGTTTGCCATTTGGTTGCTCCGAGTGCCAACGCTGCCTCCTTATATCTTTTTGGTATTGAATAGAAAGCATCTTCTGCAATTGAGACTATTGTTGGTATAGCCATAAATGCCAGCATTATAGAGCCAGATAGTGCTGTTAAACCTGTAGGTAAATTAAACATTTTTCTTACAAGCGGGACTAATGTAGTCATACCTATGAACCCTAAAACCACGCTTGGAATAGCAGCAAGCAATTCAATACCTGTTTTTAAAAACTCTCTTATTTTTAAATGAGCAACTTCTGAAATATAAATAGCACTTGCAATACCTAACGGAAAAGAAATAACTATCGCACCTAATGTTACCCATATTGAACCTAAAAAAAGCGATAATATCCCAAACTTTGGAGGTTCACTTATAGGATACCATAACTTCCCTAAAAGAAAATCTTTCAAACTAATCGTTTTAAATAAAGATAAACCTTCTTTCAAAAGGAATATGAATATAAGTATAACAAATACTATTGAAATTATTCCGCTAATAAGGATAATTTTTTCTATAAAATATTCTTTTATTTTTCTTGACTTCAAACTCATATTTTTCATTCCGCTCCTAGTTGAATATTAATATTTTACGGAGCTTCAATTTACTGGCACAAAATCAGTTTCTTTAACTATTTCCTGACCTCTTTTACTCAAAGCAAAATCAATAAACTCTTTAATTTTTCCTTCTGGCTCCGACTTTGTATAAATGTATAATGGTCTGGATATAGGATATTTTTCAGAAATAACATTTGATATAGTTGGTTCATAATAAACACTTTTTTTATCTTTTGCAATTTTAAGTGCCTTTTGTTTAGGATTCACATAACCCATACCATAATAACCGATTGCCTGTGAATTTTGAATTATTTCGTCTGCTATTGCTTGTGAAGAAGAAAGTAGAAGAGCAGAAGGAGCAAACTCTTCCTTTGAATCTTCATTATTTCTTCTTAATACATGTTCTTTAAAATATATATGTGTTCCGGAATTCATTTCTCTTGAAAGAATCACAATTTTTTTATCTTCTCCTCCGACTTCTTTCCAATTTGTGATTTTACCTGTAAATATATCTGATAATTGGTCTATCGTCAGTTTATTAACTTTATTATTTGGATTGACAACAACGGCTATTCCATCTAAACCAACAATAAATTCTACCGGATTAATATTATTTTTCTTTGCTTTTTCTATTTCTTGTTCTTTCATTTTTCTTGATGCAGATGCTATATCGCAACTATTGCTTATTAAACCCGCTATACCGGTTCCTGAACCACCACCTGTTACGGCAATAAAACTATCCGAACTGGTTTTCATAAATTCTTCTGCCCATGATTGAACAAGATTAACCATCGTATCAGAACCAACTGCACAAATTGTGCCGGCTCTTGGAGTTCTTTTACATCCTGCGAATCCTAACAGCATACATAAACTAAAAACAAAACACATAATATTTTTAAACATATCCCCCCCAAAGTCAAACAAAGCGATTTTACATTTTTTTCTCTAATAATTCAAGAAAAAAATCACTGTTTTTAATTCAGTGATTTAAACGACCATTTAAAACAGAAAAAACTATCTATTTATTTTATATGTGGGTTACTTTGTTACGTCCATTACGCTTTGAAACATAAAGTGCCTTGTCTGCCGAATCAATCAATTGTATACTTGATTTCATATTTTTTTTCCAAAAAGATATACCGACACTTATAGTAATATTGATGCTTTTTTTATTATAATAGAATTTAGTGTTTTCTATTATCCTACGAAATCTTTCTCCCATCTGATTAGCTCTTTCAATGCCACTTATAGGAGCAATAATAGCAAATTCATCCCCACCGTAACGACTTATAATATTGATAGAACTTGTATTTTTAGTTATTATTTTTGCAATGTCTTTTAATATCTTACTGCCTGCACTGTGTCCATAAATATCATTGACTTGTTTGAAATGGTCAATATCAACCAAGACAAGTGAAAGATATCCATCATATTTTTTTACACGTTCTACCTCTTTCTTTAATATTATATTAAAATACTTATGTGTGTATAATCCTGTAAGACCATCCCGTGCGATTTCTTTTTCCAATCTAGCAGATTTTATATGAGAATCAAAAAGTTCTTTTTGAATGCTCCTAAGAACATCTCCCGCGGTAACTATACCAACTAGTATTTTATTGTGTATTATCGGAATACGTCTTATATGTTTTTCCCTCATAAGCGATGCTGCTGATTTTACTTCGTCTTTTGGTGACAATGTTATTAATGGTTCTTTCATAATATCCGATGCCTTAAGATTAATTAAAGTTATACCTATAGACGATACTGAATTAACAATATCTCTCTCTGTAATAATACCAGTTGGTTTCTTATTATTAAGAATCACCACTGAACCCATATGATTTTCTTTCATCAATTTGCAAATATCAGTTATTGTTGCATCTCTTTGTGCTGTGAGCACCGATCTACTCATTATGTTTTCTATTAACATATATTCTTTTCCATGAACTATGAACTAACCCCCTATACGCTATTCTCTATTAGATGCCCTTTCGCTCCTCAATGTGATGTTTAATCGTTTTACCTTCTACTAAATATATCACATCCTCGGCAATATTAGTGGCATGGTCGGCAATCCGTTCTATATTTCTTGCTATAAGTATCAAATCTAATGCAGCTTCAATGTTTTTTGGATCCTGCATCATATATGTTAAAAGCTCTCTGAACAGTTCCTCATTTATGTCATCAACTTTATTGTCTTTTTTGCATATCTCTCTTGCTACCTTGGAATCGCGGTTAACCAAAGCATTCAAACTTTCTCTTACCATTTCCTGAGCAAATACCGCCATCATAGGAATATTGTTTAACGGTTTCAGTTGAGGATACTGCAATATAATCTTTGTACGGTCTACTATGTTTACCGCAAGGTCTCCCATCCGCTCTAAGTCATTATTTATTTTCATTGCAGATGTTATAAATCTGAGATCTATCGCCATCGGCTGTCTTAATGCAAGAAGTTTATGGCATTGCTCATCTATATCTATTTCCAGCATATTGATAGCATATTCCTCGTCCCATACTTTTTCGGTCAGTTTTGGATTTCTTTCTTCTAACGATTTAATTGATTTTGCTATTATTGCCTCCACCAATGACGCCATCTTTAATAGCTTTGACTTTAATTCTTCTAATTCCTCATCAAAGTGTCTTTCCATCTTAATACCTCCATTTTTATTATCCAAATCTGCCGGTTAAATATTCTTCTGTCTTCTTGTTTTTTGGACTTGTAAATATTTTTTCAGTTGTCCCAAATTCTATCATTTCACCAAGCAAAAAGAAAGCGGTAAAATCTGAGACTCTCGCTGCTTGTTGCATATTATGAGTAACAATAACAATTGTATAATTTTTTTTCAATTCTACAATAAGCTCTTCAATTTTTGCAGTAGATATAGGATCCAAACTTGCACAGGGCTCATCAAATAGTATAACCTCCGGTTCAACTGCAAGACATCTTGCTATGCAAAGACGCTGTTGTTGTCCCCCGGAAAGCCGTAACGCATTATCGTGTAATCTGTCTTTTACTTCATCCCATAATGCAGATTTTTTTAGCGACTGTATTACCCTTTCTTCAATAAGGTTTTTATTTTTTATACCTTTGACTTCCAAACCGTAACTTAAATTATTATAAATACTTTTTGGGAATGGATTAGGTTTCTGAAAAACCATACCTACAAGTTGTCTTATTTCAACCACATCTGTCTCTATAGCATTAATATCTTTACCGTCTAAAAGTATTTTACCTTCAAGATGAGTATTGGGAATTAGTTCGTTCATACGATTTAATAAACGGATGAATGTGGACTTACCGCAACCGGAAGGACCGATTATTGCGGTTGCATTATTATTAAACATATCCAAATTAATATTTTTCAGAGCTTGCGATTTAGCATAATAAAAATTTACATTTTCAGCTCTAATTCTACAGTTAAAACAGTTATTAATGTTCATATCTACTCCTTTGCTTTTGCCTGATATAAATTGCAATTGCAGAAATTGCTAAAACTAAAAATAAAAGAATAAGTGCACATCCATAAGCAATTGCGGTTTGCTCTTTAGGGTGTGTACCTTCCGTCATTAATGCATAGATATGATATGGCAATGCCATAACTTCGGAAAATATCGATTTTGGATTACCGCGTTTATAAAATGTAGCAGCAGTAAAAAGAATGGGGGCTGTCTCGCCTGCAACTCTGCCTACACTTAGAATTATTCCGGTAAGTATACCGGGAAGAGCGGTTGGTATAACAATTCTTTTAATTGTTTCCCAATGTGACGCGCCTAACGCCAACGAGGCCTCTCTTTGTGATTGTGGAATCGCAATAAGCGCTTCTTGAGCAGCAGATATTATACTTGGAAGTGCAAGCATACTCAATGTCAAACTTCCCGACAAAATAGAAACACCAAATTTAAAAAATTTGACAAATACGGCTAATCCAAATAATCCAAAAACAACCGAAGGCACTCCGGCAAGATTATTTATACTTATTCTTATAATATTAATAATAAAACTTTTTGGACTATATTCGCAAAGATAAATCGCACAAGCAATTCCTAAAGGTAATGAAAATAAAATTGAACCAAATGTAAGGTAAAATGTTCCAAGAATTACGGGAAAAACCCCACCTTTTGTCATTGCTGCTCTTGGGGCTTGAGTAAGAAACTCCCACGATATAATTTTTATTCCCCTTATCGTTATAAAATATATTATCAGACCAAGAGCCAATAATGTCAGGATTATACATAAATATATTAATAAAAATCCAAGATTCTGTTTATTTTTTTTCATACGCTCAACCCAAGTTTTAATCTGTATTTACGACTAATTATTTCAGCGATTAAATTAAATATAAGTGTGATTAGAAAAAGAACCAGCCCGATTGCAAACAATGCCTGATAATGGGAACTTCCCACTGCTGCCTCTCCCATTTCCGCAGCTATGGTAGCGGTCATAGGTCTTACAGGAACCAAAAAAGAAGATGTTATTATTGCAGCTCCACCGGCAACCATCAACACTGTCATTGTTTCGCCTGCTATCCTGCTCATACCGAGAATAATTGCTGTTGAAATACCCGAACCGGCAGCCGGCATTACAACTTTTATCATTGTCTGCCATCTATTAGCACCCAAAGCATATGATGCTTCCTTATAACTTTTAGGCACATAACTTAAAGCATCCTCGGCTAAACTACAAACGGTGGGTATCGCCATAATACCAAGTATAATACTAGCAGTAAGTGCACAAAGACCGGTTGGTAATTTAAAAAATGTTTGAAAGAAAGGCGCAGCTATAACCATTCCAAAAAACCCATAAACAACCGAAGGTATACTTGCCAATATTTCTATCAATGGCTTGATAACCGCCCTCTTTTTTTCTCCTGCAAGCTCATGAAGATATAAAGCGCTCCCAACGCCCAATGGTATGCAAACAAACATCGCTCCTAAAGTTACCAAAAGCGTCGCTGTTATTAGCGGAAGTATCCCGAATTCTGGAGGATCATATGTCGGGTACCAATTTTTACCCGTAATAAAATCATAAAGTGAAACTTCATTAAAAAGCGGAAGCCCTTCCTTAAATAATATAATTATTATCCCTAATAAAAAAATCAATGCAGAAAATGATGATACAGCAAACATCCATTTGTATATTTTTTCTTTGAATCGTCTCGTTTTCATAAATTTAGGGGGGCGTGAGCATGGATAATTTTTTCATTAACCATGCCCACTATTTTACTATACTTAGTTATTTAAGCCCTACAAATCCCTCTTCCTCAACTAATTTTTGGCCATCTTCACTCATAATAAAATCTATAAAATCCTTAACTAATCCGGTCGGAACCCCATTGGTATACATAAATAGCGGTCTGGATAACGGATATTTACCGGACAGAACTGTTTTTTTATCTGCAATTATACCATTTATCGGTATCGCTTTAACCGAGTCCGTAATATAACCCAATCCGACATAACCGATTGCTTGTGGTGTCTTAGCAACAATATTGGCGATTGCCTGATTAGATGCCTGCATTAAAGCATCTCTCCTAACTTTCTGTTTATCAAGTGCAAGTTCATTAAATGCTTCAAAAGTACCGCTCGCACTATCACGTGAAATAACCACAATTTTTCCTTTACCTGCGCCAACTTTAGACCAGTCAGATATTTTTCCGGTATATATATCTTTCAACTGTTTCTTTGTTAAACCAGCGACTGAATTTGAAGGATTCAATATGACTGCAATCCCATCCATAGCAACAACAAATGCTTTTGGATCTTTACCATTGCCTACTGCTTTCTGCATCTCAGTGTCTTTCATAGCTCTTGACGCAGTAGCTATGTCACAGTTTCCATCTATGAACGATGTAATGCCAACTCCGGATCCTCCGCCACGTACTGAAATGTCAACTCCCGGATTTTTGTCCATAAAAACTTCTGCCGCTATCTGGGCTATCGGAAGGACTGTCGTAGAACCTTCCGTAACAATTTCTTTTGCTGATAGATTGAAACTTATAACAGACAACATACTAATCAAACCTATTATATTAACAGATAAACTCTTTATTTTCATAAACCCTCCTTGATACAGTTCCATCACCTTTCTAATCTGCGCCCGCCACTACATCATTGGCGGGTAAATAATCTGTCACTTTTAAAACTTATATACTAAATCGGACTGAAACAATGCTTTAGGTGTTGTTCCAGAATTTGCTCCATTTATTTTATCCATCTTATAATAATCAAAGTTCAAACTAATTGCTTTTCCAAGTGCAAGCTCAACTATAAATTCGTTTCCTTCAACATTTGTTCCGCCGCCATATGAATCAGAATCCGGAAAAGAATCCAGCCATGCATCCTGCTCAAGATATCTTCTCTGATACTTAACCGACCATTGTCCAAAAGAAGAAACTTTTTCATCACCATATTTTAAACCTGCACAATAACCTATATTATTATTTTTAGTTGAATTATTAACAATATAATCACCGTAAATTGAAACGGTCTTTGAAAGCACCGGTTCTTGCACATTCAGATTTAAACTCGGACTTATAGAATCATATTCATACGGTAGTACACTTGATACTAATAAATTTGTAGATGCAGAATGGTCAAGTTTCTTGCCTTTTACATTAGTTCTATAAATTACACATCCTGTTTTCAAATTTATAGTATCATTAATAATATATGATAAACCCGGCTGCATTGCATAAATCATAGGATCCGAAGAATCTGTACTTATTTCATCCAAAATAACAGCAGTCATATTTAAGAAAACACCGAAATTGGCATTAACAGAATAATTTATCACGCCGGACAAACCATCTGTGTTCAGGTCGCCATCCCAAAAAATATCTGAGGTCTGAAATAAAGGATTTTTAAATTTTCCAAGTTGAAGTGTAGCATAACTTATAGGCGAATATTCTATATATGCATAATCAACCATCAAAGGTGCCTTGCTCAAAGAATCACCAAGTGTATAATTTGTTGACCGAGGTTCACCATCGGTAACATTTACTCCGCTGCCTGAAGCAGTAATATTATTACTCCCTGTACCGGTTGTAGTACTTACCCTAATATTATTGCTCCCGGAAGTTGAAATTGAGGCACTTTTAATTACTGCAGTTGCTAAACCAAATCCGCCCTTCACATTACTAACTATTCTTGTTTCTGCACCAACTCTTAGTCGCAATCTAAATCTGTCACGTCTAAGAACATTCTTCGCCCAATCAATCTGATGCCTTACTCTTGCATCACCTTTGAGCGATAAATTTTGTACCCATGCCGGCACAGTATTTAATTTACCTTCTGCCATCTGTTTTTTAATCTCTTCCTTTGTTACCGTCTTAATCTGTTGGGCTTCACCAAATGTTATAACACCCTTTTCCGCAAGAGTATCCACCAACATATCCAACTCACCCGCCTGAACGAACATCGCAGAAACTAACAACACTGAACACAGCAACGCCAACTTCAAAAACTTCTTCATACACAAACCTCCTTATCCGGTCGCCTTTGGCGACTGCCTGCAGGGTCGCTGTCTTAAACCTCTTTGAGATTTAAGATGACTTGCGAAGTATCCTGCGAATTATCCATAACGAATTATTACTCAACTCTTTACTTCTTTAAAAATTATAAAAAATAATAATTAAGAAAAAATTAAGCAATTATTAAGATTTTGTTAAGGCAATTTTTTGTAGTTTTTTTATTCTATATTATAGGCGATAATAATATTACAATAAAAAAACACAGTATAAAAACTGTGCAATTTACTTTTTGCCACTTCCACAAATACTAGTCAATGTTAATAATGTAATCGGAAGCAATACTTAAATATATTTTGTCTTCTTTACAACATCCCTATTAATCCTTACTTGATTAAAACTTAATACTGAATGATAGTCGGTGGGTGATAAATAACTTAGGAATTACTACTCGTTTTACCCTTTCCATAATAAATTTTAGCAACTCTGCTCTTTCTTTGTCAAAACAATTACCCGATTACTGAGTCTTCACAATCGTTTCAGTACCAGGCATTCATATTATTGAAACAATATCATAGGAGATAAGTGAACCAAGTCAACTCTGTCGCCTTGCCCTTTTTAGAAAAATTAGTGAAGCTATAACTAATACAATAGTAATTATCGTAATATTTCTGCCTATTTCAAAACTCTTTGGTTTATATAGATATTTTACTACATGGTTTCCTTTAGTTAATGGAATCGCTCTAAATAAGTAATTTGCTCGTAAAATCTTTTCTTCTTTATCATCAACAAAGCATTTCCAGCCATGATAATAGGTATCACTTAATACCAGAAACCCATCATTCGTGTTCTTCGTGTTAATTACCACTTCCGTATTTTCATATTTTGTTATTTTAGCTTCTGAACCTTCAGTTGAATTAGAACCAAAATCTGTATCTTCTTCTAATATTACTTTCTTTAATGGATTAAATTGATCTGATTGAATAAATTCTAATATTTTGTTTTCATCATTTATTATTTCTGCTTTAGGAACTATATATGTTCTAGGAATAAATTGTGTGTTTTCATATAAATTAAATGATTTTTTCCCAATGTTTCTTTCTATTAAATATTTACTCTTTATAAGATATTCACTAATAATATATTTGCAATTTCGCATACCAAAAAGTTTAGCAGCTTTAAAAGAGAAAGAAGTGTATACAGATTTCTTTTCAGAATTTTTATTTACTTTTATTTCATTAAAACCTAAGTCATTAAATTCTATATGTCTCTTAGATAATAAAATTGTAGAACCACGAACTGTTGAAATATGATATATCATATTGGAATTTGGAATTAGAAAATCTTTTGTTAATAGGTATGGTTTCATACCATATGTAAATCCTTTACATTCCTTGAATATCCATTGTTGTAAATTTTGTGATAAATTTTCAATCCTGAATATATCTTCATCAAATTTTAGTAATTCAGCACTTTCGGGTTCAGATAACCATTTGTTTATATCATATGTTGGATTCTGTTTAATTCCAAATTTAAACAAATCCCAAATTATTATTAAAATAAAAAATAAAAGTAACCACCTTATTTTTTTAGATAATTTCTTGAAAAGATAATCAAAACCAAATCCCGCAACAATACATATTGAAAAAACAGCAATAAGTAAAATTCTCTGATGTACTCTAAAATATTTAAATCCCGGAATTATATTATTAAAAATATTACTTAAAAATAAAACCTTATGCATAGCAACCAAAAGGGCACCTATTATTAAAAATAAGTATATTTTTATATGTTTTTCTTTCTTAAATATCAAAATCAAACCTATTAACATAAATATTAAGGGGAAAATTCCAACATAAAATAAGTTCTCCCAAAATATAATTCCTTGATGCGGTAAAAGACAAGTACCATCTATCATATTACCATAGTGAAATGGTAGTAAAAATAAAATTAAATTTTTAAAATGATATGGGAAAAAATCTGATAAACCCTTTACAATTTCTGAACTTATAGCACGCCCACTGAGTTTAGCTAATTCTATTGTGGGAATAAGTTGCATTGCTGAAAGACCTATACCTATTATTCCTATAGCAAATATTACAAGTAAAATAGATATTAATCTCTTTTTTCTAAAAATACCAAATAATAAATAGAAAGTTATTGCTATAAAAGAATAGTATGCTATCTGCGGATGTCCTGCTAATATCTGAAATCCAAAAATAACTCCTGCTAAAATAATAAAAATGGTTCTATTTGTTATAAAATATTTTTCTATCAAATAAAATAATAACGGCAACCAACTTGCTACTTGTATTATATTTAAATGTCTTACATGTAAAACGAAAAAACCAGAAAACATAAAAGATATCGCTGAAAATATTGATGCTATCTTACTTAAATTTAATAATCGTAAATAAAGATAGGTAAATATTCCCGTCAAAAAAAATACTAAGATAATACTATAATTAAAAGCAATGTATGATGGTAATATTGAAAAAAGGAGTAGATTTATTGGATAAAAAAAACCGCCCTGCCCTTCTGCATGTATAGGATACCCACAATTTATGTCAGTTGTCCATAAAAATGATTTTTTTTGTTTTAAAGATTCCGATAAAAAATTTTTATAAGCATAATTTATATTAAAAGTATCATTTATATTTATATCAGGAGTAACAATTAATTCTTGTAATGTAGCTGCTTTCCAGAAGAATATGGATACTAAAATAAATAGTATTAATGATACCACAATTATTTCTTTTGTTTTTTTCATTACTAAAATTATAATATATTCAGTAGTAAATTACAAGAAATTTTAAGTCAAGTTGTAGGTTAATTCTGTGGGTTAAAACTTAACACTAAATGAAAGCCGGTGGGTGTTGCCAAGGTCGCCATAGGGAACAAAAGCATAGTCGGTTGAGAACTTAGATATTCTTATCCCAAGTCCCCCGCCTATACCTTTGAAATTAGATATGCTTGCTATTGTTTCCGGATTTACTGATTTTAAATATCCAAGTCGTAACGCAAGTAGATTTATCGGTGTTACTTCCGTCCCAAACGATATTTCTGTTTTGTTGTCATATACTCTTCTTTTTACATCAAATGCCAATGTTATTGCTCTTTTTAGTGTGTATCCCAGTCCTATCGTTGCTGTTAATGGTAAATTATATCCTTCTTGTATAAATGTCATTTTTGGACCTATGTTTTGAAATGACAGGCCTAATTTTAAGTTCTTTATAGTTGTGTCATATTGTGTCCCTATATCTAACGCGACTCCTGTTGCGCTTTCTGTGTCTATTTTCTGTTGGATTATTTTAAGATTTGTGCCGATAGAAACTCCATTATTCATAGACCTTGAGTATGATACTGTTGTTGCTACATCGTACGCATTAAACGAGCCTGTTCTTTGCCTGTTTTCATCTCTGCCTTCTATTGAACCTTGCGATAGATATATAACACTTAAACCCATTGTTCCATTTAGGGTTGGTCTTGTAAACGCTAAGAAGTCATGTTTAATATCTGATATCCATTCTGTGTGTTGTCCCATTATTTGACTTTCTTTTACTTGTGCCAAGCCTGCAGGATTATAATTGATTGCACTTGCATCGTTTGCTACCCCTACATACGCGCTACCCATTGAGATTGCTCTTGCTGATGTTCCAATACTTAAAAACGATGCACCAGTGTTACAAAAACAAAGATTACACAGATTAAAAAAACTGATTACACAGATTAATATTTTGTTCATTTTGATTTTCCTCCTACATTTAGTAGTTGCCGACCTTGGTCGGCGGTATTAAAATGGCGCTTAACAAGTTAAGCAACTACAACAAAAACATCAATGCTTTGTA
>Ga0208373_1001688_pt1 | contig 27976 bp, 27 predicted proteins | sample RifOxyC2_FD_184036 | JGI IMG/M metagenome (GOLD analysis project Ga0208373, IMG submission 184036) | Soil microbial communities from Rifle, Colorado - Rifle Oxygen_injection C2 (SPAdes) | ecosystem: Environmental > Terrestrial > Deep subsurface > Rock core/Sediment | place: Rifle, Colorado... | reverse complement strand
TATACTGCACAACGGGTTTGTCGAGTACTGGCAACATTTCTTTTGGCATAGCCTTAGTAGCCGGCAAAAATCTAGTGCCAAGACCTGCTACAGTGATAACTCCTTTACGAACTTTTTGCATAATTATTTTTCTAAAAAAATTATATGACTATATTATAGCAAACTATTAGTTTTTTTGCTAATCAAAAAAATTATTATTGTGAACTCTTTATCAAGAGACTTTTGACTTTATAGACTTTATTAACTTTTAACTAATTTAACTCATGCCAACTAATCAACTTATACTCCGGTACAACCGGAATACCAACAGGTGGTTTGTAAAGTAAATTTCCGTCGTATGTATAAACAGTATTGATGAAACCAGAAACAATTGTCCCATATTGATTTACCCATTTAAAACCTCCTCCAGCGTATCTTATCTGTGCTCCAAAAATATTTAGAGAATCTTGAATATTGTAAGAACCTCCTACACTACTGTAATTGTTACGACCTATTGAACCTCCCTTGGACAAGAGAGCAGCATTTATTTCCATATTATTGGGTACAGTGTAAGGAATCAAAATACTGTCATAAGCCAATAATCCCAAGACATCATCGCTATATTTTTCATTGTAAGTAAGATTACCAGGAATATAAATATCAGAATAATTGTCTGCAACCACAGTTACTCTTCCTTTGACTACTCCTTCTACCCACAAATCCCTACGAGAATAAATAACTCCATTTTCTGGCAAGGCATAATTTCCATAATGGTTCTCTGCAGAAATATCATAACGAGTAGAAGAATAGTTAGTAACACGAAATAAATCATAGGTACCATTGTTTTTAAATTTAATATGCCAACGATAACTACTACCCAGATTAGTCCCTTCTGGTTGATTAGCCATATCCTCTAAATCATCAAAATTGTCTCCAATCCCAGCAAAACTTCTAGCTGGCAAACCATAACGCCAAAATTCTATCGGGCTACCACTACCATAAACACCATCATTTCCACCAGAACATTGATTTTCTCCTTTAGCACTATCTACCCACGAATCACTTGTACCATTAAATTCTATACAGCCATTGGAAAAAACTTTACCATGTACAAAACTAGTAGAACTAAAAGTAATGTCACTATTTACCACATAAGCCGAATCACTAAAAGATTCATAACCAAAATAAGCTTCCACAGTACGCTTACTAGCAGGATTTTCTAGAGACCAACCAGTAGAACGTACGGCTACCACATAAGTCCCCTCTGGCGGAGCTTCTATTTCTAAAGAAAATGTGCCTACAACATTACCATCCTTGTCATAATAATCATGAACATAAGGCCCTGTAGAACCACTTCCCTGTCCGTCGTAATAATCTTCCGGTGAACTCATCAAATGCCAACGATAATAATCTATACCCGCTTCAGCCACATGAAAAGCCAAATCTTTGCGATACACTTGCTTTGCAGCTTTGGATTCAAAAATTGTATAAGAAGTCATACCAATAGTAATCGTCATAAAACCAATAAAACCAAAAATCATGACAAATAAAAACATGGATCCTTTTTTATTTTGTTTTAAATTTTTAAAAAAATCTTTCATAAAAAATTATTTGTGTATATTCGTCTTAAATTTGTGTTATTCAAAAAACTTAGTTCGTCTTCGTACTCCTAATAAAAGCTTTACTTTCTACATGCAAAGGTACTGGTGTTTTGGTAGGATCTTTTTCCAATTCCAATTGTACTTGCACAACACGCACGTCAGTTAGATTAAAGTTACCGCTAAGCGCACTTTGCGTGCCTGTATAATTTTCATTGTAATAAAGAAAAACAGGATTACTCTGCTCTATATTTTTGACATTTTCTGCCAAATTTATAGTACTAGAAGTCCCATTTTCGTATAAATTTGAAACCGCTGTACTACTTGGTTTGACAACAGTTTGCTTAAAAATATTGTCAGTATCTAACCAAAATTCAATTTTTTCAATAAGAGAATCTTCATCAACATTGGCATAAAAAACCAAACTGTAATCTGTCGTAGCAACAAGAGCGTAAGAACCAACACTTGAAGTCTCTGCTTTGCGCACATAATTTACGACATGATCAATAGTTTTTTTACCTTCATTTTGGGTAATAAGTTGTTCCCACATAACAGCCAAATCACGATTGGTACCAATGATAAACCAAGAAGCACCTGCTACTAAAATAGAAAAAATAGATAAAACAACCAATAACTCAATAAGTGTGAAGGCTTTGTTGTTTTTGAACATATTGCTTTACTTATAAATGATTGGTTAAAAAATCTAAAATCTATAATAATAAATAGTTTATAGTTTTATCTTATTCCTTATTACTTATTTCTTAATAATTAATCACAACGCATTCAACTCAGTTGAAGTTGTCACATTATCTCCAATTTCTACTCCAGTTAGATTTACAGTTTCATAACCAGTAGCTTCAATTGTAATAGTATTGTTGGTAGACTCTGGAACAGTACCAAAATAGGCTTGTCCGGGCAAACTACAAATTTTTACATAAAAAATATCTACTTCAGAAACCGTTGGTGTATAACGAGAATAACCACTGACAGGATCCACATCAACAGAATCAAAATACACTTTGTAGCGTAAATAACGATTATCGTCGTGAACAGTATTGATATCTTGAGTAGTAGAATCATAGTAGCTAGAATTACTTCCATCCGGTCCTAAATACTCCCAAAAACTTGGAGTTGAAGAATTACTAGTAGCTATTTGAAATTTGATACTAGTACTGGAAGGCTGATCAACTTGCCAATTGAGATTTATATAATCTACATCAACACTACCAAAATCAAAAGTTGCCGACTCCAAATATCCTGAATTTTCATACAAACCTTCTGCAATTTTCTCTAACCTAAGACCCAAAGGATTGTCTACAACATTATATTCAACATTATTTGCCAACCAATAACCAAAATTACTGTCATAAAATTCATGACTTTGGAGACCAGACCAATCATTTTGAAAAAAATAACCAAGTCCAGTATAAACAATATAATCATCACTACCAGAAGTCAACGTAACTTTGGCATCAGAAATTGGATTTTGTGAGGTATCCGTAATCAAAATAGACAGAGAACGAACCGTGCTTGGTGCTACGATGATACTCTGATTTTGTGTAGAATTAGCCAAAATGATGAGAGGTTGTGCAGGGATAGCACCTAAATAATTGTAATTATTAACAGTAAAATTATAATCCCCCCAATGTAAATTATTCAAAGTACCAACACCACTACCATTGGTCTGTATAATTGTATCCAAACGATAAACATCTTCTGCCGTAGCCAAAAGACCACCACCGTTGACGCCCAAACTCACATTGCCAACAGGCATACACTCTTCATTCAAAGTTTGAATATTTACCTGCGAAGCCAAATCTATTTGAAAAAAAGTATCTGTCACATCTTCGGTATAGACAGTAGCATGTTCATTGACAGGTGCAGAACTGACAAATTCAGAAGAAGAGGTTGTCCTATCAGACAAATAACCAGTTTTAGAAACTGTAATTTCATAACACTTATAACAAGAAGTAATACTATAAATTTTTAGTTGCCCATTGTTGTCTGTAGTATCAATCATATCAATATCAATACTTGGTTCATTGCTAACAATATGAACCTCAGCACCCTGCACAGGATTAAAATTAGAGTCAGTGACATTGACAAAAAGTGCTCCGGAATTTGTGGTACTCTCAGGAAAAGAATCAGCAACATACGAAGAAATGGAAACAGACTTTTGCTGAGAACAATCCACACAACGTGCTTCCAAAAAAACTAATTTATAATCGTTTGGGTTACTATCAGTACCCAGTTCAATCAAACCATCAGCGGAGTCATCCACATTTCTAATGCTTCTTGTAATCACAAAATCAATATCATTACGTGTCACATATGAATTGCGTGTCAAAATTCCAACTGGTGCAGATGAAACAACACCAACATCATTAAAATCCATATTTCTAATAATTTCCATTTGTTCATTTAACAAAGCGGTTTCAATTATTTGAATTCTGGAACTGTAAATGACTTTGTAAATATATTGAATACTGCCATAAATACCAAAAGCAAAAATAATAAAAATAGCTATAGAAATCACAGCTTCAAGTAAACTAAAAGCTTTTTTATTTTTTGCAATTTTTGACAGGCTTAGCATATTTTTTTAAGAAGTAACTTCCGCAATTAAGTTTTCCACAACTTCTCTGGCTTTATTTTTCATATCTTCATTTATCTCTATACCACTAGCTTGACTCATTTGAGAAATATGAATAGTTATCAATTCTTCCTTCATTTTCAACAATTCATCAGTATGACCAGAAATTTTTTTCTTCAATTTTTCTATAGCTTTTTTATCCTGTTCTACAGATGAAATACTTTCATCATTATTGGCCACAATTTGCAATTGAGCACGCAAATCTTTTATAGCTTGTAACACTTGTCCAACGTTTATCATTATATTTTGCATTTGTTGTTTACTAGTTTTTACTTCTTTTACCAAAATATCAGCTCTCTCCATGGTAGCCGCTGCTTTATCTTCGGGAGTCATTTCCTTATTTTTTTCAGCCTCCTTAGAGCTTTCAACATTTGGCAATCTTTCGTTCGAATTAATTTTTTTTTCAAAAGTGTCCATAAAAAATAAACAAACTAAATTTAAACTGTCTCAATTATACCTTATTTTGGAAAAATAGTTAAATTAGTAATTATTAATTAATAATTATTAATTAATAAAATTCTCTAAAAAATAAAAAACACTCTCATTTCTGAAAGTGTTTTAATCAGTCTAAATCTGTTTAACTTGTCCGCCTTTTGGGAGGAATCAATGCCCTATTTAGGTACAAAAGCTAATAATCCAGCAATACGAGCTTGCTTGATAGCTTTTGCAACTTGACGTTGATGTTTGGCACAAAGACCACTACGTCTGCGAGGTTGAATCTTCATATATGAAGATGTAAATCTGCGCAAAACTTCATTGTCTTTATAATCAATACGTTTATCTTTATTGACACAAAAAAAACATTGTTTTTCTTTCTTTTGTTGATTATTTTGCTTAATCATAATTATATAATTTTTTAGAATGGAATATCCTCTACTTTGATTTCTTCACTAGAACTATTTTGATCACTAGTGTCACCAGGTGAAGGTGCGTCATCTCCAAATGAAGTATTAGCAACAGAACCAGTATGTCCACTACCAAGCATGATCATATTATCAGCGACAATTTCAGTACGGTATCTTTTGACACCATCTTGTCCTGTCCAATCACGTGTTTCCAATCTGCCTTCTAAGTAAACTTGACGTCCCTTACTCAAATATTGTCCAGAAATTTCAGCTAGTTTACCCCAAAGTACAATATTGTGAAATTCTACTTTTTCTTGTTTGACACCGCTTTTATCAGTCCAAACACGATTGGTAGCTACAGCAAGATTGGCTACGCTTTGTCCAGAAGTAGTAGATTTTACTTCAGGATCTCTAGTTAAACGTCCTATAATAGTGGCTCTATTTAGGTCCATATGATTTTTGATTAAAGATAAGTTAAAATTTATTAATTAACTTCTTTAGTCCCGATTTTATCGAGATTACACCTTATCAATGTCATCTTGTAAGATTTCATCCAATTTTTTGTCTATATCTTCTACACTAATTGTGGTTTTTTTAGCAGATTTAAGCTCTTCTTTTACTTTTGGAGCATCTTCAACCTTAACTTCTTCTTTGACTTTAACAGTTTCAGCCTCTACTTTTTTAGTTTCAACTTCTTCTGTTTTAGTATCTTCTGTTTTAACTTTTTCTTCTCTTTCATGATGTCTACCACCACGTGCTCTATCTTCATATTCAGGTTTTGGAGTAGCACTAGGAGCTGTAGGATCTAAAGCAAGTTTATAGTTTACAGTATTGTTTGGATCACTAATAGTGATATTTATACGCAACATTTTGTCCAAAAGACGTACTTCTTTTTCCAAATTGTTGATAGTACTTCCTTCAAAATTAAATTTGAACAATTGGAAATAACCATAACGAATATGGTTTATAGGATAAGCCAAACGACTTTTTCCCATGTCTTCAACAGTAACATTTTCAGCACTGTTTTTGACAATAATTTGTGAGACAGCATCCACACTGGATTTTATCTCTTCTTCAGTCATGGTTCCTGGTAGAACACACAACATTTCATAATATTTCATAGATATTTCTTTGTTTTGCACGTCTCTTTTTATATTTTTTTAAAACGACTAGTTTTTGCCAAATTCGACATTTTAGCGACCACTAACCAAATATACAATGAGACACTTAATTGTTAAGTGTTACAAAACACCAAAGGTGAAAAGACTATAACAAATTTGAGAGGAAATGTCAAGAAAAAACACGAATCTTAGCACGAATCGGCACAAATGTGACAGATAATCTTCAAAACTAAAATAGGAATGGCGAACGTAAGTTCGCCGAGTTTTATAATTTATTTTTTTCTGTTAGACAACTCATCCCTCAATCCCTTCTCTTAAAAAGAGAAGGGAAGCCTCCTCTACAAAAATATCTACTTTATATAGTTCCCCTCCCTTTTTAAGGGAGGCCCTGCCTGCCGGCAGGCAGGGGTCAGGGGTAGGTTCCGTCGCAAAAAAAATCACCCCTTAATTATTGACATAATAATAATAATATGCTAAATTCAGCCGTCACCCGGATTTCAACGTCCTCCGGGTGTAATGGAGAACCATGGTTTACTTTCAGATTCTCACGGCGACAGCGATAGTGATTGGGACAGTCATCCTCATCGCAGTCGGCTACAAGTTCTTCGTACGTTACCTCGACAAGAGAGTAGCGGCGAAGCAAGCGACGAAGGAATAGACCAGCCAACCCGCGTCGGAGACCGAGACAACATCGGTCCGACGCGGGGAGGCACACACATTTTTTTAAAAAATATTTACTAGCTTAATGGCTAGTTTTTTGTTTTAAAACAATTATTAATTAATAATTACTAATTAGTAATTTTTCTAAAACAAATTAACTAATTAACGAAAGTATGTTATAATTATCACATACTAAAAATAAAAATATGCTTGCCAAATCAATCTTAGAAAATATTTTGAAAAATAATTTTTCTATAGACGAGAAACAACTAAAACAATATACCAAAGACGCTAAAGAAAAAAAAATATCACTAGAAGAATATCTGACTGTAGAAAATATTGTTTCTGAAGAAAATCTATACAAGCAAGTTTCTCAAGATTCACAAATAGAATACATAGAATTAAAAGGCAGAGAAACAAACCCTGAAATTCTAAAGATAATTCCAGAAGAATTTGCTCATGAACATCAGATAGTTTCTTTCCAAAAAACAGAAAATGAATTAGATGTAGCAATGCTTGACCCAAATGATATCCAAACCATTGAATTTCTAAGAAGAAAAACAGGTTTATCACCAAAAGTTTATATAGCGACACCTAGTGCTATCAAAGATACCCTAAGAAAATATCATGCCAATATTGAAAATGATGAAGTAATCATGCAACTTAATGATGAAATAAATGCAAATACTAGTCCCAAGGATCTCAAAAAAATAGCCGAAGAATTACCAATCATCAATATTGTTAATTCTATTTTAGAACATGCTGTACTAGAAGGTGCAAGTGATATTCATATTGAACCAATAGAAAAAGAAGTATTGGTACGTTATCGTATAGATGGTATTTTGAAACAAGTGATGTCCTTACCAAAATTAGTACAAAATGGTATTACAGCGCGTATCAAAATACTATCCGAATTAAAAATCGATGAACACATGTTACCACAAGATGGACGTTTCAAAATAAAATTGAATGACGAAAAATTATCTTTCCGTGTTTCAGTTATGCCTGTTTATGACGGAGAAAAAATAGTTATGCGTCTTTTGCACGAAGGACAAAGAGCTTTGAGTTTGGAAAATTTAGGTTTCCTACCAAAAATACAAAAACTGGTAGAAGAATCTATAGACAAACCTCATGGTATGATCTTAGTTACAGGTCCAACAGGTAGTGGTAAAACCACCACATTGTACTCTGTTTTGGGTATTTTGAATAAACCAACTGTAAATATTTGTACTATAGAAGACCCTATCGAATATCACGTAGCCGGTATAAACCAAAGCCAAATAAACCCTAAAGCTGGATTCACTTTTGCTTCAGGTTTGCGTGCTTTTTTACGTCAGGATCCTGATGTCATAATGGTTGGAGAAATCCGTGACAAAGAAACAGCTGAAGTAGCTATCCACGCTGCGATGACTGGACATTTAGTTCTTTCTACATTACACACCAACGATGCACCTACCACTCTTCCACGTTTGGTTGATATGGATATACCACCTTTTTTGGTTGGTTTTACTACCAATATAATTATTGCCCAACGTCTAGTCAGAAAAATTTGTTCCTCTTGCAAAAAAGAATACAAACTTTCAGCTGAAGAAATAAAAGAATTAGAAAAGATGTTAAACAAAAAATCTATCAAAGATTTACTAAAAGAACAAGATATAAAAGACCCAGATTTACAAAAAAATATTTCTGAAATGACTTTTTATCGCGGAGAAGGTTGTACAAAATGTGGAACAACTGGCTACAAAGGACGTCTTGGTATTTATGAAGTTTTAGTTGTCGATGATGATTTGACAAAACTTATCAATGAAAGAGCAACAGCCCAAGATATAAAAAATTTTGCTGAGAAAAATGGCATGGTCAATTTATTTGAAGATGGACTTATCAAAGCTAAATCAGGTGTTACAACTTTAGAAGAAGTTTTAAGGGTTACCAAAGAATAAAAAATTATGTCTGCCAAAAAAAAGAAACAAAGAGAATTATCAGCTTTTGAAAAAAAGATGAACGATTTTTTTATAGAAAATTTTACAAAAATAAAAGTTATTGATAAGGTATTTTTTCTTGAACATCTAAATACCATGCTTTCAGCCGGTTTGTCTCTCATGGAAAGTCTAGATGTTTTGGGCAAAGAAATTGAAAATGAAAAATTAAAAAAAGTAATAGAACAAATAAAAAAAGGTGTAGAATCTGGTAGTCAATTGAGTGAAGTACTAGCACTATATCCAAAAGTATTTCCAGAAATATATGTAAAAATGATTTCCTCCGGAGAAATGTCTGGAAAACTTGAAGAATCCTTGGGACAAGTAGTAGACCAAATGAAAAAAAACTACGAACTAACATCCACTATCAAAGGCGCTATGATTTATCCTATAGTAATTTTGGTAGTAATTTCTATTGTTGGTATAGTTATGGTTACCTTCGTTTTACCTAAAATCACTATTCTTTTCAAAGATATTGATACAGAATTACCACTACCTACCAAGGTCTTAGTTGCTGTTACCGATTTTATGAGTAAGCCACTAAATGTAACTTTAGTTTTAGGTATTCTGTTTTTTTCTATTAGTTTATTTGTATATTCTCTAAAAAAATCTCTAAATTTCAAAAGAATTATTCATAAATTAAATATAAATTTACCAATTGCCGGGAAAATAATAAAACAAATAAATTTAGCAAGATTTTCTCTTACTCTATCATCATTACTAAAAAGTACTATACCCATAGTAGAAGCTGTGGATATTAGTAGTGAAATATGTAGTAATATGATCTATCGAGAAGCCCTAAAAAAATCAACAGAAAAAATAAAACAAGGAATACCTTTATCACAAACATTGAATGAATATGACGATATTTTTCCACCCATGGTCACAGAGATGATTATGGTCGGAGAAAGAACTGGCGAAATAGATAAATTACTCTATGAATTATCCAAATTTTATTCAAATGAAGTAGACAAAACCATGAAAAATTTTTCTACAATCATAGAACCTGCTATAATTCTATTACTCGGTCTTGGTGTAGGTGGTATTGCCGTTGCAGTCGTAATGCCAATGTATAGTCTAACACAAAATTTTTAATTATGTTTGATAGCAACCCTTTTCCAGGAGCTTTTGGTTTAGATATAAGTGATTTGTCTATTAAGCTCATACAATTAGAAAACATTTCTGACCCAAAAAATGGTCCTACTTTTAATTTAAAAAATATTCGTAACATTTCTTTGCCACCAGGTCTTATTATCAATGGTGAAATAGCACAAGAATCACAAGTCATCCATTATATACAAAAACTATTAAAAGGCAATAATTCCAAAGATAAACCAATAAAAAGTCCTTGGGTAGTCATAAACTTACCAGAAACACATACTTTCATAAAACTTATTATTATAAATAAAAATATTGATGAAATTATCCAAGATGATATTGAAATAGAAGCCCAAAAATACATACCTTTTACTGAAAAAGATATGCACTATTTAGATTGGGAAGCGATACCTATAGAAAATGAACCAAACAAAACCAAAATAATAATGGCCGCAGCACCAAAAGCTATTACAGAAAGTTATGTTAGCCTTATCGAAAAAGCAGGTCTAAATCTTGTGGCGATAGATATTGAATCTCTATCTATAGCTCGTGCTATGGTTACGGCTGATAAACAATACCAAAATGAAGCTAGAGCTTTACTCGACATAGGTGGCACCAGATCAAACATAATTATATATGACAATGATACGGTACAATTTAGTGCTACACTTCCTTTTTCTGGAGAACTACTTACCACAGCCTTAGAGCAAAAACTAGGTATTAGTCATGAAAAAGCAGAACAAGAAAAATATAAATATGGATTGAAATACCAAGACCAGACGAAAATTTGGACAGCCCTTATGGAACAAACAAAACAATTTATTTCCCAAATACAAAAGGACATCTACTTTTATTATAGCCATTTTCCAAAAACCAATACTATAACTCATATCACAATGTGCGGCGGTAGCTCTATACTACAAGGACTCGATCAAGTTCTTACTAATGAACTAAAAATAGAATGCAAACCTGGTAGAGTTTGGAAAAATTTGAATAGCAACAAAGCTATCAAAGTACCTTACGAAGAATCTATCAAATACGCAACAGCTATTGGCTTAGCACTGCGAGCAGCCGACAACCCTTTTACCAAAAGTGATTCTATCTAAAAATATGTATCCCCTAAGAATAAATTTGATAACAGAAGAAAAAAAGAACCGTCTTATCCGTACGGCTCAATTTAAGTTTATACAAAATATTTTACAAGTACTTTTATTATCAGTAAGTTTGGTAGCCATTATTCTATTGGTCTCAGAAAATTTACTACAAAAATATTTTACAAATATTGCAGAAAATAGCGTCAATGTAAGTAGCCGATACACTTCACAATCAAATGAAATAAGTACTATCAACAAATTGACCAAAAGAGTAACAGATGTTCAAGCTCAATACCACGAAATAACACCCATCATCATGGCGATGGCATCCTCTACTCCAGAAGGAATAAATCTAAATTCTTTGAATATTAGCTACGCAAAAAAAACCATAAGTTTTTCAGGTATGGCAGATACTAGACAAATATTTTTGAATTTTCAAGAAATGTTAGAAAACAATCCTCTACTAAGCAATGTAGAATCACCTGTTTCTGATCTAACAAAAAAAGAAAATATTGCTTTCAATATTAGTGCCAAATTAAAATAATATGAAAAAACAAAATCCTATTTCTAAAACTATTTTTTCAACTATTGGTATTATACTAATAACATCTACAATAGGTTTTGTAATAATTTTGCCATCAATAAATTACATAAAAAATATAAAAAAAGAAATACAAACAATAGAAAAAGAATCAGCCGATCAATACCAAAAAATTAAATTAATGAAAAAATCTATTGCAGAGTTAGACACAGTGAGAGAAAAAAGTAAATTGATAGAACAAGCTTTGGTTGACAAAAATGATGCTGTAAAAATTATTCAAGAACTAGAAGACTTAGCTATAAACAAAAAAATAGAACAAAGTCTGAGTATCAATTCAGGGACTGATAATAGTTTTGTATTTTCTTTTAAGACAAAATCAAACTTTTCTAATACCATACAATACCTGAATTCTTTGGAACACTTACCTTTTTATATGATAATAGATAATCTAAGTTGGACAAAAGTAGACAAAGAAAATGTTTCTCTAACTTTTCAAGCCACAGTTTTTGCCAAATAAATATGAAATTTTTTACAAAAAAAATAAAAAGTCCAGTTAAGCAGTCACGTGATTATACACGCCTGAAAAAAATAAAAGTAATTAATATATTTTTATTGATTATTGTAATTTTTACACTGACAACTACTTTTTTGTTTATCTACAATAATGTCTACAAAACATTAGGTCAAATAGCTGATGTAACACTCATAAAAAACAATCAACACCTAGAATCAATAAATTTTACCCAATATAATAGTGCGGTCTCAGCTTGGCAAGGAAAAAATATTGACGAAGACATACTAGTTCCAAAACGCGATCCATTCAATGTAGCCATAACAATACCAACTTCCACTCCAAAAGAGCCTTAATTGACATAAAACCATTAACAGTGTAGTCTGTTTAAATCTATCTAATTAGTGTTATGAAATACTTATTTGAACTAGGACATCAACCTCACATTTCAACCGCCGAAGTCTTGGCGGTTTTAAAGCACGCCCAAATAGAATACAAAGAAATCGAAAACAAAAATGATTTTTTTATTCTAGACGTAATTGCCACAGAAGAAGAAATAGAAGAATTATCAAAAAAATTTGGTGCCATCATACAAGTAGGGATTCAAATAGAAAGTGAAGGTTACCCTCAAAATATAATCGTAGAGTATTTATCCAAACGAGAAACAGGCAAAATCAATTTTTCTATTTCTCCTACCAACAGTAAATTGGCTATTGCAATAAAAAAAGAATTGAAAGCACTAGGCAAATCAGTCCGCTATGTCGAAACCAAAAATACAGCCAGTATTTTACACAATAAACTGATAGAAAGTAAAAGTCATTTTACAGTTTTTCAAAACAATGTTTACAAAACTATTTATATCCAAGATATCGAAGGATTTACAGAGCGTGATTACTACAGACCTGTGACTGACAACGTTTCTGGAATGCTTCCACCAAAGCTTTCCCGCACAATGATAAACTTATCTGAGTCTGACAAAGACATAGCAATTTTGGACCCTTTTTGTGGCTCTGGTACAGTTTTGAATGAAGCATTGTCTCTAGGTTTCAAAAATGTGGTAGGTAGTGACTTGAGTCCAAAAGCAATAGAAGATACTGAAAAAAATGTCACTTGGATGATAGAAAAAAATAACTTAAAAAATGTCAAAACAAATATTTTTGTAGCCCAAACTACTGAACTATCAGACCATTTAAAACCTCAGAGTATTGGACTAATAGTGGCTGAACCCTACATGGGCAAACCTCTTCATGGAAGAGAATCGAACATTGTTTTGGAACAACAAGCAAAAGAATTGGCTGCATTATATATAGATAGTTTCCTAGTTTTTCATAAAGTTCTCAAAGCTGACGGCACAATCATTTTTATTATTCCAAAATTCAAATTTGGCAATGTCTGGATTGCAGTCAGATGTCTTGATGAAATCAAAAAAATAGGTTTTGAAATTACCAATTTTGAAAATGGTGAACGTTCACTTCTCTATCATCGTCCAGCTCAATTTGTTGGCAGAGAAATTTGGAAGTTTAAAAAGATTAATTAGACAATTAGTTTATTTGTAACTCAGGACTTTAGTCCTGACAAACTTCAAAAACAAAGACAAGCTATAAAAAGCTTGTTTTTTATTTTTTTCACGCAACTCATCCCTCAATCCCTTCTCTTAAAAAGAGAAGGGAAGTCTTTTCTAGTTCCCCTCCCTTTCCAAGGGAGGGACCAGGGGTGGGTTCCGTCGCAGAAAAAATAACCCTTAATTCTTGACATAATAATAATATGCTATATTCAGCCGTCGCCCGGATTCAACTTCCACCGGGTGCAAAAGGAGACCGTGTTCAAAAAACTGAGAGACTGGTGGATAACACCAGTTTATGAAACCACAACAAGAGACAAATGGATGATCGGGATCACCGTTCTCACAGCCTTCGGGCTGGTGAAAATGATCCCGTTCTTGTTTCTTTGAACAACTCATCGCCAACCCGCGCCGGAGACCGAGACATCATCGGTCCGACGCGGGGAGACACACACACTATATTTTATAAAAAACAAAAAACTAGTTATACACTAGTTTTTTTATTTAAATATTCTTGAATCAATTTTATATCTTCTCTATCTTTTTCTCTACCAAATTTTTCTTTGAGTTTCAAAGTATCTTCCAAAGTCAAAAAAGAAAATCCATCAATTATTTCAGACCTTTCTATCAATTCTTCCGAATTGTCTAACCAAGGTAATAAATCCTTACAAATCTCAATGTTACCAATCTGAATAATACTTTTATTATTGTTTTTAGTTGAATATTTTTTTATGAAATCTTGCCAAACTTTATCAGAAACAATAATATCCAAATCGCTTGATTCTCTTATACCTCTTACAGACATTGAACCGCTACCAAAAATTACATAAGAATCTACTGGCAAATTTAATTTTCTAAGTTCTTCTAAAAGTTTTTTAAACTCCATATTTTTCTATTATTTTTTCTTTCAATAATTCTGGAACAATATTCAAATCTTTCAATTCACCAAAATCATGCCACTCCAAAATATATTTATTTTCTTCTGAGTTACGTCCAACTTCTGGACCACCAAGTTTGATATCACCAACAAAACTATCAGCAAAAAAAACAATATTTTTTCTCTTATCAAAATCATTATAATATTCCAAAAACTTTTTTCCTAAAACAATATCCAAATTAGTTTCTTCTTTGGCTTCTCTAATGGCTGTTTCTTCTGCGCTTTCACCATCTTCCACACCACCTCCGGGCAATGCAAAAAACTCTCTACCATTTTTGAACCGATGTATCAAAAGTATTTTATTGTCTTGCAAAATAATTGTTCCCGCTCTCATAAGTAAAATTTTTTATCTCAATGTATCTCAATTTATCTCTACATTATTAAAAAACATCTCAATCCATTTCATTCCCCACTTGCCCGCCTTGGGAGGGTTCCCCTTTCCTCATTCCCCTACGTCGCTACATGAAAATAAACAGTATCACCATCTTTGACCACATATTCTTTTCCTTCTAATTTCAATTTTCCACTTGTTCTAATACCACTCCAACCACCATACTCTACAAAATCTTTCCAATTGACGACATCAGCTTTGATATAGCCTTTGACAAAATCAGTATGAATAACACCGGCAGCTTCTGGACCTTTTGCTCCTTTTTTTACAGTCCAAGCTCTAGTTTCTATTTCTCCAGAAGTAAAATATGTAACTAAGTCTAGAAGTTTATAACCAGCTACTACAAGTTTATCAAGTCCGGTTTCAGTAATTCCCAAGTCTGCCATATAGGCTTTGGCATCTTCTTCCCCAAGCTCAGCCAACTCAGCTTCCAGCTTAGCACTTATTTCTATATATGGACCGTCGAGATTGAATTCTTTTTTAGTTCCCACACTTGCTTCATCAATATTGACGACATAAAGCATTGGTTTCATAGTGATAAGATGTAGATCTTGTAATATTTTCATTTCGTCTTCTCCAATAACAAAAGACCCATCATCCTCCAAAGTTCTAGCAGGTTTTCCAGCTTGAAGATGTGCATCTATTTTTTCAAGCAAGGCTAATTCTTTGGCAAGTTCTTTTACCATTACACCTTTAGAATTTTTACGAGTTTTATCCAGACGTTTACTGACAGTTTGCCAATCAGCCATTATCAATTCCAAATTGATTACTTCACTATCATCTTTTGGATCGACTTTGCCATGAACATGAGTTACATTTCCATCAGTAAAACCACGCACCACCTGAACAATAGCATCAGTCTCACGAATATGTGACAAAAATTTGTTTCCCAGACCTTCTCCCTCTGAAGCACCTTTGACAAGTCCAGCAACGTCCACAAATTCAATCGCTGTTGGCACTATTTTGTGAGATTTTGAAGTTGTTGACAATGGCAACAATCTTTCGTCAGGTACTTCAACAACGCCTACATTAGGTTCAATCGTACAAAAAGGATAATTAGCAGCATCGGCTTGCTTACTTTTGGTAAGTGCATTGAAAAGTGTTGATTTCCCGACATTTGGTAGTCCTACGATAGCTAAAGATAACATAGTTTATAATTAGTGAAAAACAAAGTCATTCTATTACAAAAACACCTTTTAGTCAATGTTAAAAAGAAAAAAACAGGAGCTTTCAAAGTATTTAAGGAATGACGAAATGAGTCTGAAAGAACGAATTTCATTGTTAAACATTCACTGCCTGCCGGCAGGAATGAATTCGTCACTCCTAAAAAAAATTTTATAACAAACAAAAAATCCCTTAGCTAAAAGCTTTGGGATTTTTTGTTCTCACTTTGCAAAGAGTTGAGTTGCTCGTCGATTTATATACCGCTGACGAGCAAAGCAGTGTGTATCCACACAACCCCAGAGCATATTACTGCTACTTGAGGGTTGTGAGGGGGTACCCTTAAGGCTGTACCTGACCTATTGTTACCCGAGTTCAACACCCCACTTGACGAAGAACATACACCAGCAAAAAGCTGACTGTAAGGATGCTCGGCAGGAACCACCACGGGCTCGACTTCCGATGAAACTCATCAAGCTCCGCTTGACGACGTCTCTCTTCCTCGACAGCCTTCGCCGTCGGCTGTCTTCCTTTGTCATACATTTCTCGTTCTCCCTTCCTGAAATTGTTCTCTAAAAAACGTAATAGCAACCTTTGCTATTAACGTTAATCAAGAAGAAATAAATTTCATTTATATGCAATTCACTTCTTCTTGATCTAAAAATTAATATTAGAGTATATCATAAAAATGAGTATAAGTCAAGTATGTATGGCTTAAATAAGCCAAATTATAGTCATATAATATCATATAATGGTAGATTAATATTGACAAAATTTGCTATTTTTAGTACAATTAATTTATCATAAAAATAATGACAATATGTTACATGATAATTTATTAAATTTGGGTTTTAGTCCCAATGAAAGCACCATTTATTTGGCTCTTTTTAATTTTGGTAAAATAAAAGCTGGAGAGTTGATAATAGCTACTGGTTTGCATCGTAATATTGTATATACTTCATTAGATAGTTTAGTAGAAAGACAGTTGGTGACAAAAACTATAATAAAAGGAGTTGCACATTTTGTTGTAAACAACCCCGAAGCACTCGTCTCAGAAATTGATAATAAAAAACAATTAGCGAAACAAATGATCAAAGAACTACACAAAAAGATTGAGACTACACAAAGAGAGGTAATAATATATGAGGGTTTAGAAGGAATTAAAAGAATACACGAAGAATCTCTAAATTCACCAACAGGGACAACTTTCTACATGCTGGGAGCACCTAGTTTTGGAGTGCAAGAAGAATTAAATAAGTATTGGCAAAACTACCATAAAAAAAGAATAAAAAGGGGAATAAATTTTTTAGGTATGTATGACAAATCTGTTGATGAAGACATACTACTAAACAGAAACAATCTAGAACTATGTGAAGTAAAATATTTACCACAAGATTTTGACATGCCTATGTGGATTTATATAGTCAACGATGTTTGTTCATTAATTACTGCCAAAGAAAATCCACTTATTATAAATATCAAAAGTAAAGAAATCGCCAAAGCCTTTTTGCAATATTTCAATTATCTTTGGGACCAAACTGATTCTAAACAAAAAAACCAATAACAAAAAACACGTTTCTTAAATAAAACGTGTTTTTATTTTTGACTATATATGTAACATCCGGAACATCCGTATCCTGCCTGCCGGTAGGCATGGTATCAGTATATCCGGATTATTATTTTTTGATTAATATTACTTTTCTACTTTGTGTTGCCCAAACTGTCCCCGCAAAGCTGAAACAACTTGTCCAGTATAATCTGGATTTTTTTGTGATTGTTTACGAAAATTTAGAGATTCTTCTATTACTTTTGCTTTCAATTTCATTGCTTTGGCAGTATCTATTGTCCAAGCACCTTCACCATTACTATCTACCTTACCACTTATCTTTTTGAGATCAGTTCCATATATTTCAAAAGCATCATAAAGCCAACCAACAAGTCTAGATTCAATGACACTACCATTATTATACACACTAGTTACTTTTTTCAAATCAAGTTTATAATCAGATTTTTTCATCACGTTAAATCCTTCACCAAGCGCTTGCATCATACCGTATTCAATACCATTGTGTACCATTTTGACAAAGTGCCCAGCACCATTGCCAGGGAAAAATTCATAACCATTAGTCAAAGACATATCTTTAAAAAGTGTCTCGGTATATTTGAAAACTTTTTTGTCCCCACCAATCATCACGCAAGCACCTTTGCGAGCTCCACTAGGACCACCAGAAACACCGGCATCAAGAAAATGAATGCCATATTTAGTCAAAAGTTTTCCTCTCTTAACAGAATCTTGAAAATAAGAATTTCCACCATCAACGATAATATCACCTTTTTCCAAAAAGTTTACCAAACCTTCTTTTTTATCAAAAATAGCATCTTCCACAGGTTTACCATTTGGCAACATCAGCCAGACGATACGAGGATGTACAAGTTTGTCTACCATTTCTTTTATTCCTTTAGCGCCGATCAAACCCACACTTTCCAATTTTTCTGTTACTTCCCAAGTTCTATTGTGACCAACCACTTTCCAACCTTTTTCCAACAAATTTTGCGCCAAACCTCCACCCATACGACCAAGCCCCATAATAGCAATTTCTTTTTTGAAATTCTTTTCGTTAGTTAAGAAAAAGTCATCAGCAATATCCACAATTTCTTTGTCGTCTACTTTATAAGTATGAAGTGGCGTCATTCTTTTTTCCCAAGCTTGAGTAATTGGATCCACAATTTTCCATTCACTCAAAACTTCTTGTTTAGTCATGAACCAACGTTGTTGTCCCAAAATAGCATCATAAAAAAGTTTGGCATATTCTTCCACATACGGAAATTTTGATTGTTTTTTATAAAGCAAAAATTTGAAATCCCGTTTTTCGAGCACATCTTCAAAACCTGGTTTGCGTTGCCAAAAATCTATACTGATTTCTTGGTTAGGTGCAAAAGAAAATACTACTTTGTTTTTGGTAGGGCCAGTTGGCTGACACCAAATACAAGGTTCCCTGTCTTTGAAAGTCACTACTACTTCTTTTTTGGCAGGACCAACCCTCTTACCACTTTCTATATAGATAGGCACATCACTCCAACGCAAAGATTCAATATTCAATTTTAATTTGAAATAAGTTTCTGTTTCAGAATTTTTTTCCACCCCGGCAATATTATCATAACCCTCGTACTGAGCACGAAAAGTATTTTGTTTTACTTCCTCACTATTCATAATAGTAACTTGTGACAAAAGTTTTTCACGCATTTCACGCACACTTTTTGCATCAGCATCACGAGGATCATCCATAGTAAGCAAAGCCAAAACAGAAAGTAAATGATTTTGTCCCACATCACGAAGAGCCCCGACTTTGTCATAAAAATTTCCACGTGTTTCTACACCAATACTTTCAAGCAATTTGATTTCAATTTTTTCAATGTTTTTGTTGTCCCAACTTGATTCCAAAAAATTGTTGGAAAAACGAAAATTGAAAATTCCCTGTACCATCTCTTTGCCAAAATAATGATCAATACGATAAATCTGTTCTTCTTTCAATATTGCCAATGCTTTTTCCAATTCCAAAGCGCTATTTCTATCATAACCAATTGGTTTCTCCACAATTACACGTGACCAACCTATATTTCCGCCACAAGGATCACTAAGTTTGGTACGTTTCAAATTACTCACAATTTCAGACATGAAGTTTGGTGGCACAGCTAAATAATAAAGTTTGTTAGCACAAATCTTCCAAACATCCTCTATCTCTTTTACTTTGTCTCCCAAAATTTCAAAACTTTTAGCATCACTAAAATCACCTCTTACATATTCAAAAAATTCCAAAAATTTTTCTGCCTGTTTTTCATTTTTTACAAAATTCATTTCTTGCAAAACTGCCAATACTTTTTTGCGAAAATCTTTATGACTAAGCTCACGACGCGCAAAGCCCAAAATTTTCAAATGTTTTGGTAATCTTTTTTGTTTGTAAAGAAAAAATAATGATGGAATAATTTTGTGTTCCATCAAGTCCCCTGTCGCTCCAAAAATCGTAAAAATAGTTGGTATTTCAGGAATTAAAAATTGTTTTTGTTTTTGCATAGATAAAATTTATGTGTTAAAAAGTTCTTATTCAAAATGTTATTTAAAAATTGACCCACTGTTCCATTGACCCACTGACAAAACAAAAACCACAATGGAACAATTTGACAATGTAACAATGGACAAAATAGAAAAGCTGGTTTGTATAAATAATTTACAAATTAATAAACACATCTTTATCTATTCAACAATCGGCTTAATTTCGTAGCCAAAAACTTTTGAAGCATTCTGGCAATAACTTACAATTCCTTTTTGAAAATATGGTGGATATTTTGCTTGTATACGTCCCAACACATAATAAACAATTGCCAAAAATCCAGCGTAATTTATCTCACGTGGCAAAGTTATATGCATTCTATTTTTTGTAAGACCATAAAATTTATTTTCTTCACCAAAACTAATAAACAATTCTTTGTTACTACGAACAACAGTCTTCGCATGCTTACTCTCCTCAAAAGTAAATACTCTACCAGATATCATTGGTTGAAACATTTCATCAAACTTGGTCAAAAACATACCTTTCATTTCTGAAAATTTTTCTGGCACTAACAAATAATAAGAATCATATTTACTAAAATCTTTTTTTATTTCTTTTTTGGTCTTTTTTTCTAAAAAATTATAAATATGTGTAGGATCTTCATGAGTATTACCAAACATCATACCCATATAAGTAGAAGTATTATAAGTATAAGGTTCTCGATTCTTAGGAAAAACAAACAAATTTTCTTTGCTAATATATCTTTTGGCTGGAGCATTTTCATTATTAGTTATAAGAAATGTCTCAATTCTCCTTTTCTTCAGTTCACGCGCAATAACAATAGCATGTTTACTTCCAGAAGCTGAAATAAGTATCGCCCCATCAATTCCTTTGATATTGTTAAGTTTTTCCAGGAAATTACTTTCGTCAGCAAACACCACATCTTTGTCAGAAAACAATATTCTACCAGTAAAAGCAGCATTGACACTACCCACAACCAAAGGTTTTTTGAATTTTACAGTGTATTTTGGCAACTTGGCAGTCATAAATAATTCCAAAGCACCTAGTACAGCCACGTCTAGATTCGGCATATTTTTTAAACTAAAGTTCTGCAAAGTTTCAATATTTTTGTTCATACAAGAGAATTAATTATTATATGATAATTATAGCATTTTTTGTTTGTTCTTGTTAGATGTTGATAAAAAAGCCAGAAAAGCCTAAAAGGCTCAAAAGGCCAAAAATGCTCTTAAAAATAAATAGGTCAAACTTTATAAACTTTTTACTTTCTTGTCTACCCGCCGAATCAGCGTGGGCGAAATCAACTTTCGACTACACAAATAAAAGCCAAACAACTCTAAACAGAACGGAAGTAAACCAAAATAAACCACGTTTGTATATAAAGTTGTATACAAATGTGGACAAACCTGGGGAAAAGATAGCCAAAACGGGGATAACTCCCTTATTTTACTAATAATAAACGATCATAAAATAGATAATCACAACAAATCCACTACTTTTAAACAGCTAAACCCATACTTTTGTATAGATTATTCTATACATTGTGGATAAGTCTGTGGAAAAAGTACCTGTTTTGGGGATAACACATGCACAATTCACTTGTTGTATAGACTAGTTTATACTTTTTTTTAGCTAAAATATCACTTTTTTATGCTTAACCAAGCCAAAAACACCCCACTATTGACAATATGTGAAAATAATGCTATAATGTATTTGTGAACATTACAAAAGAGTTTCAAACGTGAAATCCTCAATGACCTAATATCAGAGATATTAGGGGAAGAAGACACACGTGGGAATCTCTCTCACAGCTTAGCTACTGCTTACACCCTTATAGCCTCTTCGGAGACTATACAAACATAAACATCAAAAGTTTAACAGGTGCCCTCTACTATAGTAAATTTTCCTAAAAAGATATTTACTTGAGGCATCCACCAGCAAGCGGTCGAAGCTATAAAGTCCCAGGTTTTACCTGGCATTTTCCAAGCGATTTAAGTATTTTATCAATAAAGTATTTAAACAGCTTGGACAATACCGGCACATGGGATACTAGAGGCACCAGCCACTATACTTTCTATGGGCCACGGTTTGCCTCTTTTTTTTTGCCTACACATTTGCCATAAAATTAAAATATCTATAAATAAAAATACCAATATTACTAATCTTCTTTTATTAAATAATTGTTTAATTGAGTATTTGTATTATTAGTATCATTCGTACAATTCGTATATTAGTATAATAAGTACACTTGCAATTTTAGAGCATTTATTATATACTTTTCAGGTAACAAACAATAAAAATATATGACAAGTCCAAAAACAACAATAAACCCACAGATTATCAAAGAAATGGAATCTCTTCTTATTGAACAAAAAACTAGATTAGAGGAAGATTTAGAAAAATTTGCAAAAAAAGATCCACACGTAACAGACGAATATGAAACTTCTTATTCAGAATATGGTGATGATGTTGATGAAAATACACAAGAAGTTACTGAATATCTGGCTAATAAACCAGTAGAAATGCAATTAGAAAAGGAATTAAAAGATGTTGTAAAAGCTCTAGCCAGTATCAAAGCTGGTAGTTATGGTATCTGTAAGTATTGTAAACAACCTATTGAAGAAAAAAGATTACGTGCCCGCCCTACTTCAGGAGCATGTGTTAGTTGTAAAAAAACTATTACCCAAGAACTTTAATCATCTTCTCAAAGTTTAAATATGAAACAAAACCACTTAAGATTATATTTTCTTTTAAGTGGTTTTTTGTTTATTCTAGATCAATTTTTAAAATATCTAGCCTTTCACAATCAAAGTTTTAGATTTTATATTATAAAACCTTGGCTAGGCTGGGAATACTTTCCTAATCCAGGTATAGCCTTTGGTTTACCTGTTCCTCAACTTTTTATTTTAATACTAACACCCCTGATTTTATCATCATTAGCTATTTGGTGGTTAAAAAATAAAAATAAAACAAATCATTTCTACATTGGTGTATGTTTAATCTTTGCGGGGGCACTTTCTAATTTGATTGATAGAATAGTATTTTCAATAACAATTGATTATTTTCGTGTTTTAACTTCTGTCATGAATCTTGCTGATATTACTATTGTCGTGGGAGCAATTCTTCTATTATATAAATCTAAAAAATAAGAAAAAAGTAAAACTACAAACAATTTAAAAGACTTGTTATTGGAGGTAACTAAGTGTTTTATAAAAAAAGAATACCTCCAAAAAAGGTATTTTGTTTTATTTATTTGTTAATATTTCAAAATTAATCCAATAAAACACTAATCTAATAAACCCATCTATGTTTATCAAGATAAATTCAGTAGCTATTTTAGGTTTAGATTGTACCCCTATTGAAGTAGAAGTAGATATCTCTGGCAGTTGGCCTGGTTTTCAAATCGTTGGCTTACCTGACACAGCTATTCAAGAAGCCAAAGAAAGAATCCGTACAGCTTGGAAAAATACCAACCTATCTTTCCCTAACAATAGTCGCATCATCATCAATCTGGCGCCAGCTGATGTCCGCAAAGAAGGTACTGCTTATGATTTGCCAATTGCAATTGGTATGTACATTTCTTCTGAAAAATTATCAACGATAAATCTACAGGGCAGTATTTTTGTTGGTGAATTAGCTCTTGATGGTACTTTGCGTCATACCAATGGTATTTTACCATTAGCCATCTTTGCCAGAGACAAAGGCTACCAAAACATTTTTGTTCCCGAAGCCAACGCCAAAGAAGCTGCTATTATTCATGGTATCAATATTTATCCAGTCAAAACTTTTGCCGAAGTAATCAATCATATCACAGAAAATTTTGAAATAAAAAAACTAGAAAATATCTCTCTAGAAGAATGGTTTGATAATCCTGTCAACGAACTTGATATGGCTTATGTCAAAGGTCAAGAATTTGCCAAACGAGGTCTAGAAATTGCCGCTAGCGGTGGACACAATATCTTGCTTTCAGGACCCCCTGGATCAGGAAAGACCTTACTAGCACGAACTTTACCATCAATACTGCCACAAATGACCACCAAAGAAGCAATTGAGGTTACCAAGATCTATTCTGTGGCAGGCATGCTCCCACCTGACAAACCAATTATTAGTGCCAGACCCTTTCGTACACCACACCATTCAGCTTCAGCGGTAGCGCTTGTTGGTGGTGGCAAATTTCCTCGACCTGGTGAAATATCTCTAGCCCATCGTGGAGTACTTTTCCTAGATGAATTCCCCGAGTTTCCCCGTTTAGTCTTAGAAAACTTACGCCAACCACTTGAAGACGGTGTAGTAACTATTTCTCGTGCTCAAGGTTCTGTTACTTTTCCCGCAAGCTTCACCTTAGTTGCCAGTCAAAACCCTTGTCCTTGTGGCTATGCTAGTGATCCCGATAAAAATTGTAGTTGTTCGCCATTACAAATAGAAAAATATAGAAAAAAAATTAGTGGACCACTACTTGATAGAATTGATTTGCATGTCGAAGTGCCACGCGTACCTTTTGAAAAACTTTCTGGTGATACAATGTCTGAAACTTCCGAAAAAATTCGCGAACGTGTAGAAAAAGCTCGCACCATCCAAAACAAAAGATTTGAAGGAAGCTCTTATAGTTCCAATAGCGAAATGAAAAACAAAGATATCAAAAACTTTTGTAAATTAAATGACAACTCAGTAGAATTACTTAGACAAGCCGTCACCCACATGAATTTATCAGCCCGCAGTTATCATCGTATTTTAAAACTGTCTAGAACTATTGCTGATTTAGCAGGTGTAGAAGATATTGCCACCGAGCATGTGGCGGAAGCTTTGCAATATAGAGCGAAGGCGGAATAAAATTTATTTTATTTTTTCTAACAAATCCACATAAGTTTGTCCCAAAAATTCTTCTGATAGTACCTCTACTAAATCAATATCAGATTGATAAACTTCCATCAGCTTTTCAAAACTTCCATAAACCAAAGACGTCTTATTTATATACTTTTCCAAATTTTTCAAGGGAAATCCAAGTCTTACAGTTGAAATATTATTATCAAAAGTAACATCACCATCTCCTACACAATCTACTACAAAAATATTATTTACTGATTCCAACAAGTCAAAATACTTTTCTTCAAAAGCACGATAACCATGTCCCCAATAAATTGGATAGTCATAAGACAATTCTTCATTACCACCTATAATAAACAAATTATTTAGTAACACTTCTTGATTATTCAATATCAAAGACAAAAGCATCGCTGTACCTGAAGCATTATCAGTTGCCCCAGGACCAACAGAATCATAGTGACAAACTAAAATATTTTTTGGATTATTCAAATTACCAACTAAAATATTTTTTGATTCGTGCTTAATTTTTTCTACTTCAACAATGCCTTTAATATCTTTGCCACTAATAACTTTTGTAACATCCGATTTTTTGATAGCAATTGATGGTGCAAAATAATGGTTACCTCGAGAAATAGAATCACACAGCGGATTGAAATTAATATTTTCATGATCTATTAATGGTTGAGTACTAATTAGAGAACTAACCAATGAATAATTATTATTTATTTCTCCACTAACAAAACAAGTAGCTTTGCAATCAATTTCTTCATTATCTATAATTAATTTTTCTTTCAAAAAATTAGGAATAAAGGTTTCAAATTTTTGAATTTCAAAATTTATTTTATTTTCTTTAAGTAAATTTTCTATCCAGTTTGCTACTGACGTTTCTACAACACCTTGTCTTTCTCCAAAAGAAACAAGTGTTTCAATAAATGATTTAATTTGTTGTGAAATATTTTCCATAATTTTAAATTAAAATTAATAAATTATAAGTGAAGGGGTGGGGGTATAAGGGAACCCCCGGGCCCGTGTTGTTAGAGCTGCTCCAAGACCTTGTCCAGGATACCATGCTCTCGCCAGTTACTGTCCGCCGGGTAGTAACCCATACCCTCGCACCAGGGCAGACGGACGATGAGCGGCTTCACCCCGAAAATCGCCTTGATCTCATGGAAGGCCGGCTCGAAGATGCCGGTTGTGAAGCTGTCAAGCTTGTTACCACTCTCACCGCCGTGGTAGTCCTCGAAGAGGACGACGTGAGAGACGTAGAGTGACATGTCAAAGCGGTAGTACTGTTGTGGACGTCCGATCTTGACCAGTGTGTCTGACACGTCGTGAACGACAGCGCCAGGCACCATCGTCTGCAGATGCGAACGATGAAAGTCCACCAAGCTAGTTCCACTGTCGAGCTTGATGTTCTCCAGACGAACACCTTCGAAATTCTGCAGTTCACCACGAATCAAACGCGGTTTGTCGATCTTGAGACCACCATTACGACCACGTCCCGAACAGAAGAGTGGACGGATGTAGCTCTTCTTCAGTGATGACGCACCCGAGAACTTGTCAGCCTGGTAAGGACACCAGACCGGCACGAGCCCAGCAATACGATTCATCTCTTGGAAAAGAGCATCCTCATAGCGGAACGTCGCCAGCTGTCGCGCGAGACAACCAGCACCTCCAGCATGAGGAAAGTTGGACACTGTCCAACCCTGATCCCACCACCACTCCTCGACGATGGGGACGAGGTGAGCACGACTGCGGAGCATCTCAAATGCTTCCTGCAGTGGAACATAATATTCATCAGACACGAAAGTCTCTCCTTCTTGATTGTTGAACGAAGGGTTGTAGAACCCTCTCTACGGCGTAATGTAAAAAGGATTCTACAACGATGAATAAAAAACAGTCCCTGTTGTCAGAGACTGCTTCGAAGATCCATTTTGTTTGATACTACGCCATAGCTATCAACAAAATGAGACCTTCGGAGTAATGTCCGACACGTTTTTGTTCTAATGGCGTAGAATGAATTGTAAATAAAAAACTCACCTTTTGTGGTGAGTATTTGTGTATTTAAAATAAAAATTTATTTACATAAAAAACTCACCAACTTGTAAGGTGGAAATTTGTGAGCCCAACGACGATATGTAAGTAAAATATTTTTCATATATATTTATATTATATACAAGTTCGTTTTCTGTCAAAGTTTTCTGTGGACAAGTACCAAATTTGTCAAGCTATCGGAACTTAGACTCGCGACCTTATTCACCCCATGCATACGCGCTACCAACTGCGCTACAGTCTATTATTTTAGTTTTTCATTACACAAAATTTTTATCACTTTTCTTTTACCATTAAAATTCCAATGATGTTTTTGTGGAACTTTATTAACACTACTATTACTAATAGATTCATCTTTGGCAATATAAAAGCCAATGTGTTTATGTTCTTCCTCTTCAAAATTTAAACTTTCCCAAACTAAAACAGCTCCTATACGAGGTCTCCTAACTTCAACCCAACCAAATTTTAGCAAATCATCTACGGTGCTATTAACAGTGGTGTGGATCTTTTTTGATAAACCAAAAATAGTGACAATTGTTGAAACAAAAAAAGCGCAAGATAATTCTCCATCATTTAAAACATCTTGTTTTTTTTTATTTATTTTAGAGTAAAAATTTTTAAAGCTTCTACTTCCAATACTATTTTTTATAAATGCTAAATATGTTTCTTTTAGTAGTGGTTTTATATTTTTGTCAGGCATATTACTTTTTAATTTAAATTAATATAATTCTAACAAATTCTAAAAAAAAGAAAAGCATAATTAGCTTTTCTTTTTTAGTCGGAGTGAAAGGACTTGAACCTTCGACCCTCTGGTCCCAAACCAGATGCTCTAGCCAACTGAGCTACACTCCGTTATAAGTTAAAAAGTTCATAAAGTTATAAAGTTTTTAAAGTTAAAAACAACTTTTAA
>Ga0208373_1001687_pt1 | contig 27978 bp, 28 predicted proteins | sample RifOxyC2_FD_184036 | JGI IMG/M metagenome (GOLD analysis project Ga0208373, IMG submission 184036) | Soil microbial communities from Rifle, Colorado - Rifle Oxygen_injection C2 (SPAdes) | ecosystem: Environmental > Terrestrial > Deep subsurface > Rock core/Sediment | place: Rifle, Colorado... | reverse complement strand
GCCATAAGCCGCAAACAAGAACCAGATATAATTCGCCTGGTTGGCCAGGCCAAATCCGGCATAAACCACGGCAAAGATTAAAAACCCGGTAAACAACACTTTCTTGAAACCAATTTTATCGGCCAGCCAGCCGGCCGGATAAGAAAAAAGCGCGTAAAAAACATTGTAGACGACATATGCCAAGATCACCAACATGGCCGTCATCCCCAGATTTTGGGAACGCAGAATCAAAAAGACGTCGGAACTATTGCCCAGAGAAAAAACCACACTGACTATGAGAAACATGTAATATTGCCAGCCAAAATTATCCCAGGCAAGCCTTAATTTGACAGTCGGGAGCGATTTTTCCTTTTTAACTTCGGAAACAAAAAACTGCAGGACCAACACCCCCAGCAAGGCGGGGATAAAAGAGATAATAAAGATTAGCCGATAATTATTGGAATAGACCGCCATTAACCAGACAGCCAGCAATGGCCCGGCAATAGCGCCAATCGTATCCATGGAGCGGTGAAAGCCAAATACTTTCCCATGATCTCCTGGTGGGGTAGAATCAGCAATCAGGGCATCACGAGCCGCCACCCTCACCCCTTTACCAAATCGATCGGTCAGACGGGCCAGCAAAACCATTGGCCATAAGACAGCGGTCGCCAGCAGCAATTTGGAAATTGTCGAGAATGAATAGCCAAAAACTGCCAGCGGCTTTCGCTGACCGATTAAATCGGAAAACCAGCCCGAAAATACCTTGAGAATTGAGGCGGTTGCCTCGGCAATTCCTTCGATCAATCCAACGACAGCCATTGGAGCACCAAGAACTGAAGTTAAAAAGATCGGGACAATGGGATAGATCATTTCGGAGGCAATATCATTAAAGAGGCTGACAAATCCCAGCCAGACGACATTTTTGGGGATGGATAATTTCATATTATTAGGTTAGTGATCTCTCCACCAAAGATTATACCCAAGTGGAAAAGCAGATACAACATCTGAAATCACGGATATATCTTGTCGATACTAAGTTGAGATCAAACATGCCTGCACTAACTAGAATACACTTGGCTAGGACTCTAACCGACGCGCTGACTCTGGCCCGGCCGGCAATTTTGGGTGATTTTCAACCGGATATTGCTGATCGAGCGGGCTCAACGGCACACAGAAGCACTGTCGTCTCAATTGAAAAACCGCCGACTATCGGGGAGCTGAAGAAACTTGACTCCTTTACGCAGATTGGCGCCACCCTGGTAATTGAGCCAAGTTTGCGAAAAACCGCGATCCATTTTGCCAACAGCCAGAGCTGGTTTCTTCCGCAAATGTGGGGGATCACAGTCATCACAAATTCTCTCCGCCCAGAAGGCGATCACGAGCTAAGATTTGCCTTAGATGGTTTTGTTGATGATTTTTGTGTGGTTAACGCTCTTGGCCTTAGTCGGGTAAGAAATTTGACTAATGAGAGCGGTATGATGCCGACCAGGATACCAGGCAGCCAGGATCCATACACCTTTGAGGTAGAAATTCTCCGCCTATCCCCTACTAGTTCAGTAAGGGCGCCGATTGTCACATCCGGGAATGAAGCATATTTCGGGATGATGGGGCTGTTAAACCGGGTTGTGACCAAGACTTTTGCCAGGACGCCTTCGACCAGTTTTGCTTTGGCCGGGATGCCCAGGCATATGGCCTTAAATGCCAAATCAGAAATCTATTTTATCTTATGGAAAGATCTGAAAGATTTATTTACCTATTACGGTAAAGACTTTTTCCGCGTGTTTAATCCTGGACAGAGTTGGCTGGAATTTTTTAGGAGATAGGAAAATGCCTCGACCCGATTGTTCTCAAACCATTCAGGGCTGGGTTATTTCATTGATTATTCCCAACTCAACACATAAGTGTAAAAAACACGAATTACATCAATCACTGTGGTCGAAGAAGCTGTTTTGTTTCTCACCATATATCAAAAAGATAACCTCTTGATACAACCCCGACGAAGAGGTCTATTCGATTAGTTGCTGGCAATAACTTAGAGGAGTATAATTTGATTGGAAGGAGGGTGGTTTTTTATGAAGAAGGTAGTTTGTTTGGTTTGCCTCTTAGCCTTTTCCTTTTCGGCTTCTTTTGGCCAAAGCGAAAACGAGATAAAATATAAATGGAATAAGCTTAATTTAATAACAAAATTCAAGTCTGGCGTCACTGCCACTTGGTCTGAATATAAAGGATATTCACTTACTGAGACAGGTGTCGGATATGGAGCTTTAAGAATAAAACCTGAAAGCACTCAAGATATTGAGGATTGGTGTATTACGAGGGGAAATGAAAAGATTTCAGAGAGTGAATTTCTATCCTTAATCGGAAAACCTGAAGAAGCCAAACGAATCGAGCAAAAAATATCAGAAGGGGGGCTTGGCAAAGCAATCAATGCCTTATCATCGTTGCTTATTTTAGGCGGATTATATCATTGGTATGTTAATTCGCAGATGTCTTATACATATGGCAAAAGCGATGCAGAGGCTCAAAGAGGATTAAATTTTGCTTTGGGAGGACTTGTATTGATGGTATTAAATCCATACAAGCCACAAACCCATTATTTAAAATATAGTGATGTGGGCTATCAGATCGACCTCTATAATGCAAATCTTCAAAAGGAACTTGGAGTATCGGAATAACCTCAATAAGAACAAGCAGCTGAAATGCATTCAACAATTGAAGTCGTCGCAAAACTAGAAAACAATGTATGGACTTTTAGGGGGCCAACTATTGAGGCCTTGGTTGGAGCATTTTCAGCCTTTATTCTTATGCAACTTACTAATATTATTTCAAAGAGGGCTGACATCAATAGAGGAATACTGGAATTGAAAACATATTCGAAAATGTTTGAGGATTATTTGGCAAGAATTGATGTGGAGCTAGATAGGGACATTGCAGCAATGCTTTCTGATCTCGCGGGGAAAGGAACCATTAATGGCACGCCAAAAATCAGGAGGTTGGATACCCTTAAGGATAAGGTGCTTTCAGACATAGATAAAAGATATTTGCATTTAGAAGAAAAAAGAGAAATATTGATGTCTGCTATAGGATTTATTTCGGGCCTTGTCAACTTTGATCTAACCGCAAAAGCTAATAAGGTAGATAAAAAATATTCCGAATTACGAAAAAAAACAGAAGACACAAAAATAGGCATTAAAAGAAAAATCCAATCTAAATATTAGAGTGCCTAAAATTATTTATAAAACATCCCAAGTGGGCAAATTATTAGAGTAAAAGCTGAAGCAAACTGTTTCCGTTGGGTCCATGCAAATTGATACTTGCTGCTATTGGCTTGAAAAGTACTTTTCTATGCAACATTGTGAATATAAATATTTATCGGCCGCCCCCCCCCATCATTCAGAAAACATGTTGATGCTGATAGAATCGACAGCAGCTTTTCTGTTAGAAACCACCTATAATCGGGGGATGTTTTTGTACCCAGATTGTAATGTTATTTTTAAGCCCTTCATCACTTTTTGCCGAATCAAAAATGCTCATCATTGTCGTCAAAACATCAGCAATAAAGTCTTCAGCAACAAAAATCACAGAGTCAAGAGTGCCATTATTTCCTTCATAACCTTTCAAATGTTGCCCAGCCTGTTCCCGACGATGCGCCAATACGATTGACCGTTCTCGTCCTCCGTAGCTCTTACCCTGATCATCAGGAATAAGAGAGAATGCGTGAACGATTCCACATCTCAAGACATAATACATCTGCTCGGGTAAATCTCTTTTACTATTCTTATAAACAAAATTATAATATCCTGAAGGCATCCATTTCTTAATGAAATCAATAAAACCAGTTCTTTTATTATCCTCTCCAACCACAAGCTTAGCTAAGTATTCAATAAGCGCCGATGCTGACAAGAAAACCCAAGGATCACCTGCTTTACATTGATCAGGCAAAGCATTGGCTATTGTCTTAAAATGAGCCTCTATCTCAGAAATACTATTAAATCTGTTCGACATATTCATATTTAGCAACATTGTAGAAAGGAACTAACTCTCCTGATAGGATGAATTAACCAATTATACTTTTCAACCAAACATATTCTGAATATGATAATGCACTCCCAAACAAATGCTAGCAAATCGAAGCTGTGGTTTTGTGGCGGCGCAGTGAAGAGCCGAATATTTCCTATAGCACATACAAAAAAGCAAAATGCACCATGAAGGACTTGAACCTTCAACCAACTGATTAAGAGTCAGCTGCTCTACCAATTGAGCTAATGGTGCATCTCTTTTGTCGCTCGAGACTTATGAAGTAAGCTAAGAATAAAGCGACGACTCTTCCGCCCCTTTATCCATATCTCCCTTTTCCTGGCATCAGTATAAGTCAAAAAAACTTCCTTGTAAATTAACTGATAAGGCCTGTAAGGCTTGGTGCTTTTGACTTTGCCAGCATTATGCTGAATGATCCTCTTTTCAAGATCTCGAGTCGATCCAATATAAAATCTACCAATTGAGCTAATGGTGCACCTCGACTCACTCATAACATTCGTTCGCTCGGTGCAAGCAAAAAAAGCGGGCGACCAGATTCGAACTGGCGACCCTCACCTTGGAAGGGTGACGCTCTACCAACTGAGCTACGCCCGCCTATATTAGATTAATTTTAACATGGGCGAGAGAGGAGTTGAACCTCCATGGTGTTACCCACTGGATCCTAAGTCCAGCGCGTCTGCCAATTCCGCCACTCGCCCACAAAAGTTCGGGCCCGAGAGGATTCGAACCTCCGACCAACGGATTAGAAATCCGTTGCTCTATCCAACTGAGCTACGGGCCCTTAAAATATCGGGGAGACAGGATTTGAACCTGCGACCTCCTGGTCCCAAACCAGGCGCTCTACCAAGCTAAGCTACTCCCCGCCAAGATAACATCGAACATTCTACGGATTAAACAGCTCTTGAACCAAGTCCCGATGGTCATTAATTATTTTATATTAATGATGAAATCATCGGGATCCCGACCGTTCCACCATATTTAAATTTAACGAACGTCGGGGCTAAGCTACTCCCCGATCAATCAACCCACTATAGATACTAACAGGATTTTCCCGACGCATCATTATATCAATTATCGAAAGTCGGGATCCCGACGATTCCATTATTATTCTTTTATTACGACCGTCGGGAGAACCTGCGACCTCCTGGTCCCAAACCAGGCGCTCTACTCCCGCCCCATATTAAATTATTGCAGCGGGATCCCGATGATTCCATAACTATCAAACATCAATGATCATCGGGACAAGCTACAGGATTAATAGACTGTTTTTAAGTCTATCACGAGGGAAAAACGAGGTCAAACAGGCAAAATTCTGCTATTATTCAGTTAATGGACAATATTTGGCAGGATTTACTGCCTGATCATATCTTTAAGGCCGTTGAACAGGCGATTAATGCCTCTTTAAGCAATATTTGCCTTCGCCGCAACAGCTATATCAACCGGGTATATGAGTTGGAACGGTTAGATAACAACGAGCGGCTAATTGCCAAGTTTTACCGCCCAAATCGCTGGTCTGACAAGATGATTAAGGAAGAACATGCTTTTGTGGCAGAGCTGGCGGCGGAAGGGCTGCCAGTTATTGCCCCCCAAAGCCTCAATGGGCAAACCCTCTTTCCTTGCGGCCAAATCAACTTTGCGCTCTTCCCGAAAAAGGGAGGCCGGGCAATGGATGAGTTTGATAAGGAAACCTGGAAAATTATCGGCCGCCTTTTGGCTAAAAGCCATGTTATTGGGGCTAAACATACCGCCTCTTCCCGCCTAACCTGGGAACCGGAAATCGCCACCAGGCAGCACCTTAAAACCATCCTGGAAAGCGGCTACCTGTTGCCGGAATTCCAAACAGCATTATGCAATACAGTTGAGCTATTCATTAAAAAGAGCGCCCCACTCTTCCAGGGCCAGGAAAGGATATTACTACACGGAGATTGCCATAAAGGCAATTTAATATTCCGGCCGAACGAAGGCATATATATCATTGACTTTGACGACCTCTGTATCGGCCCGCCGGTTCAAGATCTCTGGATGTTATTACCCGACTCCCCTGAACAATCACCAAATGAACTAGCCTGGTTTTTAGAGGGCTATTCAGTTTTCCGTGATTTCAGCAGAAGATCGCTGGCGCTGGTCCCAGTCCTAAGAGGAATGAGAATCGTTCATTACCTCGCCTGGCTGGCGATCCAACATAAAGAAAGCGAATTCCCCCGTCATTTCCCGGACGCCGGCAGCAAACGTTATTGGACCGAAGTCATCAAAGAGCTGCAGGAAATAGTTCATCAGCAGATTTTTTAATTGGCTGTGGGATCAGTAAAAAGCCCTGTTATCCTGGTCAGGGCAACTTCCATCTGTTTTATATAATCTACGGCTAAAGCTTCAAACGGCGCCAGTAAAGGAGCAATCGACACTAAATATTCTGGGTCTTGTTTTGCCCGCCGCCTGGTTGCCTCCCGGCTTTCCCCTGGCAAGGCAGGATAATTAGCAACCAGTGTTTCCTCAAAAGCCTCCTGAGTTTCGTGAGTAATCCGATCTTGTAACTCCTGGCATATATCCCTTTGAGCCTGAAATATTTGCAGCATTTTTTCATGTTTTTTTCTACTGCCATTGAGTAGAGAAATATCTTTTAAATCATCATATAATGTATCAACCGACATCATCATAACTGCGCGGGAATTACCCCGCAATTTATATTCGCCATCCATCACTCCGCTCTTTCCCATCGGCAAAGTCAGAAAACGCTTGATATTCCCTAAACATCTGGCTGGAAAATCTGCCAGCATTTGGGTATTAAAGCGTGAGCCTATATAAAATGTTCGCGTAGACTTTACTGTAGCGGGCAAAAATTCATTGGCAACGGCTCTTAAGGCCATTTGACACCTCTCTAATAGTTATCGAACAAAAAGGGGTAAAATTTCAAAAAAAAGCCCCCGGGATTTGACTCCAGGGGGCTTTGATTTCAACGATGCAGTCCGAAATTAACGGCTGTTCGTTTTTGGCTTGGCCTCATTGACAGTCAGCTCACGATCGCCCCATTTAAAGCCAGTCATTGCAGCAATGGCTTTATCGGCGTCCGCGTCCTCCATGTCAACAAATCCGAAACCGCGGGATCTACCGGTCATCTTGTCTTTTACGACACGGGCAGAGATCACAGTACCAAATTCAGTGAATTTGCTCTGTAGGTCTTCGTCCTTGATTGACCATGGCAGATTGCCAACAAATATGCTTTTCATATTATGTTGCGTCTCCATTTGTGGGATTTTCTGCGATTAATGGATCCGAGGCCCAAACGAAGGGGTGACTCATTCGACTAAAGATGCAGCATTCTTTCGTCATAAAAACCATTAACTTCGACCCTTTAACACGTTAATAGTAGCATTTGCCTAAGCCGCGGTCAAGTGATAAAATGAAATTTCTTGGTGGGTGTAGCTCAACTGGTTAGAGCACCAGATTGTGGATCTGGGGGTTGGGAGTTCAAGTCTCCTCACTCACCCCAAGATAGAAAGTAGAGAGTGGATAGTTGAGAGTAGATAATAATTATCTGGTCTTGAAATGGATTACCAAAAGAGCGACCGCGGACAAGAGTGAGATGATCATCCCCCAACGAAAACTAGCCGGCTGATAAGCAAATTCAACTTGATGGTTCCCAGCCGGGATTGCAACCGCCCGGAATAAATCATTGGCGCGGATAATATGTTCGGCCTTACCATCGACAGTTGCCTGCCACCCGGGATAATAAGCATCGCTTAAGAACAACAAGGACGCCTTTTTTGTCCGGCATTTTAGGCTTACCCGATCATAATCGTAAAGGACGATTTCCGCCTGGCCAATCCGCCGGTCAGGGGCTAATTTTTCATTAAGAAAATATGCCCTGGGCATAACTTGCCGGTTTTCATAATAATAAAGCGGCAAACCATACTGATATTTGTGGCTGATCAGGCGAAAGCCCTGAAGATGAAGAGGCTTGGTAGCCGCGAAATACTTAACATTAAAAAGAGACAGGTATTTATGGGTCCGGGGCAGCTTGTCGTCGGTCAAAACATTGATATCAAATTGGGCCAGCGGCAATGGGCGGATCGAATCATAACCCATAAAGTTGTAAAGGCGAAAGATCATCGGCCAATTGGCGGCTAAATTGGTTTTTGCCTCAATCAACCCCTGCTCAAAAGTCTCGCCAAATAGATAACGATTTTCCATATCAAGCTGATGAGTGTAGTAAAAACGATATAGCTGCTTGTCTTTTTGCATCAAGCGATAAAAATCTGGACGCTGCTCATAAACCTGACGGGAACAGCCGACCGGGATCGACGCCCCATTGGCGACAAGATCTGCCAGGGCCAGCAAAATCAGGCTGACAGCAAACCAGGCAGTTTTTAGCTTTTTTTTACTAAACAAAAGAAACAGGACCCAAAAAATAAAAAGAAATATAGTGGCATAGATCATCGTTAGCAAATCAAACTGCAGGATATTGGCCAGATTATTGAAAAACTCTATTGGGATAGTCTGCGGGTATTGTTGTACAAGATAGTTATAAATTGCCTGCAAATTCAGCCAAAAAATAAGCGTGATCAAAAAACTAATTGAGACCAATAAGCCAAATATCCAGGCTAAGAGGCTATCCCTGCGCCGCTCCTCTAGCAAGCCCTGAAAACCAAAAGCGGCTAAAACAGACACTGCCATGGTGGTCATAAACAAATATTTGACCGGGAAACGGATTAAGCCAAGGCCCGGGACAAAAGTGTATAGCAGCTTATATATAGGGGTATATTCACCAAAAGCCATAATCAGGCCGGTGCCGGCCAGGGACCAAAAGAAAACAATCTTTTTGTCTTTCCAGTTGGCCGCAAAGGCGCAAACAACAGTCACCAGACCCAAATAGGCGGAATTTAGCCAGTCTTGTAATTGCTGGCCTAACAGCGCCTCCGAATAATTCCCCGGCAAAGTTGGGTTACCAAATAAATATGGCAAAAGAAAAGTTAGCGTCTCCCGCGGCGGAAAAGAGCGAAAGCTGACAATCTCCCAGGTCGTCCGCACAACTCGATCGGAAAGCCTGGATAATTCTAAAAATGGCAACAATTGGATGGCAACCAAACCAAGAGAAAACAGATAACCGAGAAACAAATACAAGACTGCGTTAATTTTGTTACTGGCAAACACCAGGGCATAAGCCAAAAGAATCCAGGCGGTGATGTAATAGATTGTCGGCTCCCCGCCAAGGAACATTATCCCCAACAGCAAAGATAAAGGAGGAAGATAATAACCTGGCCTGGCCAGCCCTTTATCAAAAACCATCAAGACCAGCGGCAACCAGATAACCGACGACAAAGTAGTATTCATATTTGAAACTGACAATAGATAGCCGGAGAATGTCCAGCTCAAGGCGCCAAAGACTGACGGCATCTTTTGCAGTTGGTAGTGCCGCAAAAGAAGATACATAAAACAGGCAGCCAGAAAATAATGGGCAATAAGATAATAATTAAAGGCCAAATTGAACGGCAACAGGTAATAAATCACACTAACGGGGTAAAAAACGCAGCTTTGCAGCGTGGCCAAAAGCGGAAAACCACAAAAAATATAAGGATTCCACAAAGGCCAATGGCCGGCCCAGGCCTGTTCAACCATTAATTGCCGGAGGGGATAAAAATAACGGGAAAGGTCCTTATAGGCAAAAATATGTTGTCCGTCAAGATATTTGGCAAAAAAAAGCAACACAACCAGAGCAAAAAACAGCCAAGGCCAATGCTTACGGAAGAAGGACATATTTCGATCTCTGTTTATCAGAGTTTTTCTTGATCGTCACTTTTATCCGATAGGCCCGCCAGATATTTTCCGGGGTGACAACATCAAAGGGTTTTCCGGCCGCGATTAATTCTCCGTTCTTTAGCAGGATAAGCTTGGAACAGAACCTGGCCGCCATATTTAAATCATGGAAGGTCGCAATAATCGAGCGATGCGAACGAAGCTGGCGCAACAATTTACACAGCTTGACCTGATAACGGATATCCAGGTGGGAGATCGGTTCATCGAGCAATAACAGACGAGGCTCTTGAGCCAAAGCCCGGGCTATGGCCACTCGCTGGAACTCACCGCCTGACAATTCGGTCACCTGGCGTTCGATCAGATTATCTATTTTTAATTCGGCAATGGCCCAATTAACGGCATCCCGGTCATCGTTGGAATCGAAGGAAAACCTTTCAAAATACGGGGTTCGGCCAAGCATCACCAAATCACGGACCGTAAAGCCATTGATCGGCTCCATCATCTGCGGGACAAAAGCCACCCGCCTGGCCAATTCACGCTTATCCAGATGTTCCAATTTATGTTCACTGATCTTGATGCTCCCTGAATTGATCGCCACTAAGCCGACAATTGACCGCAACAGGGTAGTTTTTCCCGAACCATTGGGGCCAACAATTCCGACAAATTCCCCGTCATCAACCGAAAAGGTGATATCTTTGACAATTGGTTTATGGGGAGAATAACCACTGACCAGATTTTCAATTTCTAGGACCGGCACGGCTTATTTCCCCTCCAACCGGCGCCGCCGCAATAAATAGAGGAAAAACGGCGCACCAAATAAAGCCATCACAACTCCAACCGGAATTTCCATGGCCAGGGGGGCCAGGATAACCCTAGCCAACATATCGGCTACCACCATTAAAAGCATGCCGGAAAGGGCAGACAATGGGATAAGATAGCGATGATTTGGCCCAACCATCAGCCTGATCCAATGAGGGATAATCAAGCCGACGAAACCGATTAAACCGGAGACTGAAACAGCCGCCGCTGTCATCAAAGAAGCGGTCCCGATCAAAACCAGCTGGACCTTTTCAATTTCCACTCCCAGAGTGGCAGCCATCTCTTCGCCTAAGAGCAAAGCATTCAATTCCTTGGAAAAATAATAAGCAATAATTATTCCGGCTAGGGCATATGGCAGGGTAGTAATGACGTTAACCCAATTGGCCGAAGACAAGCTCCCCAACAGCCAAAAATAGACCGCTTCCAGGTTACCAGATATTTTAATAATCAGAGCCAGGATGGCCGAGCAAAAGGCCGATAAGGCCACTCCGGCCAGGATTAATGTTTCCGGAGAGGTCCGTCCAGCTACCTGTGAAAGCCGATAAACGACATAAACCGCCGTTAACGAAAAGAAAAAGGCTGACAAGGGGATTGAACTGATCCCGAACACCACAAATTGCGCGCCTAAAACCATCGATAAAGCGGCCCCCACTCCACCACCAGCCGAAATCCCCAGAATATAGGGATCGGCCAGGGGGTTGCGCAGCACCCCTTGAAGGATTACCCCAGAAATCGCTAATAACAGCCCCACTAAGGCAGAGAGCAGGACTCTAGGCAGTCGAACCTGCAAAAATGCAGGATGGTTAAAAGAGAGAGAGGTCGCTCCAATAAACAGCGCCAAACCGATAGCCAATAATAAACACAAGCTTAAGATTAAAATCAGTCTAGTTTTCACGTATAAACCTCGCAATTTTCTCAATCGCCAAGACAACCCGCGGTCCCGGCCGTGATAAAATATCTGGATCAATCATCAAGATCCGGTTCTTTTTTACTGCCGACAACAATTGCCAGCGCGGGTCGTTGTTTACCCCAATATTATTGGGCAAGACAATGAAATCCGGGTCGATTTGCAGAAGCTTCTCAAAACTGTATTCGGGATAAGCCATCCTGGCTTCTCCGGCAATGTTTTCAGCCCCTGCGGCTTTAATTATATCATCAATAAAGCTCCCTCCGCCAACCACAATTAACGGACGATAGCCAACCACAATCAGCAGCCTGGGACGACGAAGGACAAAATCAAGGCTAAAAGCCCGCGGCTTATATCGCCCGGCTTGCCGTCGCAGCTGGGCAGCCAGCTGTTCCCCCTGCCAGCGCCGGCCGACTTTTTCTCCTAAAATAATATAGCTTTGGGCCAATTCATCGAGTGAATGGGGATTAATGGTGAAGACATTTAAGCCGAAACTTTTCAATCGTTGCACATCGGTTTTTTGCGCCTCTTCCAGCAGGACAACCAGGTCGGGCTTGAGCGCAACAATTTTTTCCACATTCAGAAAAAAATCACCAACTTTTATTTTGTTTTTAGCCGGCGGCGGATAATTGCAATTTGTTGTCACCCCGATAACCTGGCCGCCGGCACCCAGGGCAAAAAGGATTTCTGTAACCGACGGGATGCCGGAAATTATTTTTTTGGGCACCGGGGCCGCCAAGGCAAAACAATTAAAAATGAATATTAAGCAGCCAAAAACCAGGAGCTTTTTCACTCGATCCCAATCGCTTTAAGAGACTCTCGCGAGGCGGTAATGCGGCGGGTTTTCAATTCCCCTTCCGGCGGGCTGACAATCCCGGCTTCCTGCATTTCATCCATCAGCCTGGCTGCCCGGTTATAACCGATGCGAAACTTCCGTTGGACATAAGAGGTAGAAGCCTGGCCGCTTTCAATGATCAGCCTGGCAACGTCACCAAATAAGGCGTCCTGAGCCGTGCCGGTTTCTCTCCCACCCTCACCATCGCTTTTGCCGAAATCGATCGCTTCAATACCAATAATCTCTTCCAGATATTCCGGTTCGGCCTGCTCCTTGACGTGCTTGATAATCCTTTCGGTCTCTTTGTCAGTCACAAAACATCCCTGGACCCTGGTCGGCTTCATCGAGCCAATCGGATTGTAAAGCATATCACCCCGTCCAAGCAATTTTTCTGCCCCGGAAGCATCCAAAACTACGCGCGAATCGATTTGTGTAGCTACAGCAAAAGCGATGCGCGATGGAATATTGGCTTTGATCAAACCGGTGATGACATCAACCGACGGGCGCTGCGTTGCCAGGACTAAATGAATTCCGGTCGCTCTGGCTAATTGGGCAATGCGGCAGATGGCCGTTTCTACCTCGTTGGCAGCCACCATCATTAAGTCGGCCAATTCATCAATAATTACCAATATGTAGGGGAGCTTGCCTTCTTCCCCAACCTTGTGGTTATAGGATTCAATGTTTCTGGCGCCAGCATCATGAAACATCTTATAGCGGCTCTCCATCTCTTTGATAACCCATTGTTTAAGCGTATTGGCCGCTCTTTTGGGATCGGTCACCACCGGAGCCAATAGATGGGCGATCCCATCATAGACAGAAAGCTCAACCATTTTAGGGTCAATCATTAACATTTTTACTTCATCTGGGCGGGCGCGCAACAAAATGCTAGTGATTAGGGCATTAATACAAACACTCTTTCCGGATCCGGTTGTTCCGGCAATCAGCAAGTGGGGCATTTTCCCCAAATCACCGTAAACCGGGTTCCCGGAAAGATCCTTACCGATACAGATCAGTAATTTCGATGCAGCATGAATAAATTCGTTGGTTTTAGCCGTTTCTTTGATCCTGACGGGCGTGACCGTGGCATTTGGGACCTCAATCCCAACTACAGATTTACCCGGGACTGGGGCCTCGATTCTGACCCCCTGCGAAGCAAGGTTTAGAGCGATATCATCCGCCAGGTTGGCAATCCGGCTGACCTTGACCCCTGGCTCTGGCTGCAATTCATATCTGGTGACAGCTGGCCCCTGCAGGATTGCCACCACTCTGGCCCCAACACCAAAATTGCGCAAGGCAGACTCTAAAAGCTGCTTCCTGGTTTCAATGCTTTCGCGCAGACTTTCCGCCTGCTGCCGCTCTTTCGCGGTAGTATCTTCCAGCAGATCAAGCGACGGTAATTTATACTTTGAGTGTTTTTTTGCTCCGGAGTCTCCATCCCCGTCTTTCGATTTTGCCGGCTTTTCTTCATCAAATTTGGGCAGGGGAAAATCCACCACCGGCTTTTGTTCCACCGGATCATTAATAGAAGCAAAAGTGATCGGTAAAGGAGCAGTTGTTTGCAAAGGAACTGGCGGGGCCGGAATAACTTCCTGCTTCAGTGGCGGGATTGATTTTACTACCGTCGGTTTTTCCCCGGTTACCGGCAATTTGGCGCCACCCTCAACCCGCAACAGCGAGGCAAACAGGCTCAGCAAAGATTGAAATGTCACATTAAAAAGTAATAGGCACGAAATAAAAGCAAATGCCCCCAACAAAAGATATGCCCCAGCCAAACCAATAGTTTTTTCCAAAGCAAAACGGAAAGCAAAGCCAATCGCCCCGCCAGCCCCCTGGACAAGAGGATACTTCGCTTGCAGCGAAAAATAATGCGGACTGGCAAACTGGGCAGAGGTGATAAAAACAAAAAACATGATGACCAGCCCACTCAAGCGAACAGCCAGCTCTTTAACCTCGTGGCGCAGCAGCAAGATGATTCCGTAGAGGCCAATAAAAAACGGTAGGGCATGGACCCCTACCCCCATGATCGAGCCAAGAGCCCGGTTAATCAAAAAAACCCCAATGGCCCCGGTCGAAGCTGAAAGATTGGCAATAAAGATAAAGATAGCCACCGCAATCAGAAGAATACCGGCGATATCTTGCTTAAAACGTGAAGGGATGGGGGAAACTTGCGCATTTTTTTTGCTGTAATTGCTTTTTTTCGGCGGCATTGTTAAAAAAGTATACCATAAAAAAGCAAAAACCGCGACGGGTTAGGCCGCGGTTCTGCTTTTTATAAACGACAATTAATTTAAAGTGAAAATAAAGTCCTTGAGGACGTTTTTCACGTCATTGGTCACAAATTCTTCCTGGGCCTCATTATGGAAAGTAGTATAAATTACTGTCCCCTTGGTTGAACCGGCCGGTTGGAATTTGACCGCCAGCGGTTTGTTAGCTAGCGACAGTGTCGAAGCAGCTAATCCGGCCGCCCTGATATTGGAGCGCTCCGTTTGTAAGTCATTGATACCGGAAGCATAGGTATTAAAAGTGCCTCTCAATAAGACATCGGTCCCAGTCCCTTCCGAGCTGATCACAACCCAGGAAGAGAGGTCATAAAATATCGACATTGTACTCTTCCCTAAAACATAGTCCCTAAGGGTGGTATCAACAACTGTCGCCTCGACAGTTTGGCTCCCGGTCCCAACTTTGGCGGTGGCAGTGGATTCGTAAGTCGTTGGATCAACAGTGCCATAAAAGTTGATCGCCGTCGGCCACAGTCGTTCCACATATTCGGCCGCCCAGTCCGAAGCGTATAAGGAACCCCCGGCAACCTCAACAAAATTTCTTAAATTGGTTTCCCGAGAGGCAGTCAAGGAGCCATAAGTAGTTCCACAATCAATGAAGATTGCTTCAAAGGTGCTGATAAAAGCATAATTATCCAGGTCGCTGACGGTAATCGTGGTATAGGTATAGCCAAGTTCCGTAATAATATTTTCTATATAATCCCACGACCCTTTGATCACGGCCAAATCAGGCACGATGACAGTAACAGTCGGATCGGTGGGGTCAACCTCTTTGGTCCCGACATTGGTTGTGGCTTCACTGCTGGCAACAGTAACGGAAAATTCAAGCGTAAATCCGCCTTTGGTGGCCACCAGCGTATATGTCCCCGTAATAATCCAACTCCCCTCCAGCGTAAAGGATCCATCATAAGAAGTGGTGGTTGATTTTGTCGAATCAGTTTTTAAATAAACTGAAGCCCCGCCAATTGGGGAGGTGCCATCTGCGGCCACAATTGTCCCGGTAATCCTGCCCAACGTAGCCGAGACCTGTGTGGCCGAACTGCAACCAAACAAAGAAAGGCTTCCCACCACCAGCAAACCTAACAGCAATCCAAGCAATAACTTTTTACTCATTTCCGCACCCCCGGTGAGTGATTCTATCTTATCTGATTTGCCAAAGCAAGAGAACAATGCCGAGCGCCAAACAGTAATAGGCAAACCAGCGCAAGGAAGCCCGCCTGACCAATTCCATAAAGATTCTAATGGCCAATAACCCGGAGATAAAGGAGGCAGTAAACCCCAAAATTAGTGGCCAGGCTCCAAGGCCGATCGTCCCCGTTTTGATAATAGCTTTTGACTGCAGCAACCCTGCCCCCAGAATTGCCGGGATAGAGATGAGAAAAGAAAACCTGGCCGCCAGGTCACGCTCCAGGTTACAGGCCAAGGCGGCAGCGATTGTTGTCCCAGAACGGGAGAGCGAAGGCACAATTGCCGCTCCCTGGGCCAAACCAATTATTGCTGCATCGATAAAATTAAACTTTGCCTCACCGCGATTGCCCTTCCCCAATTTTTCCCCCGCCATAATCAGCAAACCGGTCAGGACAAAAAACGGCCCGACAAAAAAGAAGTTGGCAAAGAGGGCCTCGAAATAGTCTTTAAACGCTACGCCCAGGACTCCGGTAATAGCTGTAGAAACCATGACAAGCCCCAACAACCTGTGTTTGACAGTTAACAGCTCCCAAATATCACGCCAAAAATAAACGATGGCGGCTAAAGCCGTGCCCAGATGGACAACTGTATCAAAAGCAATATTAACCTGCAGGTTAAATAACCGTTCGAAAATCAGCAAATGGCCTTGAGAAGAAACCGGAAGAAATTCGGTTAATCCCTGGACAATGCCTAAAACGAAGTATTCCATCAATTAGCGTTTGGATTCCCAGGTATGCCAGAGGACTAAGAGCGGCGGCGCAACAAATATAGAAGAGCAGGCCCCAAGAGTAAACCCGATCAACAGTGTCAGGGAAAACTCCCTTAAGGTTTCACCGCCTAATAATAGCAGGCACAAAACCATGACAATGACGGTCAAAACGGTGTTAATCGAACGGGCCATCGTTTCCCAGATGCTGATATTGACCAATTCGCTGAATTTCTTTTTGGCCAAATTCGGTTTCTTCAGGTTTTCCCTGATCCGGTCAAAAATAACAATAGTGTCATTAATTGAATATCCCATAATTGTCAGGATGGCCGCGACAAAAGTCACGTCAATCGTCCGGTAAAGGAGCGCCATGATACCGGTCGTAATGATGGCGTCATGATAGAGGGCCAATAAGGCGGCCAGTGCATAAAAGAATTCAAAACGAAAACTGACATATATGATGATGCCGATTGAGGCAATCAATAAGGCCCAGACGGCTTGCTGGCTTAATTCCTTGCCGATGGTCGGGCCAATTATGTCAGCTTCTAATATTTCAGCTTTTGAGACCTTGGAATTAAGGTCAGAAATAATTTTTGCCCGAATTTCATTTTCCAGGGGGATAGTTCTGATTAGAACATCGTTATTTTCCCCCTCGGTCTTCTGGATAATGCTTTCCCCCAACTTATAATCATCCAAGATATGGCGGACCGCGGCCAGGTCGACCGGTTTTTCAAAGCGCAAACTTAACATTGTCCCGCCGGTAAAATCGATGCCAAAGTTCATCGCCCGCCCGTGGACGAAATAATTAAATCCAAAAGCAGCCATGGCCAGCAATATCGCTACGCTGGAGATGGAAAACCACAATTTACTTTTCTTAATTATGTCAAACATTATTTATATAACGCCTTTGAATTGGGGTCAGTGACAATTTTACCGTCAACCAGCATGCTCATCATCATATGAGTCATGGTCAAGGCCGTAAACATGGAAGCAAGGATACCAATGGTCAGGGTGACCGCAAAACCTTTGATTGTGCCTGTCCCGACAAAAAAGAGCGTCGCCGCGGCAATAATTGTTGTGACGTTGGAATCCAGTATCGCGCTAAAGGCCCGCTGAAAGGCGGCGTCAATCGAGGCCTTGACTGTTTTACCCAGGCGCAACTCCTCTTTTAACCTCTCAAATATAATAATATTGGCATCGACTGCCATACCTATGGAGAGCAAAATACCGGCAATACCGGGCAAGGTCAGGGTGGCGTGAAAGAGAGCCAATCCGGCCAAGGTGAGAGGGACATAAATACTTAAGGCAATATCGGCTAAAAAACCCGGCAGTCGATAATACAGAACCATAAAAGCAATTATAATCATAAAGCCAACTATCCCGGCAACCTTGCTCCGGTCAATAGAATCTTTGCCTAAAGACGGGCCAACAACCCTGGTTTCGATCAGATGGACCGGGATGGGGAGCGAGCCAGCTTTTAGCTTGATGATCATGTCCTGAACATCCCCGGCCGAAAAATCACCGGAAATTTGCGCTTTACCAGAGGGGATCGGTTCCCGGACACTGGGAGCGGATATTATTTTTTTATCTAGTACAATGGCGATGGGTTTGTTGACAGAGCGAGCGGTCACTTCGGCAAAGATCCCTGCCCCTTTATCATTGAATTCAATATCAACTACCGGATTACCATATTGATCAAGCCCCGGCCAAGCCCCTTTAAGGTCGGCTCCAGTCAAGACTGTCTTTTTCAAGACAATCGGTGTATCCCTGATGACCCGACCATCCTTTATCTCTTTGACAGATGATAACCGGGCATCCTGGCCAAAAAACTCTTTTATTTTGCTTTCGGAAACATTGGACGAAGCATTAGGCAGCCACTCCGCTTCGACAAATTCCAGGAGGGCCGTATCACCGATTAAGTTAATCGCTCTCTCCGGGTCCTTGATGCCGGGAAGTTCAACAATAACCTGGTCCTTCCCTTTGCGCTGAATAGTTGGCTCAGTCACACCCAAACCGTCAATCCGGTTGCGGATAACGGCCACCACTCCAGCCATGGCATCATCACTAACTTTGACTTTTTCCGTATTCAATCCTTCAAAAACCAGACGGGTCCCGCCCTGCAAATCAAGGCCAAGGGTAATCGGCATTTGCATTAAGACAAAAACAGAGAGGGACACAATGCCCAGTAAAATCAGCACTCTGAATTGGTTAATATTTTTATTCATAACGACAACTTTGGCATTATACAAAAATAAGTCCTAGATAACAAGTGGTCAATCTATTAGGATTTCCTCTCCGTCCCGAGCCGCAACAACCTTACATTTCAATTCCTTGGACAAGTCTGCTGCCACTGTTTCCGGCCCCGCCTCCAGCAGCCAGACGCCAAAATGGGTCAAAATAGTCAGCTTTGGTCTTATCTGATTAACCAGCAATTTCACATTTTCAATATTAAGATGGTCAAAGGGTGTTTGGGTGGTGCTTAAGACACTGATAACCACTATTTCCGCCCTATAATGGCCAGCTAGTTCCGGGAAATATTTTGTATCCGTTATGTAGGCAAGCTTGGTTCTTTTCCCTTCAATCATCAAGCCATAGGTTTCTACCCCATGAATATGTTTGACTGGTGTTGTTATTTTTATCTGTCCGACTTTATAGCTCGCTTTTTCCTGCAAGACTTCTATACCGGCGACATAATTCCGGTTGTATTTGAGTACGACCGGGTCATCACCCCCCAAGGCATCGCCCGGGGCCAAAACCACCCCTCGGCGCTCTTTTCCCCCGATGGTCATGGCTTCCATCATCGTATTGATGTCTGCGGCATGGTCAAGATGTTTGTGGGTAAGAATTATGCCGTCTAAAGTTGTCGGGTCAAGTTTGGGGTGTGAGCTGAAGCAATGGACAAGACAGCCTGGACCGGGATCAATCAACAGGTTTGTCCCGTCAAGTGATAACCAGATGCCGCCAGAGGCCCGCAATTGTTTGGCGACGACAACTCTGGCCCCAGCCGTACCAAGGAATTTAATAAAATCCATGGGCTTATTATAGCAAGCTATTGAGGAGAAGCTAGCCGGCTTTTTTTAACAACAAAGTCCGACCATAAACCATCTTTCTTGCGGCCACGCCATCAGTTAACCCACGAATTTCTGATCGTGAGAACATCTGCTCAAGTTCGCTCCGATAAAGATTTTCTGGTGCGATTTCACAATCAAATATTCTGCCAACCACCCAATCAAGCTCACCCTTGCTTCTGGAAACCTCAGCCAGCGGCATAACACCCATTCTGACCGGCACAAGCTTTAATTTTTTGATGCAGGCAAGCAGATTATCCCAATACATGACATCCAAACGACAACGTTGGCTATACCACCAATCTTTGGCGCCTTTTTTAAATCCGCCGGCAGAACGTTCCAGAGCACCGATAAACTCATCAAAGCTGCGCACGCCAAAATTTGTTTTTAGGATAAATTGCGCGTACTCCCAGGGGGTCATACCAACCGGAGCCAACACGTTCGCCGCAAAATTAGTTATGTTTTTTGTTAAGTTTGGGCGTGACCTTAAGACCTGATCAACCGGTGTTCCGGGTGATATGCCATGCTGGGTTAAAGCCACACTGATCATGATATCCATAATCCAATAAGTGGGACCTGGGCAACAGATAGCAATTCGGCCCTCATCCTTGATAATTCGGCTAGCTTCTTTTAGGGCATCAAATGTTCGTAAATGGGCAAGGGCAAAGACAAATAGATAAAAATCTGCCATCTTATCATCCAGAGACAGATGATGGGCGTCTTCATGGATTACGGATATCCTTGAATTCTGTATTCCGCGAACCGTCCCTTCAAGCAGCGAAACATCGCCTTCGGCGATTTCATTACCAATCCATCTCCCACCCCGCTCGTGAACTGCCCACAGGCTGCCTTCAATCCCGGCACAAGCATCAACTGTCAATGTTCGATGCATATCATGTCGAGTCATCCAGGCGACAACCTGCTGGTTAACTGTTCTTTGCCTCTGCATCAGTTGCAAGGGTTTAGAAGTGTCTTGCTTGGCAGCTTTTTGGCCAACTATTCGCAAGGCAGTGTTTGTGCTACTGGCTCTCATAAGAAGGTATCGATAACTAATGGCAAGAATTTCAAAGCAAGATTGCGCGTTCTAATAAGAATGGGCCCAGAGAGATTTGAACTCTCAACCCTCAGCTTCGGAGGCTGATACTCTATCCAGTTGAGCTATGGGCCCATTCTTATTGGAATCAATTCAACACAACCCTCACCCTTAGTCCCGATGATCATAATTATATTTTATTATGGCATCATCGGGATCCCGACATCCGCCATCTGCGGATCGTCGGGACTTCGGAGGCTAATACTCTATCCAGTTGAGCTACGGGCGCAAGTGATACTTGATTTATTTTACCACAATAACATTTTTGCGGCCGGAATTGATTGTGCGCTTATCGCCCGTCCAATCATGAATAGCGTTATATAATACAGAGTATTTATAACGATATCCCTTACCCCGCCTGGTCCCCGGATCATTGGTAATAAATTCTTTATTAATCGGATCAAACCCAATGATCACCAGGTAATGATAGGCCGGTCCAGGTGGAGTAAAAAAAGGATTATGCAACAGTTTTCCGGCCATGGGAGCAACGATAATATTTCCTTCATCCAAATAGGCGATCAGTTGCGGAAGTTTTACATCCTGCATCAATAATAATTTTTGCCCAGGGAAATATCCATTAGCCAAATCAACCGCTTGTTGGGCGGTCAGATCATAATGGCCGCCAAAATGCCGGCGTTGGTAGGCAACCATTTTGAGAATCTCGGCTTTGCCGGCCTTATTGGTCAAAAGTTTTCCTTGGGTATGATAGGCTGCCATAAGGAGCGCGGCTTCTTCACAGGCATCTTGCCATGGTTGGGCCCAATTTCCATAAGGGGCCTGGCAAAGAAACGGGACACGGCTTTGATTTTTACCCAAGGCCGGCGCGGCTAACAAGCCAGCAAGGCAAAGCAGCCAGGAAATCAGGCAGACAAAGATTCGATTCATGGTAATAATATTACACTATTATATGCAAGTTTAGCCCTTTCATTGACGAAGATACATGTAGAGCAACATCAAGAAAGAAGAAAGGAGAGCCAACAAATGAGTTTAAGCACCGCCGGTGGTTCGTATGTCCCACCCCTCAAGTTTTATCAGGTCCGATTTCCAGAGGAAACCAACCCAGAATATCTGGCTAACAAATTCGGCATCCAAAGAGAAACCCTGCTCAGAGAAAACCCGGAAATAGCGACCAATCAAATAACTATTGGCCAGATGCTGGTCATCCGCAATTTTTAAATGACCTGAAACTGTTTTTTAGCCAACTCTGTCCCATCTGCCGCTTTGATGATGACTGTCCAATTGCCCCGCCCACCATTAGCCAGGCCGACATAACTCCAGGTATCGGCCGGATTACGGGCAATAGTCAATTTTATTTCCGCGATAAGGTTCCCTTTGGGCCCATACCAGCAATGGCTGATTGTCTGCGGCACGACCGTCAGGGCGACCCGGCTATAACAATAGATCATCCCCTGTGCCAGCTCTACCTGGCCAAGGTCATCGATCGGCCGGTGCTGCTCTATACCGCTGGAAATAACCACCTGATTAATTCCAACAGAAATTGTCGGCGGCACAACATTGGCGACTTCTTTTTCTATTTCTACTTCAGCGGTAATATTTGTTAACGGCTTAAGCATTGTTGTAGTTGGCAGGAGAGTTGAAGTAGTTACCGGGACATTAGCCTGCATCCGTTCAATTTTCTCTAAGATAAAGCCGATTCCCAACAGCAACAAAAGCAATACGCCGGCTACCGCAAAGGCCAGCAATAAATAGACCCACTTTGGTTCCGATTTTTTCTTATATCCAGTTATCTGTACCATTATGCCAGCACCCGATTTTCCAATCTCCCGACCCCTTCGATTTCCACAGCCACCGTATCCCCCGGCCGCATGGGCCCGACTCCAGGGGGTGTCCCCGTAATAATAACATCGCCCGGCTCCAATGTCATAATCGAAGCAATAAAAGCGACTAAATAATTAACCTTAAAAATCATATTCGAAGTCCGAGATTGTTGTTTAACCTGGCCATTCAACAGCAGCTTAATTCCCAGGTCATCCGGATTGATCCCAGTCGCCGGCCGGGAGCCCAAAGGGCAAAAAGTGTCAAAAGATTTTGCCCTGGTCCATTGCCCGTCTTGATTTTGTAAATCTCTGGCCGTGACATCGTTGGCACAAACAAAGCCAGCAATATTTTCGGCCGCCTGCGCCTCGGTGATCCCCTTAATCCTGTTTTTAATCACCACTCCCAATTCCGCCTCATAATGCAGGTTGTTTGTCTGGGCAGGATAAATAATCGCCTGGTTTTCGTGGATAATAGTTGTTGGGGGCTTCATAAAGATGATCGGCGTAACAGGCAGGGGCATTGCCAATTCCGCCGCGTGATCGCGATAATTAAGGCCGACACAAATAATTTTTGAAGGATGATACATTATTTCTGGCAATGAGGACAAAAAGAACCAGTCCTGCCCCCTAACCTTATTTTGGCAACCTGGCCTCGGCACTTAAAGCAATTTTTCCCATACCTTTGATAAACCTTGAGTTTTTTTGTGTAAGCCCCTGCCTCCCCGGCGGCATTAACATAATCACTAATGGAGGTCCCTTCATATTTAATGGCCTCTTTTAAAATTATTTTTGTGCCCCGATATATGGCGGCTATTTCTTTTTCAGTTAAATCACGTAAACGGCGGTCCGGGCGAACCTTAGCATAAAAACAGATTTCATCGCTATAAATATTCCCTATGCCGACTACATTTTTTGGGTCCATTAACCAGGGCTTGAGCTTGGCCTTGGGACGCCTGGCCAGAGCCCTTTTCAACCAGCCAAGAGAAAACTCTTTTTCCAAGGGTTCGGGCCCCAAACCTAAGGAGTCAAGATAGTCTGATAATTGGCGATGGGAATAGAGCCTGATCCAGCCAAATTTCCTGACATCATTAAAAAACAGATGAGTTTTATCGGAAAAAACGAATTCGCCATGGGTAAACCTGTTTTGGGCGCATTGGAACCCTTCCTTGATTGGATGTCCGCCGATAATACATTTATTTCTCCCCTGATAAACCAATTGCCCGGTCATTTTGAGATGGAATAAAAGATTGTTCTCTTGTGATAATTCAAAAATCAGCATTTTTGCCCGCCGACCTACCCGCAGGATTTTTTTCCCGGCGAGTGCCCGGCGATAAAAGGCTTGGGGATGGTTGAGCATTTTGGGCGTATCACTGGCAAAGGCGGCAATCGTTTTACCAACAATATTTTTGCTTAAACCACGACGAATTGTCTCTACTTCTGGCAACTCCGGCATGCTACAATCTTAACATAAGGAGGAACAGCAATGCCAATTATCAGAATTGAAATGTGGAAGGGCCGCGACGAACAGACCAAAGGAAAACTTATTGCCGAGGTCACAAAAACCGTTTGCGAAGTCGCCAAATGTCAGCCGGAAAAAGTTATTGTGGTGATTGAAGACATCCCAAAAGAAAACTGGGGCGAGGCCGGACGCCAGGCCAGCCAGGCTTAAAGAATTTCTTTATAGATTTCAATAACGACATCAAAAATAGTCAGGATAAGCGGACCAATCAAGATCCCCGGCAGCCCAAAGAGCTGGATCCCCCCTAAAATGCCAAACAAGACGATCAGGGGATGGATTTTGGCGTGATCACCAACAATTTTTGGTTTCAACAAATTATCGATAAAACTGATCACGCTTGTCCCATAAATAAACAGCACAATCGCCCGCCAGTATTCTCCGCTGCTTAAAGCCAGGACCAATAAATAAACTGCGATCGGGACCCAAACCATGGCGGCCCCAAGCAAGGGGATCATGGAAATTATCGCGGTCATAAATCCCCAAATTACCGGATTGGGTACGCCCAACAACCAGAAGCCCAGCCAAGCCAGCACCCCTTGAATGGAACCGACAACAATCTGTCCCATCAGCATCCCCCGGCTAAGTTCGTCAAAACGCGAAAGGATCTGTTTGTAGCGGCCATCCGGCAGAGGGATTACCTCGGAAAAGAAATTATATAGGTCCTTGCCATGCTTGAGGAAATAATAAACCGAAAAGATGGTTATAAAAATGTTTAAGATGACATTGGGGACCCCTTTGACCAATCCCTGTGCCAGAGAAAAGAAATACGCGGTCAATTCCCCAGCAATTTCCTTAAACTGCGGGAGATAGCTTGACCATTGATTAAGCACAGGCGGGAGATTGATTTGTGACCACTCCGTTGGCGGGTTGAAACCTTTAAGAAATTGATAGCCGCTTTTTATTTCCGCAGCCAAAACCGAGGCCATAAACAGCATCGGGATCAAGACCACCAACAAGATTACGGCACAGGTAAAGAAGGCAGCCATAAACTTGCCGGCCGCCCCATCGCTGATCCGCTTAAGCAATAATAAATATAACGGGTAAAATATATAGGCTAAGGCAGCCGCCGACATGATAGCCACAAAAAACGGGCGCAAGATCAGGAATGAAAGCACCAAGATGATGATTGTGAAAAAAATTACGGCAGAGCGGCGGTACCCTTCAGAATAGGCTGGCACTGGTTTTTCCATGACAAAAGGAGTCTATAACAAAGAGATTTGATTTTCAAGCCTGTTAGTTATAAGATATACCCCGTATGTTAAGGCTCAAGCCGCCAATCATCATCGCTCTTAGTTTTTTTCTGGTGATTTTAGTCGGCGGCATATTGTTGTCATTGCCGCTTGCCTCTGCCCATGGGCTGCCAACGAATTTTCTTGATGCCTGCTTTACCGCCAATTCAGCCACCTGCGTAACCGGGCTGGTAACCCTTGATACCGGAGTACATTTTTCGCTTTTTGGCCTGGTGGTCATTATGGGGCTAATGCAGCTTGGCGGTCTTGGTTACATGACCTTTTCCGTCTTTATGGTTTTAGTCTTCCGCCAAAAGCTTTTTATTTCCCAGAAATTGGCCATCAGGGAAGCCTTGAATATTTATTCCACCAAAGACGTGATCATGGTAATGAAAAGGATTTTTACGATTGTTTTCACAATTGAAGGGATCGGCGCCCTGATCCTTTTTCTCCGCTGGTGGCCGGAACTCGGCGTCAAAAAAGGTCTACTATATGCCGTCTTTCACGCTGTCTCGGCCTTTAATAATGCCGGCTTTGCCCTCCCCGCCAAATTTGCCAACCTGACCCCTTACGCTACGGACCTGGTAATCAACCTGACAATCACTTCGTTGATCATTATCGGCGGCATCGGGTTTATGGTCATCGCCGATATTCTTGAACATAAACGGCTAAGCTTGCACTCAAAAATCGTCCTCTTAGTCACAACGCTCCTGATAGCCATCGGGACAATTGTTTTCTTTACCCTGGAGCATAACAATCCCAATACCTTGGGCCATTTCACCCTCCATGAAAAAGTACTGGTCTCCTACTTCCAGGCGGTCACCCCAAGGACGGCCGGTTTCAACACAATAGACATCTCCCTGCTTTTTAATCCGACCTTGCTGATCACGATGTTTTTGATGTTTGTTGGCGCCAGTCCCGGGGGAACCGGCGGCGGAATCAAGACAACCACTTTTGCCTTGATCATTGCCACGATCTGGGCCACCTTGCGGGGAGACAAGAACACGATACTATTTAATCGGCGCATCCCGGCCGAGACAACCCGCCGGGCCTTTGCCATTACTTTTCTCTCCCTGACTGCCGTAGCCATTGCGATCTTTATTCTTAATAATCTTGAAACTTTTGGCTTGATGGAAATCGGGTTTGAAGTCTTTTCTGCCTTTGGCACCGTTGGCCTGTCTATGGGCATTACCCCCTATTTGAGTTCATTAGGCAAAATGATTATCATGCTGGTGATGTTTATCGGCCGGGTTGGCCCGTTGACCCTGATGATGGCCCTAGCCATTGAGCAACGCGAAGCCAGAGCCATCCCGCCAAAAGAAGGAATTTCGATCGGCTGACAGGCAAAGATTAAGGGAGGAAAATAATGAAAAAACAGTTTGCAGTTCTTGGGATCGGTCGGTTCGGGAGCAAAATTGCCCGTGAATTATTTTACAAGGAACAGGAGGTCATTGCCATCGATAAGGACGAGGCCGTGATCGAAGCCATCAAAGACCAGGTAACACATGCTTTTACCGGCGATATTACCGATGAAGCCGCCCTGCGGGAGGCCGGAGTAATCGATTGCGACGTGGTCATTATTGCCGAAAGCACCAACATGGAAAGCAATATCATTGCGGCGCAAATCTGTAAAAGTTTTGGCGTCCCCACGGTCATTTGTAAGGCCCAAAACACCATCCACGGGAAAATCCTCTCCAAACTCGGGGTCAATCAAATAATTTTCCCGGAGCAGGACACAGCCATCAAGCTGGTCAACAAACTGACCAGCCAGGGCGTCTTGGATTATTTTGATTTAGGGGAGAATGTTTCCATCATCGGGACAAAGCCGCTCAAAGGTTGGGTCGGTAAAAAGCTTTCTGATCTGGACCTCCGTAACAAACACAACACAACCGTGCTGGCCGTCCGGCGCGGCAGCGAAAACCTGGTCATCCCCTCTTGGAGCACAGTTATTGAGGAGGGCGACACGCTGGTCCTCTTTGGCCGCGAGGATTCACTCAAAGAATTACATTTAGACATTACGCATCGGACATAATAAACGCATGAAGGTCCACACACTGGTCGTCGGTCCAATTGATACTAATTGCTACCTGGTCGAGGATGAAGCCAGCCGGGAATGCCTGATCATCGACCCCGGGGACGAAGCGGAAACAATTATCGAATCAATTGGGCAGCAACAACTTCTGCCAAAAATGATAGTGAACACCCATGGGCATTTTGACCATGTTACCGCCAACCTGGTCCTTAAAGACAGGTATCATGTCCCAATCATGTTTCATGATAAGGACAGTTTTTTGGTCAACCTGACTATCCCCGTGAAGGCTGATAAGTATTTAGTTGACGGCGATGTACTCTCAATCGGCCCGCTAAATTTTAAAGTCATCCATACGCCCGGCCACAGTCCTGGCGGGATCTGCTTATTCGAAGCAGCTCAGGGGGTTCTGTTCAGCGGGGATACGCTTTTTTTTAATACCTGCGGCCGGACTGATTTTCCATATTGCTCACCCGGCGAGATGGGCAAATCACTGGAAAAACTAGTGGCCCTCCCGGCCGACACACTGGTCTATCCTGGCCATGGACGACCGACAAAAATCGCCGAAGAAAGGGGCTGGATTCTCAGCGAGATTTCGGCCTGATATAATAAAACCAATGCCAATAAAAAAAGCCAAGGAACATTATATAAAACGTCGCTTTAATTGCGCCCAGTCGATTTTGGCCGCTTTCCAGGACGAATTCAAGATCGAAGACCGGGAAATCGCGGAATATATTAAACATGGCGGCGGGCGCGCCCC